>ULPY01075857.1_pt1 | contig 18748 bp, 8 predicted proteins | sample 1953951 | NCBI WGS metagenome assembly ULPY01 (sample SAMEA4835641, study PRJEB28245) | human gut metagenome | biome: gut microbiome; material: fecal sample | place: Denmark | collected 2008
AGCATCTGCCGCACCTCGCTCGCCGTATCGGCACTTAGAATTATGCGGTATTGCCCTAAAAAAGCAGCAAGCCCGCACCGCGCCCCTGTATGCGCCTGCGGGCTTGCTGCTGTCATACCGCCGCTTTGATTCCAGAAAGGATTTTTTATGAGCTATACCAAACTGGACCTTCTGCAGGACCTGGCTGATATGGGCCTGACCGGGCAGGAAACCATTCTGATCCATTCTTCCATGAAGTCCATCGGCCCGGTGGACGGCGGTGCCGATACTGTGCTGGATGCACAGCATTGAAAAAGTGCTGAACGTGCCTCACCGCCTGGCCGACCAGCCCATGAAGCTGCAAAGCGTGGATACCGATGGCAGCGCACACACTGTTTATATGCGCAGCCACTACAACGCCCAGCAGCCCCATGCCCCACAGTTGGCGGGCGGATACCGGTCGTGGTTCCGAGCCGTGCATGTGGGGCATTGGTATACCTTCTATTGAGTTTATGTTTTATAGGCAAAGTAGCAAAGTATAGGAAAGAGAATTGATGGCAAGGCTGCCAAACGGGACGATGGCAAGCATCGTCCCCTACAAATTATCTTTTAGGTGCACAACGAATGATTTTATGTTTCTCCGCGGCGGGCTGAGAGCATCCCGCCCTACTGGTATTTTAGAAGGTTAGCCGCGCAGAATAAAATGTTCTGTAGGGAATGGTCTTGACCGTTCCGGGGTCTTGTCCAAATCTGGCATAATGAGATTTGTGATCGGGCCTGTCCGGCGGCCAGAGGGCTGGCCGCCCCACTTTTCCCTACCGCCCTGCTACCCACACTCAGGATATAACAACAGCCCCGGCTCTGCAAACGCAGAACCGGGGCTGTAATACTTAAGGCAGCACCGCACAATTCCCGCCTGACGGCTTAAGCACCGCTCCGGCGGCTGCGGCACGGCATCTGCGTTGCCAAAATGCTCGATAATGTCGGGTTGCGGTACCCGCATCGTGCTTCGGGGGCAAAAGCCCCTCGCACTCTGCGACCGCTGCCCCTGCTTCGGTTCGCTGTTTCCGCCACTGGCGGCGCTCACCTTTGCAGCATCCAGTATTATCTGCGCTTTTGGCTTGGCAGCTGCCGCACCTCGCTCGCCGTATCGGCACTTAGAATTATGCGGTATTACCTTATTTACCGCCCATGAAAGCCGGCAGAGGTTTGTCCTCTTTGAGCCACTGGTGGTATTCGGCGGTGGCGGCAAATTCCACGTCACCGGCGGAGTTCAGCGCAGTCTCAACGGAGTCCTGAATAACGCCAATGATGAAGCCAACGCCGACGACCTGCATGGCAATATCATTGGAAATGCCAAACAGCGAGCAGGCCATGGGGATGAGCAGCAGCGAACCGCCCGCAACACCGGAAGCGCCGCATGCGCCCAAAGCCGACATGATGGACAGCAGGATGGCGGCAGGCACGGAGACCTGCATGCCCAGCGTGTTGGCGGCAGCCAGCGTCATGATGGTGATGGTAATGGCAGCGCCGTCCATATTGATGGTTGCGCCCAGCGGGATGGAGACGGAGTAAATATCCTTATCCAGGCCCAGCTTTTCGCACAGAGACATGTTGACCGGGATGTTGGCAGCGGAGCTGCGGGTGAAGAAAGCGGTCAGGCCGCTTTCACGCAGGCAGCGGAACACCAGTGGGTAGGGGTTACGGTGCAGGTAGATAAAGATGATGAACGGGTTGATCACCAGCGCCATCAGCAGCATGGTGCCCACCAGCAGCAGCAACAGGCGCCCGTACTGGGTAAAGATGGACAGGCCGTTGTCCGACACGTTGGTAAACACCAGGCCCATAATGCCAAACGGCGCCAGGTTGATGATCCACCGCACAATGGTAGAAATTGCATCCGCCGTGTTGGCCATAAAGTTCTTGGTGGTATCGCTGCCCAGCTTTTTCATGGCAAGGCCGAACAGGCAGGCCCACATCAGGATGCCGATATAGTTGCCGTTCATGATGGAAGCAACCGGGTTAGAAACAATGTTGGAAAGCAGGGTGTGCATCACATCACCCAGGCCCTGGGGCACCACATCCGCCGTGGCAGCTTCCGCCAGAACCAGCGTCTGCGGGAACAGCTTGCTGGTCACAACGCTGAGCGCAGCCGCCACAAAGGTGGTGAGCATGTACAGCCAGACCACCGTACCAAAGCGGCGGTCCAGCTTGGAGGAGCCCTGCGCCAGTGCACTGGCAACAATAACAAACACCAGCACCGGTGCAACACCTTTCAGCGCGCCGACAAACAGGTTGCCGAATTCTTCGATCCATGCAGCATCGGGGCAGATCAAAGCCAGCACCGAACCGACCACCAGGCCGATTGCAATGCGCAGGATCAGGCTGGTGGAGTTGTACTTGGCAGCCAGCGTTTTGGCCGCTTTTGTGAGTTGATTCATAACGATTCCTCTTCCCTATTTTAATTGGGTTTGGCAGATGTTCCGCACCTGCCCATTCCGCAGCCGCCCGCACAAACGGTTTCGCGGAATGTTTTCCATTATACCGCAATCGTTCAAGATTGCAAGAGGCGGACAGGTGTGCCCTGTGGAAAAACAATCTATTTTTATCGTTGATACGAAGTAAAAAATATTTAAAAAATGTTTTTGCGGACAATATATCTGTGTTCCGTCCGTGGACATTTCGTTGTATGAAAGAGGGCAGCATACGAATACACTGCCCTTTTATCTTGCTTTATTGGGAACACGGTTTAGAGCCAGATTCAGGGCCACAGGGAAACGCAGGCATATGGAAATTCGCCTGACAGCTTGTGGTAGACCTTCATACGGCCTTTTTTCCTCACTGATACCGGAGCGGTAATCCTCTCTCTGCTTTTGGCGGGGCAATAAACAACTTAAAAGCCAAGACAAAGAAAAAGAGCCTCAAGCCAAAGCTTGAAGCTCTTTGGTGCGGATGAAGGGATTTGAACCCACACTCTTTTAAGGGAACTAGAACCTGAATCTAGCGCGTCTGCCAGTTCCGCCACATCCGCTTATTTTGTTTGGCCGCCTCACCGGCGATGAGTATTATTATAACCAAGTATTCCCCTTTTGTCAACACTTTTTGAAAGTTTTTTTATTATTTTATGCCTTTTCAGTTTCGTCAAAATACAGTTCGTTTCATCGTCATTTATTCCCCATATCTTACAAAGTTTTTCCTGTTTTTGTTTCCCGAGCTCCCCTTTTTCATCCGAAATTCCTCTTTCCAAAAGAAAAGCACAAAATTTCCTTTGTGATTTTTTCAAAAAAGAGTAGCGATATTTTTCTTTTCCCCGTAAAAGGTTGACTTTTTATAAGGCTGCGGAACGGTCAATCCCGTTTCCTACAGCATTTTTTCAGCATGTGGCTAATGATACAGTGCCCTATCGTGCTTTTCATCCGCGGATGGATTTCAAAGTTTTATTTTAGGCAACACCGCACAATTCCCGCCTTGCGGCTTAAGCACCGCTCCGGCAGCTGCGGCACGGCATCTACGTTGCCAAAATGCTCGATAATGTCGGGTTGCGGTACCCGCATCGTGCTTCGGGGGCAAAAGCCCCTCGCACTCTGCGACCGCTGCCCCTGCTTCGGTTCGCTGTTTCCGCCACTGGCGGCGCTCACCTTTGCAGCATCCAGTATTATCTGCGCTTTTGGCTTAGCATCTGCCGCACCTCGCTCGCCGTATCGGCACTTAGAATTATGCGGTATTGCCTTTACAACTTCACAAGTATCTCCCCCGCACCGGAATCCGATTGCCCTTCTCCCCTATCCCCCAACCGCGCGTACCGTTCATCTTCATCCGCTCCCCCACCCCAAAACAAAAGGCATGTGCCCCCTTATCTCTATCATAAGGTGGGCACATGCCGTTACATTATCATGATTTTATCACGCCAAAGTCATCAGGCAATGCAGCCATCGGCAAAGCTGTTGCGCTTGGCTTTCTCTTTCTGCTGGTTGCGCTTGGCGATGATTTCTTTGCTCAGGCCAATACGGTTGGTCTTGAAGTGGAAGAACGGGCGTTCCGGTACGGTGAAAATCTCCACCGGACGCATGTAACGTTCCGGCAGGCAGGCATTGATCTTATCGCGCACATCGTCCAAGGTGTAGCCATCTTTGAGCTGGACGTACAGGTACGGCAGGAAGCAGCCCTCGTGCTCATCATCCGGCACGATAACAAAGAACTCGTCCTTGATACCCTTGATGTCGGCATCGGCCACGATGTTCTCCAGCGGCTGCACCATCAGGTCGCCGCCGCCAAAGCGCGGGGATGCGCCGCGGGTCATCGTGTAGAGCACACCGTCCTCGGACATATAGCCAATATCGCCGGTGTGCAGCCAGGTCTTGCCGTCTGCGTGGACCTGCAGTGCCTTGGCGGTTGCTTCGGGGCGGTCATAGCCCAGCATCACGCCGGGGCCCGTCATGCAGATCTCACCGGGGGTATTGTAGGTCAGTTCTTCCTGGGTGCCGGGCTTGAAGATGCTGATGACGCTGTGGATCATCGGCACACCAACGTTGCCGTCACGCACCGGGAACGGAGCCATGGGCAGAGTGGCGTTGGAGCCGGCCTCGCTGCTGCCGTAGCCGGCAGTAAAGCGCAGGTTGCAGTTATGCTGCTTGAGGAACTCCTCAACATTGCGCAGCTGCTTGTTGTTGAATGCCTCGCAGCCGGCGCCGATGGCCAGCATGTGGGACATATCATAGTCAGCCGGAAGACGCTTGCTGCGGCGGATAACCTCCACAAACATGGGGATCAGGGGCCAGTTGTTGGGGCGGTAGCGCATCATTTCCAGGTCAACATCGTACACATCCACAAACGGATCCAGAATGAGCAGCATACCGCCGGCCAGGGGCAGCAGCATCATAGAAACCACAACAGCGATCAGAGCCGGGGGCAGGATGGTCAGCAGCCAGGTGGGGCGGAATTTATCCGAAGCGCCATAAAAGTTCATCTGGGCCAGCACGCCGATGATGCTGTGTGCAGAATGGATGACCTGCTTGGAAGGGCCGGTGGAACCGCTGGTGTAGGCGCGCAGCAGCGGGCGGTCAATGTTGACAGGAGCGGGCACAAAGCCGCGAAAACGCTGGCCCATGTTACAGAAATCAGCCCACATCATGGTATCAGAGCCACGGGCGGGAACATCCGGATACAGGGCATCCAGGGAATGCTGCAGGTAAACCGGCATAGCGGCGCGGTCGCCGCTTTCCAGAGCGGGAACGATAACATAGGTATTCACGTTGGTCTGCTCACGGTAGGCTTCGATTTCGGCCTTGGAGAAGAAGTCGTGAACAAAAATCACCTTGGCATTGGCTTTCTGAACAGCTTCAATGTTTTCTTCCAGGGTGTTGTCACGGCACAGCAGCGAAGCGCCGATGCGCTCGGCTGCCAGCAGCAGATAAATGAATTCCGGCACAGAACGCAGGAACACGGGGATCTGGTCCCCCTGCTTGACGCCAAGCACCTGCAGAGCGCGGGCGGTGGCGTCCACCTTACGGAACACGGTACCCCAGGTGATATCCACGCCATAGTAGTGCATGGCAACCACGTTAGGGTCTGCAGCGCGCACGGAGAGGTACTGCTCCACGGTGCAGGCCGGAACCTGGATACCGCGCAGAACATCTGGATAGAACTTCATCCAGGGGCGGTCAATGCTGGGCTTGCCAGTCAACATCGCGTTTTCATTCATTGCAATTTCCTCCAAATGTCTTTCCCTTATAGTTGCAGGGAATTAAATTATCCAAATCAAATCACGCCAAACCTTTATGGCGCTTTCCCCTGCTGTGCACATCGTTGCACAGCGTCGCCGAACCATAATGCTACAATTATCTTCGGTGCTGAACATAGTATACCATTCCTGTTTACGGAAAGCACGAGAATCCCATGGCACAAATTTCCAGAAATTGATTCCGCATGATTCACTTTTTTCACATGGATTTTCACGCTTTGGCATGGAGTTTTCTTGCAATTTCATTTTCCTTGGTGCAACAAAAGCCCCAGCTACCGCAGCAGCCAGGGCTTTATGTTTATGCGTATGTATGTTGTATTTTTAGATTTTGTTCATCCAGCTCTCTTGCAGTTCTTCCATTTCATCACTTTTGGCGCGGGTAATCAGATGGATTCCCTGCAGGACATGATGGATGTGCTCCGCAATGGCGTTGCGCTCTTTTGTCACGTTTTGGTCATCCAAATTCCAGACCTGATCAAAATATTCACTCAGGCGGTCTTCCATCACACTGTTGTTGACCATTGCAATCCGGTTGATGGGGCAGTTGTTATCCAGCCGAAGATACGATGCAGCGCCAGAAAGAAACATATTGGGGTCCGCCACATACTGGAAATCGTTCACAATGCGGCCGCTGATCAAGCGGAATTCAAGTTTTTCACGCTGCTTGCAAAGCTGCAGCACATAGCTGATGCACCGGCTGCGCTGATCCGGGGTAAGGTTGACCTTGTAACTGAAAAAGTCCAGCTCGCCGGAAACCGCCATGGAGGAAAATGTAGCTTCATAAATCAGGATGCGGATGTTTGTTTCCTCCACCACACCTTTGGCAAGGTTGTGTACGCTACGCAGCTCCGCAGGGGTAGCACCCAAAAAATCTTTCAGCTCGGCCTCGTGGGCGGTCAGGATCTCTTCAAACAAGTCATCCGGCAGCAGAAGCTCATTCAGGTGGCCGAACATCCACCGCAGATTGGAGGCCAGCAGCGTGTGCATATAGTCGTACTGGCTGATCAGCTGGCGCATGCTGGTATCGCGGAAAAGCTGGTCATCCCGCACGCAGAGCTTGGAGAAGTTATCATACAGGCTTTCGCAGTTCTGCGGGTCCTCGGTGGCGGTAACGGCGGCGCAGCGGCTGTGGCTGACCAGCAGGCCGGTAATGGCAAAATCGCCCTTGACCACAAACACCGCGCGCCCGGCAGCCGCGGTGCTGCCAAACAGCTTGAAATGAATATGGCTGAAGTTGGTCAACACGTTGATAATGAGCGCGGCATCATAGATGGGGTCCCATTTTTCGCGGCTGATATCGATCATCAGCTTGAAATAGACGTTATCATAGCTGCGCTGGTCCACCAGCTGGCCGTTTTGCAGGTTGGCAACTTTCAGGCGGTATTCGCGCGCCATTTCCATCAGGTCCATCACAGCCACAATGTCCAGCTGGCTGACGCGGCGCAGCACGGGGTGCGCCATTTTGGTCAGGTATTGCAGCATGTTCAGCTCGGCCCAAAAGTCCGTATAGGAGCCAATGCGCGCCTCGCCGCTGTCCAGCTCCTCTTGCAAATAATCATATTCAGCAATCAGGTTATCATAAATGGCGGCTTTCAGGTCACTGGGGATGCTAACGCTGTATTCCCGCAGCAGCAGGTCACGGCCATCATCGGTGGCTTCATCCACCACGCAGGCACTGATACCCTCCATCACGCGCTTTTCAGTCTTTTTGGCAGGCAGCATGCGGCCGCTGACCCATTTGCTGATATAGGAAACATCGTATTGCAGGCGCTTGGCCAGGGTATAGTTCTTGACCTCCGCAACTTCCAGCAAATGCTCCAGCAGAATGCTGAATCTATTTTTATCTTCCATTGCACCAAATCCTCTTCACCCATTTAGTTTGCACTTTTCTTTTATTCTATTATACAAGTTCCATATTTCGATTGCAAATTCAAATGATAACAGGTAAGGAGGAAACGAAGAAAATATATTAAAATCTTTCACAATTCGCGGCCGCATTCTTTGGCATCCATGCCAGTTTGTTGCTTTTTTGTTGTTTGAACTGACAAAGTTTGTTTGTTCTGCTTGTGATATCCTCCAAAAATTATACTTCGCGCGCCATATTTGCCAAATTTAGCCGCAGCTTTTTAGTAGATTTTGCCCTTGCACCGGCCTGATGTGTTCGCCATGTTTTTGTGTGTTGCCTTTATTATGCGGGTAAGGTAAATTGCGATTTTTTAATCGTGTACTATTTCTAGGGCAATACCGCATAATTCTAAGTGCCGATACGGCGAGCGAGGTGCGGCAGATGCCAAGCCAAAAGCGCAGATAATACTGGATGCTGCAAAGGTGAGCGCCGCCAGTGGCGGAAACAGCGAACCGAAGCAGGGGCAGCGGTCGCAGAGTGCGAGGGGCTTTTGCCCCCGAAGCACGATGCGGGTACCGCAACCCGACATTATCGAGCATTTTGGCAACGCAGATGCCGTACCGCAGCTGCCGGAGCGGTGCTTAAGCCGCAAGGCGGGAATTGTGCGGTGTTGCCCAAGCTTTCGGCGGGGTGGGGTCACCCCGCCCTACTGATTGTTTAAGGGTGTGCTGCCCATTATAATTTGTTCTGTAGGGAACGGTCTTGACCGTTCCGAGGCCTTGTCCGATTGGCCGTGATGGGATTTGTGGCAGGGCAAGGTGCCTGCGGGCGCAGTGACTGTTCCAAGGCGTTGGATTCGATTGCTTTAGGTTTGCGGCAAGGAACCACCCCTCAGGCCGCTTCGCGTCCAGCTCCCCTCCAGGGGAGCCACCACAATCATGGGGTCCCCCGCCCTACTGGCCTGGCAAATATTTCACCGAACCTATGCCCACAAATACAAAAATGCCGCAGCAGACTGTTACATCTGCTGCGGCATTTCTATTTAGGGGTTAATGGGCTGGGTTACAGCTCATTGTTCCGGCTGTGGGATTACTGCCGAATGCCGGTGTTCTTATCGAAATGATAAGTGCGGCCATCGATGACTGCATCGCCCTTAGCCATGGTGCCATAGATCGGGTCGAAATAGTAACGCTTGTCAGCGCTCCAGCCCTTGATCATGTGGCCCTGTGCATCGTAACGGACCCACTTGCCGGTACCATCGGGCCTATCAGCCCACTGGCCAGCTTCGGATTCCTGATAGACATCCTTGCTGGTGGCTTTCTTGCCCTGATCAACAGAGTCCAGCCAGTACCAAGCATCGGAAGCCGGGTCATAGATTTCCTTGCCGCGGCCATCCAGGCCCTGGCGAACGCCCTTTTCGTACCAGAAGTCAGCGCCTTTGATGGTCAGCCACTGGCCGTCCAGAGCAATACCGGTGTACTCGTCAAATGCGCAAGGTACACCGTCAATATTGCCTGCGCCCTTAGCCATAGCGCCGGTGATCAGGTCAAAGTAGTAGGTGCCCTTATCGGTCGTCTGCCAGCCCTTGACCATGTGGCCGTTCTCATCGTAACGGACCCATTTGCCGGTGCCATCGGGCTTATCAGCCCACTGGCCGGCGGCGGATTCCTGGTAAACGTCCTTGCTGACGGTCATTGCGCCGCCCTGGACAGCATCCAGCCAGTACCAAGCGTCGGAATCGGGATCATAGATCTCTTTGCCGCGGCCGGTGGTACCCTGCTTCACACCCTTTTCGTACCAGTACTTCTTGCCGTTTTCTTCAACCCAGCCGTTCTTCTCGCCGTACTTGGCGGTGTAGTCCTTGCCGTTGAAGTTGACAGCAGCGGTGGTAACGCCGCTGGTCTGCTTTACAGTTGCATCCACGAACTGTGCACTTGCGCAGTTCTTATCGGTGCAGGTAAAGACAGCCATTGCGGTAATGGTGGTCTTTTCAGCGGCACCATGAACGGTGCGCTCCTCGGCCTCAGTAGACGGTCCCTTTTCAAAGGTTGCTTCAAACTTCACATGGTTTGCAGGCATAGTGAAGGTATACTCGCAACCGTTCTTCAACTCACTCGTAACCTCTTTGTTCTCACTGCCATCATCATACATCACCTTGGTCAATTCGTAGGTGGTACCATTCGGCGTGATGGTAGCTGTAACATTTGTACCTGCCGCGAAGCGGGTCTTACCATCAGTAAATGTGATAGTGCCTTCGCCTTCGCCCAGCATCTTAACTTCAATGCCATACTCAACGGTCGTAAACTTTACGCTGACATTTACATCGCCGTCCGGCATTTTGAAAGTATAGGTATTTTCATCTACCTTTGTGGTGGAGACATCAACTTTGCCAGATGTAACCGTTACGCCTGCCAGCTCAGTCAGCAAAGTATCTGTATCTATCGGGTTGATCTTCAGTGTAACAGTATCACCAGACTTTAGACCCTCAAGCTTTTCAGTTTCCTGTTCATTGACCGTAACTTTGCCGTCGCCGTCCTTGGTAACAGTTACTGTGTAAGTCTCGGTCGCAATTTCCTCAAACGCAGCGCTAACGGTAACATCAGCGGCAGGCATCTTGAAGGTTGCTTTGCCATCGGTCAGGGCCAGCTTTTCGGTCTTTTTATCTTCGCCGATCTGATAGCTGTAGGTCAGGCTGTCAGCCTTGAGCTGGTAGTTATCAGCTGCCTTAACGGTAACGGTAACGTCGGTGCCTTCAACAGCTGCGGTCGGGTCTACGGTAACAGTGCCGTTATCAGCAGGAGCTGCGGTAACCTTGTATTCCTTAACAAACTCTGCGCTGACGTTGACAGGGTAAGCAGGCATTGCAAAGGTGTAGGTGTTGGCTTCGGTGCCAGCTTTCACTTCAACGGTCTGTTCCTTGTTGTCGGCATCGGTGTAAGTAACCTTCAGGCCATTTTCCTTCAGGGCATAACCGGCATCCGGGGTAACCTTAACAGTAACGGTCGCGCCCTCAGCAGCGGTGGCCGGGCTGATTTCCAACTTGCCGTTGGTGGTTGCCGCCTGCTTGACCTCATAGGTCTTGGCGTCTTTGGTAACGCTGATGGTCACATCGCCGTCCGGCATGGTGAAGGTGTAAACCGTCTTAGCCTTTTCGGTGGTAGCCTGGGCTGCGGCTTCGTCCTGCGCTGCTTCCTGAACTTCATTCAGAGCAACTTCGGTATCGCCGCTCTTTGCGGTAACGGTAACGATATCGGTGCCTTTCTTTTCTACGGTCAGGGTAACGGTATCGTCCTTGATGTAGGTCTTGTTGGTGGTGCCCAGGGTCAGGGTAACACCTTCAACTGGATCGGGCAGGGTAACGGTGTGGGGGGTGCTTTCGGTTGCGGTATGGCAATCAGAGCACAGGTACACATTGTTGCCAACGGACTTGGTTTCCAGCTCGTCCAGAGCCCAGGTATGGCCCTTGGGCAGTGCGCCGTCAGCGTACTTCTTTTCACCCTTGGTCAGGCCGTACTTGGTGGTGCGGTCCTGGGTGTAAGCGGGGGTATCGCACCATGCTTCAACGGAAACATTGGTGGTTGCGCCGCTCTTCAGGTCGCTGACCATGTCGGACATCGGCATGGTTTCAACCAGGTTAGCGCACCACATGAACTCTTCGTTCTTGTTCTTCTCGTCAGAGCTGCCCATGTTCTGGTTGTAACTCGGGTTGTAGTTCCAGGACTCGGTCTTGTAGCTCTTACGGTTTGCATAAGAAGTGCCGGAAGCATCGGTCTTGACTTCTGCCTTGCCGTCCACCAGTTCCTTATAGGTGTTGGACAGGTTGGTGCCGACAGAAACGACCAGCTGATCCTTGGTGGTGTTGATGCCGGTGATCACAGTCTGGCCCTGCTGGGTGGTGGTAGCAAAGCTGTAGCTGTCACGCAGGGTCAGGCCAGCCAGAGGATGGTTCATGAAGGTGTTCAGATACTTCACACTGCTGGTATCCTGGGCGCTATCCATGATAACCATGCTCATGCCGGGAAAGTGGGTATCGGGAACCATGTTGCCGTCCTTATCCTTGGTCAGCTTAATGCCGCCATAGACGGTGTTGTATTCCTTCACTTCTTCCACTGTGCCGGTGGTCGGGTCCATACGGTAGATGGCGTTGTTGACGTTGAAGTACAGCTTGCCATCATACAGTGCGGTAGAGTGTACCAGTGCGGGGTAGATCCGCTTTGCAGCAGCGTCTGCCAGGCACTCGGTGTTCAGGTTGTTTTCAACCTTGGCATGCTTATCTTTTGCACTGGTATCGATCTTATAGATGGTGCCAGCTTCGGCCAGGACCTTGGCATTGCTGTCGTCATCATTGAAGTTGCTGCTGGTTTCCTTCAGATCGTTGTAGTACATCAGGATGATATCAAACGGGTCATCCGTCTTGGTAAAGCTGCTCATGCTGAAGCCGCCGGGTCTGCTGCTGGAATCCTCTTTGCGGATATAGTAGTTCGCATTACGCGGACGTGCTTCCAGAGTATCGGGGCCCTGGTTCTGCATCTTCTTCATGAACTGCTGCATCTGGGAGTTGTTACCAGAGCTGCCGGAACCAGAGCTGCCGCTGTTGCCGTTCTCGGCCTGCTGGCGGCGCATGTTGTTATACAGGTTCTGGTTGGTCGTGGTATCAACGTAATAGAAGTAATTATTGTCGAAGTAGATGGGGCTGCAGATAGAGGTGAACCAGGTATCCTCGTAGCAGGTATCGGTGTAACGGGTCTCGTTCTTGTTATCCGCCTTGGTGTAAGAGTAATGCGGCTTGCCGTTGTTCAACACAACATTGCCGTCATCATCCACATCGGGATTCTTGTTCTTGGTGTAGGTGTAGCCATCGTACAGCGAGTCAATGTAATCATAGTACTTGCTGTAACGGCCTTCCAGACCGGAGGGAGAAACCAGGAAGTTGACATGGCGCAGGTCGCCTGCGTTCTCAACGCGGGTCTGGGCCATGCACTCGGTGTTCACGTCGTCATAGCAGACGTCAACATAGTACCAGTTCTTGTTGGCTTCGCCGGTGGTCATCGTAGCAGAGTTGCTGTCGCCCTGCAGCTTGTTGACCTTGACTGCGTTGAAGTAGTGGACGTTGTTGAACATGCCGCCGCCGAACGCATCACCGGCAACACTGGTATCAGAAGTATCGCAGTAATACAGGATCTGGGCAAAGTCAACAACAGCGTTATCGCCTACTTCATCGGGGGTCTTCCAGCTGCCGTCATCATTCTTATAGATGCTCTTGTTGTCAGGCAAATTCTGGACCATGTAGTTAAATGCAGCTGCATAGCCCAGGCAGATGCAGCCATACTCAACGCCCTTAGCGCCGATCTCGCCGCCCAGCAGGGCACCGAAAGCAGTCGTCTGGATGGGGTCGTTGTTGCCGCCGCCGGTGATATCGCCCATGGAGCCCATATCGAATTCTGCAACCTGGGAGATCCAGTCGTGCAGGATCAGCAGCTTGGTGACATAGTCAGCGTCACCCAGCTTGGCAACCTGTGCCAAGCCTGCATCACGGATGGCTTTCAGAGCTTCGCCATAGTTCATGACGTAAGACATGAACGCCTGCGGCAGCATGTTCAGCATGAATGCCATGGTGGTCGGCGGGACATCATCGTTCGGATCAATGCTGCACAATATCTTGATTGCGCCCATGGTGCCGGTGATGCTGCCATCCTCGCCCTGCTTCTGAACGCCCTTGGAGGTCCAGAACGGGGCAACCACGCCGAAGTACTCTGCTTCGTCCTGGTTGAACTGCGACAGCTGGAAGTAGTAGTAGTTCATCTGCGCAGTCGAGACATCGTAAGTATTGGTGACCTGGTTGTTCTGGTCGTCCACATACACGGCAGTCTTCTGGCTGTCGTACAGCAGCAGGCTGTTCTTGCCCTTGTTGTCGCCGCTCTGATAGGTGAAGTTCACCTTGCTTGCGTCAACCGGGTTGTTCTGCATATCGTACCAGTTGCCGTCCTTCATTGCGGACACCAGGGTAACGCCGGTGCCGCCGGAGGTGGTATCCAGGGTCGGGGTGCCGCCCACGTTGATGTAGACGGAATTGTCATTCTGGTCTACCACAACGCTGACCGGCATGGTCATTACCGGCTGGGTTTTGATTTCTTCGCCGCAGACAGCGCACTTGAAGGTGATGCTGGTGCATTCCCAGTCAATGGTAACGGGAGCGCCGGCAGAAATTTTGCCGGTTTCGCTGTCATAGAACAGCTGGGCGTTGCTGTAGTCATCGGCCAGCTTGCCCTCGACCTTCTTCATTTCCCAGTTGAAGGTAGCAACAAAGTTGCCATCTGCATCCTTGGACACAACATGGCTCTGGCAGGGCAGGGCGGCAATGTCGTCGGTGCGGGTGGTGGGTTCCTTGTATTCCTTCTTAACCGGGCTCTTGTCAGCGGGCACGCTGGCAGAGTAAACGGTCTTGCCGGCAACGCCGGGCTTTGCCTCGGTGGTATCCTTGGTTACGGTGCCTTCTACCTTCTGGTAGGCATCGCCCTTTTCACAGGTATACACAGCGGTGTAAGCCCAGCCGTCATCGGTCTTGGTCCAGTAACCATCGGGGGTTTCCTTCCAGGTATGGGTGTGGCCATCCTCCGGGTTGGTGTCATTCCAGTACCATTTCGGCTCGCCATAGGTATGGCCGTCCGCAGCGGCGCTGGCCGCAAAGGTATCGGAGTTTTCAGCAACGTAAGCCTGTGCGTAGCTGTCAGCCTGCTGCGCAATCACTTCATCATCGCTGTTGGTCATGGACTCCATCGCAGAGGTCATGCCGGAGCTGCCGGTAAAGGTAACGGCGGTCACAACGCCTGCGGCGTTCGTCTCATAGCCCAGGTCGGTAACGGCGCTGGACAGATGATACGTTTTGATGGTGGCAGCCATCACCGATGCCATCTCGTCCTTGTTCAGGCCATAGGCTTCGGTGTTGATCTTGCCGGCTGCGGCGTTGGCGTACATGGCATCGGCCAGTGCATTTTCCAACGCTGCAAGGCTCATGCCCGCCTTGCTCTGTGCAGTCGCTTCCAGCTTGGCATCGTCCTGCTCCAGTTCATGCACTTCGCCCTGGGCAGCCAGCGTTTGGGCTGTCTGCTTGATCAGGTCTGCGGTGCTGGTGAACTTGGGCAGGGACTGCACAGCGCTGGCCGCGCTTGCTGCGCTAGCTGCAACAGACTGCGCTACCGAAGAATCAATCTTGGTAGTTTCGGCTGCTGCGGGAAGCGCCACGCTTTGGGCAACCATGGCTGCTGCCAACACGGATGCACCAAAACGCTGAAGGTTTTTCTTCATAGTTTTATCCTCCCTTAAGTGTTACTACTTTCCCCTTTGTGTGAAAAGTGGTACGGCAGATGTGCGGCACTTTGCAGGTGTTGATTACAAAACGCCTGGTTGTGCTCCCCTCGGCCTGGCGATCCCCTGCCGGGCTGCGGCCTGCTTTTGGGGCTTTTGGCCCCGGCACAGCGGCTGACAAAACGTTGTACCGGCTGCATGCCTTGATCCCGCAAATGATAACCATTCCGACACATCTAGGTATATACATTATATCACAGTTGCCAGAATTTGCATAGTTAATTAGAGCGGTTTCTATGTAAATTTTTGTCCTTGAATCAACTGAAACCTGTTTTTCGCACATTATTTGCGCTGCGGTGCGGTGACCCTTTGGCGGTATTTATTAACATTTTTGAATGGTTTATTCCTGATTTTATCAAATGATTAAACATTTACCCCGATAATGTTCTTTGCAATCTCTTAATACAATCACCCGGTATTGTGATCGCGCATTTTTTGCCATTTCGGTTTGGCTTGTTGTTGAGAGATTTGGCAGAGATTGGAGGAAACTTGAAGGGAAAATTGGAGGTTGAGAATTGCCCATTATAAATTGTACTGTAAAGAGCGTTCCTGACCGTTCCGAAAACTTAGGGATAGATCAACCCTTGCCCCTTAACCGCGACCTGAAATACACCTTCCCAAGGTAGGGCGGTGTGAGTGCCCCCTCCTGCTCCACTTTTTCAAAGTTCCGAATGGTGTCCTCTCCCCTATCTACAATTCCTGATGTTTTCATGATGCCTTCCTTGGTCTTCCACACCCGGCCTTTGCCCCCTCCCCGTCCCATAAGTCGTACACAACAAAAAGGCCCCTACCTTAACAGCAGGAGCCTTGAAAGCTATATCACAAGCCGAAAATTACTTCTCGATCTTGGAAACAACGCCGGAACCAACAGTGTGGCCGCCTTCGCGGATAGCGAAACGCATGCCTTCTTCCATGGCAACCGGGGTGATCAGCTCAACGTGCATATCAACGTTGTCGCCGGGCATGCACATCTCAGTGCCTTCGGGCAGGGTGATGATGCCGGTAACGTCGGTGGTACGGAAGTAGAACTGAGGACGATAGTTGTTGAAGAACGGGGTATGACGGCCGCCTTCTTCCTTCTTCAGGACGTAAACATGGCCATCGAAAGTGGTGTGGGGATGAACAGAGCCGGGAACAGCCAGAACCTGGCCACGCTCGATCTGGTCACGGTCAATACCACGCAGCAGAGCGCCGATGTTGTCGCCAGCCTGAGCGAACTCGAGGCTCTTGCGGAACATTTCCAGACCAGTGATGGTGGTGGTCAGCTTCTCTTCCTTCAGACCAACGATTTCCATCTGATCGCCGATATGAGCAGTACCACGCTCAACACGACCGGTAGCAACGGTGCCACGGCCGGAGATGGTCATAACGTCCTCAACGGGCATCAGGAACGGCTTATCAGCAGCACGGTCCGGAGTCGGGATGTAGCTGTCAACAGCGTCCATCAGCTCCCAAATGCACTTGTATTCCGGAGCATCGGGATCCTTGGAAGTGCTCTCCAGAGCCTTCAGAGCGGAACCACGGATGATCGGGGTGTTGTCGCCATCGAAATCCTGGCTGTCCAGCAGTTCGCGAACTTCCATTTCGACCAGGTCGAGCAGCTCTTCGTCGTCAACCATATCGCACTTGTTCAGGAACACAACGATCTTGGGCACGCCAACCTGACGAGCCAGCAGGATGTGCTCACGGGTCTGCGGCATCGGGCCATCGGTTGCAGCAACAACCAGGATAGCGCCGTCCATCTGAGCAGCACCGGTGATCATGTTCTTGATGTAGTCAGCATGGCCCGGGCAGTCAACGTGGGCATAGTGACGCTTCGCGGTGTGGTACTCAACGTGAGCGGTATTGATCGTGATACCACGAGCCTTCTCTTCAGGAGCCTTATCGATGCTGGAGTAATCCATGAAATCGGCGTCGCCCTTCAGAGCCAGAACCTTGGTGATAGCGGCAGTCAGAGTGGTCTTGCCGTGGTCAACGTGACCGATGGTACCGATGTTGACATGCTCCAAAGAGCGGTCAAATTTTTCCTTTTCAGCCATTGGAAGTATCCTCCTTTAATTCAAACAGATAAAATAGCCTGTTGTAAGGCTATCATACTAGATTTTTCAAGAAAAATCAAGTATTTTGCGCGAATTTGTGCAGAATCAGCCCTTATTGCGCTCGGTCATGATCTTATCTGCAACACTCTTGGGAACCTGCTGGTAATCAGCCGGCTCCATGGAGTACTGGCCACGGCCCTGGGTCTTGGAACGCAGGTCAGTAGCGTAACCGAACATCTCGGACAGAGGAACCATAGCGGTGACACGGGCAGTGCCATCGGTGGATTCCTGGTTCTGGATCGCGCCGCGGCGGCTGTTCAAGTCGCCAATGACGTTGCCCATATACTCGTCAGGAACAACAACGTCAACCTTCATGATAGGCTCCATAATGACGGGATCAGCCTTCTTCATAGCATCCTTGAATGCCATGGAGCCGGCGATGGAGAACGCCATTTCAGAGGAGTCAACTTCATGATAGGAGCCGTCCCACAGAGTGACCTTGACATCCACGACGGGATAACCAGCCAGAATGCCGGACTTCATCGCGCCCTGGATACCGTTGTCAACAGCGGGGATGTATTCCTTCGGGATAGCGCCGCCAACAATACCGTTGACAAACTCATAACCCTTACCCGGGTTGGGCTCAATCTTGATCTTAACGTGGCCATACTGGCCCTTACCACCGGACTGACGTGCGTACTTGGTTTCCTGGTTAGCATCCTTGCGGATGGTTTCACGGTAGGCAACCTGAGGTGCGCCAACGTTAGCTTCGACCTTAAATTCGCGGAGCAGACGGTCCACGATGATTTCCAGGTGGAGCTCGCCCATGCCGGCGATGATGGTCTGACCGGTTTCTTCATCGGTCCAGGTACGGAAAGTCGGGTCCTCTTCAGCCAGCTTAGACAGGGCAATACCCATCTTCTCGCTGCCAGCCTTGGTCTTGGGCTCGATGGCAACGCGGATAACCGGCTCGGGGAAGTTCATGGACTCGAGGATGATGGGATGCTTCTCATCGCACAGGGTATCACCAGTGGTGGTGTTCTTCAGACCAACAGCAGCGGCGATATCGCCAGCGTAGCAGATGTCGATATCCTTACGGTTGTTTGCATGCATCTGCAGGATACGGCCGATACGCTCGTCCTGATCCTTAACAGAGTTGTAAACAGTGGTGCCAGCCTCAACGGTACCAGAGTACACGCGGAAGAAGCACAGCTTACCGACATACGGGTCAGTCATAATCTTGAATGCCAGTGCAGAGAACGGCTGATCATCGGAAGAAGTGCGATCTTCTTCCTCGCCAGTCTCCGGGTTGGTGCCCTTGATGGCCGCAACGTCGGTCGGAGCGGGCATATAATCAACAATTGCATCCAACAGTTTCTGAACGCCACGGTTCTTGTAAGAAGAGCCGCAGACAACAGGAACGATCTCGTTGGAAATAGTAGCCTTACGCAGAGCAGCCTTGATTTCTCCCTTGGTCAGCTCTTCGCCTTCCAGGTACTTCATCATCAGCTCTTCGTCGGTCTCAGCAACAGCTTCGATCAGCTTGTCATGATATTCCTGAGCCTGTTCTTTCAGGTCTTCAGGAATTTCCTCAACGCGCACATCATTGCCCATATCATCATAGTAGATATCGGCTTTCATGTCGATCAGATCGATGATGCCGCGGAAAGTGTCTTCCTGGCCGACAGGCAGCTGGATAGGCACACCGTTGGCATGCAGACGATCATGCATCATCTGTACGCAGCGGAAGAAGTCAGCACCCATGGTATCCATCTTGTT
>ULPY01079032.1_pt1 | contig 18703 bp, 18 predicted proteins | sample 1953951 | NCBI WGS metagenome assembly ULPY01 (sample SAMEA4835641, study PRJEB28245) | human gut metagenome | biome: gut microbiome; material: fecal sample | place: Denmark | collected 2008
ACATAAAAACAGTTTCATCAATATTCTCCTTTATAAATTTCGATTTGCCAAACTGCCCACGCAAGTTCGTCACTTTCTGGCCGGAATTTTTTTGCGGATGGTTTCCAGGCGGTTCAGGGCGGCACACAGGGTTTCGTCCCGCTTGGCAAAGTGGAAGCGGATCAGATGGTTGACCGGCTCCCGGAAAAAGCTGGACCCCGGAACAGCGCCCACGCCGACATCGCGGGCCAGCACTTCGCAGAATTCCAGGTCGCTGTCAAAGCCAAACTCGGAAATATCCATCAGGATGTAATAAGCGCCCTGGGGAACCGTGTGCTGCAGGCCGATGGCATCCAGACCTTCCACAAACAGGTCCCGCTTGCGGGTATAAGTGGCAAGCAGGTCGTTATAGTATTCCTGGCCGAAGCGCAGGCCGGGAATAACGGCCTCCTGCAAGGGCGCAGCGGCGCCGACCGTCAAAAAGTCATGCACTTTTTTAATGCGGTCAGTGATTTCCGGCGGGGCAATGGTGTAGCCCAGCCGCCAGCCGGTGATGGAGTAGGTTTTGGACAACGAGCTGCAGGAGATGGTGCGCTGCCACATGCCGGGCAGGGTGGCAAAATAGGTGTGCTGGTAGGGCGCATAGACGATGTGCTCGTACACTTCATCGGTGATAACGTAGGTATCGTACTTTTCGGCCATGTCGGCAATCAGTTCCAGCTCTGCGCGGGTGAACACCTTGCCGCAGGGGTTGGAGGGGTTGCAGAGGATCAGCGCCTTGGGGTGCTGGCGGAACGCGGCTTCCAGCTCGTCCACATTAAAGTTGAACAGCGGGGGATGCAGCGGAACATAGATCGGCTCGGCACCGGAAAGGATGGTGTCGGCACCGTAATTTTCATAAAAAGGCGAAAAGACAATGACTTTATCGCCGGGGTTGGCAACGGTCATCATGGCGGCCATCATGGCCTCGGTACTGCCGCAGGTGGTCACAATCTCGGTGTTGGGGTCGATCTGCCGCCCCATCAGGCGGGACTGCTTTTCGGCCAGTGCTTCGCGGAAGTTCTGCGCGCCCCAGGTGATGGAATACTGGTGGAAGTTTTCGTGCGATACTTCAGCCAGGCGGTCCAGAATCGCAGACGGCGGGTTGAAATCCGGGTAACCCTGGGAAAGATTGATGGCACCGTACTTAGCGCTGACGCGGGTCATGCGGCGGATAACGGAATCGGTAAAATGTTCCGTGCGGGTGGATAACGGCTGCATATACATTCCCTCTCTCGATAAAACTAAGGCAACACCGCACAATTCCCGCCTTGCGGCTTAAGCACCGCTCCGGCAGCTGCGGCACGGCATCTGCGTTGCCAAAATGCTCGATAATGTCGGGTTGCGGTACCCGCATTGTGCTTCGGGGGCAAAAGCCCCTCGCACTCTGCGACCGCTGCCCCTGCTTCGGTTCGCTGTTTCCGCCACTGGCGGCGCTCACCTTTGCAGCATCCAGTATTATCTGCGCTTTTGGCTTGGCATCTGCCGCACCTCGCTCGCCGTATCGGCACTTAGAATTATGCGGTATTGCCTAAAAACGGCGGGGAGATTTACCCCCAACGGTGCGCCCTGCGGCCGATGCAGGAACGATATGATCAAACCGTGAGCTCGATCTGGTTCCCCTCGATCGCAGCAATGCAGCTTTCGTAATAGCCGTCGCCGGTCGTTCTGGGGCCGCTGATGACCTTATAGCCGTCGGCTTTCAGTTCTGCGGTCAAGGCGTCTACTTTTTCACGGCTGCCCATGCGGAACGCGATATGGGCATATCCAGTACGGGAAAGCTCTTTTGGCTGATCCGGCATTTCCGGTTTGTGCATCAGCTCAAGCCGTGCGCCATCATCAAACGTGAGGAAATACGAGCGGAAGTCTGTTTTGGGGTTATGGTATCCATCGTTTGACGCTGCGCCCAGATATTTCATAAAGAATGTTCTGGCGGCTTCCAGATCATTTACATAAAGTGCGATATGTTCGATCATCATAACGTTATAAACTCCTTTGCAAGCAGCCGGGCGGTTTTATGCCTGCACAGGGAGCTTAAAACTCCATGCTGTGCTCGCCCTGGCGGATGTCATCGCGCTGGAGCTCGGCTAAAATATCATCCTGGCCGCTGTGCAGCAGCAGGCGCTTGCTGTAGGTTTCAAAGCGCTCACATTCGTTGTCGGCCAGGTAGGCGGCAGAGTCCGGCCCAAGGGCCAGCTCATTGACAAAAACCACCATCTCCTGCCCATCGGCAAAGGCGCTTTCCATAAAGTCAAAGGCGCTTTCCAGCGCGTCCCCGGCCAGGCCGACGGCATCCTCACGCTTGCGCACCTGGGCGTTAAAGCTGGCGCGCACGGCATCAAAGGCAGCATCGCGATCCAGCGCGGGGTCAAGGGCAGCGACCCAGGCATGCAGCAGAGCGCTGGCGGCGGTGGCAACAGCCAGCTCTTCCCCGGTCAGGGTGCCGGCAGCCTTTTGCGCGGTCAGGTGGTCCGCATAGCCATTGACCTGCGCGGCAAACACGGCGGCGGGCACAAAACCATCCTGGGCGGGGGCGGCGTTGTTCAGGGTGCGCTTAAAGCTGCGCATTTCCTGGTAGCAGGCGTCCGTCACCGCGTCCGCCCGGCGGGCAGCGGCAAAGCGGGTGTTCAGCCCGGCCAGCAGCAGGCTGACAAGGCTGATGCGCTCATCAAAAGCGGCTTTCTGTGCGCGCTCCAGCACGGCGGCAAAGGGGCGGCCCTGCAAAATATCTTCCACGCCGTAATCCTGGCGGTACTTTTTGTACAGCTCCCAATAGGCAGCAAAATCGCGGGCAACTTCAGGGTGGCGCAGGTACTGGCCGATCAGGGCTTCGTCCACCGGCAAATCCAGCTTGGTGCAGGCCGTCAGCATGGCGGAAAGATCCTCCCAACCGCGGGCCGTGACAAACTGCGGTCCGTCCACATCGTTCTGGATGCGGTAAAAATGCTGGGGGCGCAGTTCCAGGTAAGCCTGCACAGCGGGGTGCAGGCGGTGAGCGCGGGCATACTCCTGCCAGACGGCAAGGTTCGGCTCAATATCAATGCGGCGTACACGGTCCAGTGTGACAAGGTCAAAATCCCGCACGCTCTTGTTGTACTCCGGCGGGTTGCCGGCGGCAACAATCACCCAGCCGGCGGGCACAGCTTGGTTGCCAAAGGTTTTGCACTGCAAAAATTGCAGCATGGTGGGAGCCAGTGTTTCGGATACACAGTTGATCTCGTCAATAAACAAAATACCGTGTTCCAGGCCGGTCTGCTCCATCTTGTCATACACGCTGGCAATGATCTCGCTCATTGTGTACTCCGTTACGCTGCGGTCCGCGCCGCCAAAATTGCGGTGGCGGATAAATGGCAGGCCCACGGCGCTTTGGCGGGTGTGGTGGGTGATGGTGTATGCCACCAGCGCAATGCCGCATTCCTGCGCGATCTGCTCCATGATCTGGGTTTTGCCAACGCCCGGCGGGCCCATCAGCAGAATAGGCCGCTGGCGGATGGGCGGAATCAGCGGGGTGCCGGTATCGTCCACGGCAAGGTATGCCTTGACCGCGTGTTCAATTTCCTGTTTGGCGCGTTTGATGTCCATGGGGGGTACACTCCTTCATCAAAACATTAGGGCAATACCGCGTAATTCCCGCCTTACGACTTAAGCACCGCTCCGACGGCTGCGGCACGGCATCTGCGTTGCCAAAATGCTCGATAATGTCGGGTTGCGGTACCCGCATCGTGCTTCGGGGGCAAAAGCCCCTCGCACTCTGCGACCGCTGCCCCTGCTTCGGTTCGCTGTTTCCGCCACTGGCGGCGCTCACCTTTGCAGCATCCAGTATTATCTGCGCTTTTGGCCTAGCAGCTGCCGCACCTCGCTCGCCGTATCGGCACTTAGAATTATGCGGTATTGCCTTAGGAACAAATAAGATGAATTACAACTCAGGCAGGTCATCGGCTTCGTTCTCCTGCCAGTCAATTTCCGGCGTTTTGGGCACCGGGTCAGGCAAAAATTCTTCCGGGCTTAAAACCAGCCGCATGGCCCAGGGCGGGGTATCGGGCGGCGGGGTGCCGCTTTCCAAAAACAGAAAAGCTGTCTCGTAAGGCGGGCGCCTGGTAGGGTAGGTGCCTTTGCCATCGGTAAAGTAAAGCACGCCCTGCAAATCCCGCAGGGTGCCGTCCCGGCGCAGTTCCTCAATTTTGGCAAACGCGGGGCGGAAGTCTGTGCCTCCGCCGCCGGTCAGGGTCAGGCAGGCGGCAAAGCGGTCCAGCTCGTCGGTGCTGTGCAGAAAGGTCAGGTCACGCACCGCATCGTCACACTGCATCACGGCGATGTTGCATTTGGCAAAAAAGCTCTCGCCGGTTTTAAGCAGGCAGAACGTTTCTTTCAAAAATGCCTTGACCAGCTCGCCGGAGGTGGACTCGCTCGTGTCGATCACAATGACAAAATCCCGGATTTTTTTGCTCTCCCGGCTTTCCAGCGGCTCAATCAAGGGCAGGTTGCCGTAGGTGCGCAGGCCGTAAGAGTAGTAGCCCAGGTCAAACTCGTTGGGGTCCAGGCGGGGCTCTTCGCGCATCACGGCAAAGCGGCGCAGAAAGTCCTTGTACAGGCGGCGGCTGTGGGCTGCTTCGATCTGTGCCTGCATCGTTTCGGCCCCGGCAGCCTGCCCGGCCTGCTGGCCTGCCTGCTGCATGCTGATGCGGGTTTCGCGCCCAAGCTGTTCCCAGCGGCGGCCCTGCACCTGAGCCTGCTGGCTGGTGGGGTCCTTGGGCCAAAGGCGGTGGCTGTCGCACACAAATTCCCGGTGCAGCTTTTGCAGTTCGTCAGGCTCCTGAGCGGCAAGCCAGCGGTAAATGGGCCCGGCGGCGGGCATGGCCCCGTTTTTGCGCAGTGCCTGGTAGGTTTTTTGCCGCAGCCAGCCCACCGGACGGGTCAGGGATGGCACCTGCAAGGCATCAATCGTCTGCTCCACGGCAATATCACAGGCCAGCCCCCACAGGCTGGCGTCCCGGCCTCCGCGCAGCCAGGGGTGGCGGAACACGCAGTGCAGAACGCTGTGCAGCACCGCGCGGGGCAGATAGCGCCGGTTGCTGCGGTACAGCCCAATGAACCATTCCGGGTCATAGCACAAAGCCGCGCCGTCTGTGGCAAGGTTGTGCAGCCCCGCGGCAGGGGTGGGCACCAGCGCACCCAGGGCCGCGTTCATGTAGCGCAGGTCCAGGTACAGTTCACTGCGGATGCGGTCCATGGCGCGTTTGGCCATGGTGGCAACCCATTCTTCCTGGGTCAAAACATGTTGGGAGGGCATTGATCATCACCACCAAAGTATGGGGAATCTACGGCACATCAAAGGTCGTCAAAATCATAGGTTTTCTGCCTGCGGGGGCGCTGGCCGCCAAGGGTCAGGGCAGCGCCCTCACTCCAGCCGGACTGGGAACAGGCCAATGCAATCTGGCGGCGGCTTTCCTCGTCCGCCAGTTTCAGCACCAGCTGCAAAGATTCTGTATCGCGCCGGGCAATCAGCGGGGCCGCGGCGCTGGCGGCATGGGCGGCCAGATAAGCGCTGTAGATGCCCTGTGCTTCCGGCAGCAGAGCATATGGGATACACAGCCGGTCCAGAGCAATGCGGCAGAGTGTTTTTTCGCTTTCGCCCACGCATGCCTGGGGGAAAGCCGCGTCATACTCCGCAAAGCGGAGCACGCTGCCGTCAAAACATTGGCGGTAGCGGTAGCCCTCGCCCTCAATGCTGTGGTTGAAAATATGGGCGGGGGTGTTTTCGTCCAAAAATTCAAAGTATTCCGGGTAGAACACTTTGGCCTGCACCGCCCCGCCGGGGGCAAACACCGCGCCGATGTCCGCGCTGACGGCGGCCACCAGCTTTTTCAGCCCAGTAGGGGCATCGGGGGCGGCATCTAAGATAAAGCGGTCAAGCGCGCGGCAGTTGGTGAACAGATCGCTGCCCATACTTTCCAGCGCGGAACCGGCGCACAGCCATTCCAGCTTGCGGCAGTTATAAAAGGCAGCGTTATGCAGCGCCCGCACCCCGGCGGGCAGGGTAACGCCCTGCACAAAATCCCCCGCAATGGGGTGGGGGTAAGCAGCGGGGCCGCGGCCGTCAACGCTCCAAAATCGGGCATCAGCAGGCTGGCTGCGCTGGTTCTGCGCAAAGCAGTAGGGGCCGATCTCCACAACAGGGAACCCTTCGATCTGCACTGGCAGCGCGGGGCAGGGGCTGTCCCCAAACACGCGCAGAATGCGCGCACCGCCGGGGCACGCCTGCCACAAAATACCAAGTGAACTGTTCAAACCATGACCACCTTCAACAACAAAACAAAAGCTTGACAATACCCACATTATAGCATACATTGAATAGGTAAGGAATAGAAAAAGCAGGGCGCGGCGGGAATTGAGGAAGAAACCGCGCCCCGCAAAGGACTGCGCACTGTGACAGGGCGGACAATGCCTGTGGCGGTGCGCTTACGTTATGTGGAGGATGTTTATGGCAAGAACGCCGGAGCAGAACAACGCAATTATTACAGGCAACATACCGCGGCAGCTGCTGTTATTCTTTTTTCCCATCTGGCTGGGCACCATGTTCCAGCAGCTGTACAATACGGTGGATACCCTGATCGTCGGCAACTTTGTGGGTACCCAGGCGCTGGCGGCTGTGGGGGCAACCAGCTCTTTTGTGCAGCTGCTGGTGGGGCTTTTTGTGGGCCTGTGCAGCGGCGCGGGGGTGATTATTGCCCAAAGCTTTGGCGCGGGGAACCACGATGAAGTGAACCGCCAGGTGCACACGGCACTGGCCCTTGCCATTGCGGGCGGCGCGGCGCTGACGGTGATCGGCCTGCTCATCAGCCGCCCGGTGCTGCGCCTGATGCAGACGCCGGATGAAATCGTGGGTATGGCGTCCGAGTATTTGCAAATCTACTTTCTGGGCATGATTCCGCAGATGATTTACAACATGGGCACCAACATCCTGCGCGCGGTGGGCGATTCCAAACGGCCGCTGTACTTTTTGATCGTGGCTTCCATCGTCAACATTGTGCTGGATATTGTGCTGGTGGCGGTCATTCCGCTGGGGGTGGCCGGCGCGGCCATTGCCACGGTGGCCAGCCAGGTGGTCAGCGCCGTGCTGACAGTGCGGTGCATCCATGGCTCCCAGGGCATGCCGTGGCATTTGCAGCTCAAAAATATCCGCATTGAACGCAGCGTGCTGCTGGCGATCTGCCGCATCGGCCTGCCGGGCGCGGCACAGAGCGCGCTGTATAGCATCAGCAACATGACCATCCAGAGCGCCATTAATGGGTTTGGCACCGTTGCCGTTGCCGCATGGAGTGTGTACGGTAAGATCGACTTCCTGTTCTGGATGACGGTCAGCTCCTTTGGCATTGCCGTTACCACCTTTGCGGGCCAGAACTTTGGCGCACGCCAGTATGACCGCGTGCGCCGCGGCACCATGACCTGCCTTGCCATGACGGCAGGTACCACCCTTTGCATCAGCCTGGCGCTGTATCCTTTGGCCCAGCTGCTGTTCCGGCTGTTCAGCTCGGACGATGCCGTGGTGGCGCAGGGAGTGCAGATGATGCACTACCTGGTGCCGGTGTATATGACCTATATCTGCATTGAAATCTTTTCCGGCGCGCTGCGCGGCTGCGGTGATGTGCGGGTGCCCACCATCATCACAGTGTTTGCGGTGTGCATCATGCGTATTGTGTGGCTGGCGGTGGCGCTGCCGTTCAAGCATGAACTTTCGGTGGTGGAATTCAGCTACCCACTGACCTGGATCACCGCAACCGTGCTGTTTGCGATCTATTACGCAAAAGGCGGCTGGATGCAGCGCTGCATTGCGGCCCAGAACGCCAAAACACAAGGGTGAACCAAGATGAAATTTGAACTGCGCCCTGCCCGCCCGGCGGATGTAGAGGCCATTATGCAGGTGATGGCGGATGCCATGGCCAATTTGCAGCACCCGGAATGGTTTGTGCCGGATGATGCGGTGTATATGGCGGAGCATATCAGCGGCCCCAAGGGCTTTTGCCTGGTGGCGGAGGAAAAAACGACCGGCGCACTGGCAGCGTATTTTACCGTCAAGCTGGCCGGTACTGCCCCCGATGCTCTGGGCTGGCAGTTGGGCATGAGCGAAGAAGAGCTGAACACCACCGCCCAGATGGACAGCTGCTGCGTGGCCCCGCCCTATCAGGGCAATGGGCTGGAGGGTAAGCTGCTGATGATGGCGGAAGATACCCTGCGCGGCAGCCGTTACCGCCACCTTTTGGCAACCGTGCACCCGGATAATGCCGCCAGCCTGTACACCGGCCTGCACCGCGGCTACACCATTGCGGCGAACCATGTGATCTGCTATGGGGATAAGGTGCGGGATATTTTGTACAAAGAACTGGAAAGTAGGAATACAAATATGAATACAACGATCCGGGCCATGACCCCGGCGGACAAAGACAGCGTGATGGAGATGATGCGGGTGTTCTACAATTCACCCGCCGTGCTGAGCAATGGCTCGGATGAAATCTTTGCGCGGGACATTGAGGGCTGTATCAGCGATAACCCGTATGTAGAGGGCTATATGTTTGAGCAGGACGGCGCTGTGCAGGGCTATGGCATGGCGGCCAAGAGCTTTTCGACCGAGTACGGCAGGCAGTGCATCTGGCTGGAGGATATTTATATCAAGGCGGAATACCGCGGCCTTGGCATTGGCAGCCAGTTTATTGATTACATAACGAAGAAATACCCGGATGCTCTGCTGCGGCTGGAAGTGGAAGAAGAAAACGCCCGCGCTGTGCATGTGTACCAAAAGAGCGGGTTTGAGTTTTTTGAGTATAAAGAGATGAAAAAAGAGTAAGGACAACGGGAATTTCAGGTTTTACGGAGAATAATCCGTAGGGGAAAATGAGATATTCCGGCAAAGCCCGTTATGCTGGCCGCTGCGAGCATCGGCCCCTGCAAATGGTTTGCGGCGTTTGGCATAACCAGCAAGGTTTCTCCGCGGCGGGGTGAGAGCACCCATCTCCGCCTAAGAGCCGCCTGACGGCGGTTGGTCTCCGAAACGTGCCTGCGGGCGCAGCGCCCTACAACCCACTTTTATTGTTCATTACAAATTATAAAGTTATGGCAACACCGCACAATTCCCGCCTTGCGGCTTAAGCACCGCTCCGACGGCTGCGGCACGGCATCTGCGTTGCCAAAATGCTCGATAAGACATCCAGTATTATCTGCGCTTTTGGCTTGGCATCTGCCGCACCTCGCTCGCCGTATCGGCACTTAGAATTATGCGGTATTGCCTTATCTGTAGGGAACGGTCTTGACCGTTCCGAAACACTGCTTTATACGTCATAACAGGTTTTACCGCAAAACAAAATGACCCCCACAGCCAGCGCTGCGGGGGTCATGAACTTTTATGGGGAAATATTACTTGGTGCCGAAGATGCGGTCGCCTGCATCGCCTAGACCGGGGATGATGTAGCCGTTCTCGTTCAGCTTTTCATCCTGTGCGGCAACATAAATGTCAACATCGGGGTGTGCTTCGTGCAGGGCTTTCAGTCCTTCGGGGGCGGCAATCAGGCCAATGAACTTGATGTGCTTGGCACCGCGCTTTTTGATCTGGCCAATGGCGTCAATGGCGCTGCCGCCGGTAGCCAGCATGGGATCCAGAACAAAAACATCGCGCTCGGCAATATCCTTGGGCAGCTTGCAATAATATTCCACAGGCTCCAGGGTCTCCTCATTGCGGTACAGGCCAATGTGGCCGACCTTTGCAGCGGGGATCAGGGTCAGCATGCCGTCCACCATGCCCAGACCGGCGCGCAGGATGGGAACCAGGGCCAGCTTGCGGCCAGCCAGCACATGGGTGCGAGCCAGAGCAATCGGGGTTTCCACTTCAACTTCCTCGGTGGGCAGGTCGCGGGTGGCCTCATAGCACAGCAGGGTGGCAATTTCACTGACCAGATCACGGAACTCTTTGGTGCCGGTGTTGCGGTCACGCATCAGGCTGATTTTGTGCTGGATCAGGGGATGGTCTACAATTTTAACAACGCTCATGGCAGATTCTCCTTACAATATGAAAATTCATCGGATACAATGCAAAGCCTGGTCCCAGGCGGGGTACAACAGTGGGGGAGCCTTAAAGGGTTTCCAGCGCCATCATCTTGTTAATGCGCTTCTGGTGGCGGCCGCCCTCAAATTCGTGGTCCAAAAAGGCGTCAACGATCTGGCAGGCAAGGCCGGGGCCCACAACGCGGCCGCCCAGGCACAGGGTATTGGCGTTGTTGTGGCGGCGGGTGTACTCGGCGCTGAACGGCTCCGAGCAGCAGCAGGCGCGGATGCCCTTGATCTTGTTGGCACACATCGACATGCCCACACCCGTGCCGCAGCACAGGATGGCGAAATCGCTGCTGCCATTGGTCACAGCGCCGCAGGTGGCGGCGGCATAATCGGGATAGTCACAGCTGGCGGTGCTGTTGGTGCCAAAGTCGCGGTAAGCAATGCCGCGCTCTTCCAAATGCTGTTTGATGGCCTCTTTCAGCTCATAACCGCCGTGGTCAGCACCCAGGGCAATCGGTTTTTCAAATTGTACAGCCATAATCAAGATCCTTTCAATTCGTGGCGGATTGTTGGGCGGCTTCGCGCTCGGCGCGCTCACGCTCAGCCTGGCTTAAACGGTGATAATCCGGCAGCAGCTCTGCGGGGGAAACGCAGGTGCCCGCATCCCACATGGCTTTGCCCGCCAGGGCAACCCCTGCGCCGCGCAAAACGCGCAGCGGCTGGGGGCAAGGCAGAATGCCGGGCTGGTCTTTATATGTATTGTAGCACAATGCGGCACCATCGCCAACAAAAATCAAAGGCTTTTTGCACTCTTTTACAAAAGTTTCCAGCGCAGTGACCGGTTCGGCGGCGTCCGGGGTCAGCCGGGCGTGGGTGGCAAGGTCAAACCCGGCCCAGTACACCTGGCCGCGGCGGGCGTCCTGTGCGCCAATCACAGTGCCTTCCCCGCATACGCCGTAAGCCAGGGCAGCCATGGTGGAAACCCCGGCGCAGGGGGTGTTGGCCGCAAAAGCCAGCCCCTTGACGGCGGCAAGACCGATGCGCAGCCCGGTAAAGCTGCCGGGACCGTTGGTCACGGCGTACAAATCCAGCTGGGCGGGGGTCAGGCCGCAGGCTTTCAGGGCGGTATCCACCATGGGCAGCAGGGTCTCGCTGTGGGTCAGCCCGGTGTTGGAAGCCATCTCATATAATAAAGTATCGTCGCGCATCACAGCGACGGCGGCAGTTTTGCCCGCCGTATCAATGGCAAGAATGTTCATTCGGGGTCAGTTCTTCCTTTCCAAAAGGGCGTGGCGTCAAGCCCCAGGCCGGGTGATGGTAATCTTGCGGGTGGTTTCATCCAGCCGGTCAATGTTAATATAAATCGGGTTTTCCAGCGCCAGCAGGTCGGCGCAGTTTTCGCTCCATTCCGCCGCAACCACAGCGCCCATATCCAGGTAATCATAAAAACCGGCGGCAGAAAGATCCACTTCGGTATGGATGCGGTACAAATCAAAATGGGCAAAGGGCCGCGGGCCGCGGTAGTAGTTGACAATGGCAAAAGTTGGGCTGGAAACAGGGTCCGTGCAGCCAAGGCCCTCTGCAATGCCCTGGCAGAACGCGGTTTTGCCAGCGCCCAGCCCGCCGGTAAAGGCAATCAGGCTGCCGGGGGCAAGCTCTGCGGCAAGGCGGCGGCCCAGGGCCACGGTTTCATCCCGCGAATGGGTAATATATTCTTCCATACAGCAGGCCCTCCTACAAGTAAGCGGCTAAGTCAGCATAAACTACTTTATTATACAACATCCAGCCTGCTTTGTAAAATATTTTTGTGTGGCGCGCCATAAAACGCCGCAAAGCGTGGCATATTGCACAGGAACGCGGTATAATAATCGGTAATACGAGCAGGAACCAATACCATTGCACAGGGCAATGTGCTATACTGGGAACAAGAAAAACAAAAGTGAAAGGGGGCAGGCCATTGCTGCAGCTGACACGCCGCTATTTGCGGCAGATCGACGGAATATTTCTGGCGCTGTGCGCGGCGTGTTCGGTGCTCAGCGTGGTAGCACTGGTTTCCATTGGGCATAACCAGCTGGGGTCCATCAACAAAGCATCGGTACAGTTTATTGCCAGCGCGCTGGGCATCCTGTTGGCGCTGATCGTTTCCACGGTGGACTACCGTGCGCTGGCCCGTGCCTGGCCGTTGCATGCGGTGCTGGCCTGGGGTATGGTGCTGCCCACCCTGCTTTTGCACAACGTCCGCCTGGGCTTTTTAACGGTGGGGTACGATGCCGGCGGTACTTCCAACTACAGCTGGTACCGGGTGGGCGGCATGACTTTCCAACCGGCGGAACTGGCCAAAATCAGCTTTGTACTGACCCTGGCCCTGCATCTGAACCATGTGCGTGGCCGGGTGAACAAGCCGGCCAATTTGCTGGCGCTGGCGGTGCATGTGCTGCTGCCGGTGCTGGCCATTCACATCCAGGGCGATGACGGCACGGCGCTGGTATTTTTGGGCATTGGGCTGGTCATGGTGTTTGCGGGCGGTATTTCCGGTTGGCTGGTGGCTGGCGAGCTGGCCGCTGCGGGCGGTGGTGCGGCCCTGCTGCTGAAACTACGCCCGGGTCTGCTGAAAGGCTACCAGGCCAAGCGTATTTTTGCCGTGCTGGACCCCGAAAACCCGGCTTTGGCCGATATCGCTTACCAGCAGAACAAGGGGGCTATGGCCATCGGAACCGGCGGATTGACCGGAACCGGCCTTTGGGGCGAGCATGTGTTTGTGCCAAACTCCTGGAATGATTTTATCTTCAGCTACCTGGCCAACGCGATGGGCTTTGTGGGGGCGGTAACGGTTCTGCTGCTGTTGCTGGGCATCTCGGTGCGCATTCTGCTGGCAGCGCTGCAAAGCACGGATGCTTTGGGCCGCTATCTGTGCGTGGGCATCTTTGCCGCACTGTTCTGGCAGTGCATCATCAACCTGGGCATGAATTTACAGGTGCTGCCGGTCATCGGGGTCACGCTGCCGTTCTTCTCGGCAGGCGGGTCCAGTGTGGTCATGGTGTATTTGTGCGTGGGGCTGGTGCTGGCGGTATCCCGCAAGAACCGCCGCAAAAAGCTGGCGGTGCCCATTGAGCTGGAACAGGTTTGACACCGGCAAATGGACGCACTAAAATAGAAAAAGGCACTGCGGTAAGCGGTTGGCCTTTGGACTAAGAGCTTAGGAAACTTAGTAAACTAAGAACCGCCACTTGACCCGGTGGAGGTTCTTGTTTTTCACAGTGACCGTTGCGCTGCTGCCGCAATTCGACCGCCTGTGCAAGACAAAACAATAAGACAGACAAAATAGAGCCGGTGTACCGTAAGATGAATCAAACGGTACACCGGCTTTTACAGTGTCAGGCTTCCTCTTTTTTACTGGGGCTGCACAATGCGGGGATCAGGCAGATGGCTGCCGCCGCTACTAGAATATACACGGTGCGGGCCGCCCAACTTGTCTGGCCGCCCAGCAGCCAGGCAATGATATCCAGCTTCCAAATGCCCACAAAGCCCCAGTTCAGCCCGCCAATGATAGCCAGCAGCAGGCAGATTTTTGAAAGAACAGAATTGCACATGTTGGAAAACACTCCTTCCTATAACGGAAGTATGCCCATGCCGCGGTGTGTCTATTCGATTTTCTGCCACCGGGCGGAAGTTTGGGCAAAAACAGCACCGCACAGCAGAAGAGCGGTGGGGTTGGTCGTCAGGTGGAAGGGCTGAACTTCCATATAGGCGTAAGCCAGCATGGCAAACAGGCAGCAAACCTCAACCCGGCGGCCCTGTTTGGCGTGACCCAACAGGGCGGCGGCAAACAGAATACCCAGCAGCGCGGCGACCACCGGACCAAACTGAAACAGTGCAAAAGCAAAGCTGTTATCCACTGTGGGCCAGTTGAACACCTGCCCTGCAATTTTGACATCCAGCAGGCGGTAGGCCATCCAGGTCAGCGAGATGCGGCAGGTGAGCAGGGAGTCCAGCTTTGCCAGCCATGCGGGGCCGATATCATTGTTCCACGGTCCCACCTTGATGACCAGCAGCGGCAAAAGGTAACTGACCGCCGCCGTAAGCCCCACCATACCGGCGCAGGTGCCGGGCCAGCAACGGGGTACACTGTGCCCGGCGCGCAGGCGGCAGAACACCAGCCCAACGGTCAGCGCCAGCATGCACAGCGCAGCGCTGCGGCTGGCGGGCCCCACCAGCAAAAACACGCCGATGGCAAATACCAGCAGGCAGTCCACCCAGCGCACCTTTTGGGCACGCAGCAGGGCATAGGCCAATACCAGGCCGAACACCAGTCCGCCGAATGTGTTGGGGTGGCCGTAGCCGTAAGTGCCGCGCAAAGCGCCCATCCGCTCGCTGGTCAGGTCTGGGGCAACGATCCCGGCAAAGTGCAGTGCCAGCACCACCGCCATGGCGGCACAGCCGCTGGCAAAATAGACCTGCAGCGGGCGGCGCAGGGGAACATCCTTGGCGGCAAGCACCGCCACCACAATGCCGATCCACCAGATGTTCTGGCTGTTGAAATAGACCCAGCGGGCAATGAAATACAGCGCTCCGCCAGCCAGCAGCTCCCGCCAGGTGTAGCGGGTGCCGAACAAAATCTTGGCACCAAAGCACAGGAATGCGAGCCATTCCAGCACGGGGCTCATCACGCCCTGCACCCACGCCCAGTTCTGGCGCGCCATGCTGTTGCAGAACACCACGCTGATCTCATATGCGGCCAGCCCGGCGGCAAACAGAATACGGCCAAGCTGCAGTCGCCATTCGGCCAGCTGCTGCCCAAATAACAGGTGCGGCGTGTTCCACAGGCCGTGCAACGCTCCGCGCAGCCCGCCGCCCCTGGCAAGGGCAAAAATTAGGTCAAAAACCGCTGCGGCAAAGAGCGCCAACAGCAGAAAATTAGCAAAACCAAACAAGGGATTCCCTCCTGAAAAAACGCATGGCCCTGTGTTTGACAAGGGCGGGTGCGGATGGTATGCTTCTATTATAAAGATTTTGGACGCAGCACACAAGGGGGCAAAGAATGACGGCACAACGCTATCAGGCAATTTTTGATTGGTTCCGTGCCCGCCCGGCGGCGCTGCGGGCGCTGGGATATGCACAAAAGATCAGCGTGCTGGGAGTATATCTGGTGTATGGCGCGGTGTTGGCCGTTACGCTCTGGCAGCGCAGCGGCCAGTTCTGGCGCGTGCTGGCGGTCCCGGCGGCGGTGTACGTTTTGGGCACGCTGCTGCGCGCGGCCATTAACCGCCCGCGCCCGTATGAGGCATTGAACTTTACGCCGCTGTTCCCCAAGGATACCAAAGGCCAAAGCATGCCCAGCCGCCACTGCTTTTCCGCCGCAGCCATTGTGGCGGCGGCGTTTACCGTGTGGGTGCCGCTTGGCGTGGCCGCCTGCCTGCTGGCGGCGGTTGTGGCTGTGACCCGCGTGCTGACAGGGGTGCATTACCCCAGCGACGTACTGGCTGGCCTGGCCTTTGGCGCCGGAGCGGCTGTGATCGGCTTCCTTTTATGACATGAGGATGATAACTGTGAAACAATACAAAAAAATAATTGCTGCTGTGGCAGCTGCCGCAATACTGGCCCTGCCCCTGAGCGGGTGCAGCTTTAACGATGTGATGCTGTACCTGTACGGTGGTGACAGCTTTACCAAAGAGGAAGGCGAGGACTACCAGACCTATGACGGCGAAAACGGCATCAGTGTAACCTATGATGCCAATATCTGGAACGAACCCAGCATGTCGCAGGAGGATACCATTGGCATTACCACTGGCAACAAGCTGAGCTATACGGCAGTACTGCTGCAGGTATCGGATGCTTACACGGACTTTTTGGAAGAATCCGCCGCGGAATTGAACGAGGAAGCCCAGACCGTGCGGTATGACTTTGATTTGACCATCCCCGATGCAGAAACCGAGTCCGTCCGGTATGACTGCGGCACTTACCAGATGATCCTGGCCGAAGTGAACTATGACTGCGGCGTTACGCTGCATGTATCGGCAGCATCCCGCTCTGCCAGCTATGACCAGATCGTGGCGCTGCTGCAAAACGTGTACCCCACCGGTCACACGCCGGAAACGGCAGAATAAAAAGCAGCAGCCTTTTGCGGGCTGCTGCGGGTGGGAAAGGTTGGCTTGTAAAGGGGAAGTATGCCGTGTTCCGGGGTGAAATATCTGGCAAAGCCCCTATAAATGGGGTTCGGCACAAGTTTTGTAATACGCAACAGGACGAGGCTGTGGCGGGGTGAGGGCCCCCTGCCCTACTGCCACTACAAAATCAGCGGATGAAATTGGTGCGGATGGTATTTTCTGCCTTGGGCGGCTCAATCCCTGCGGCTTTGCCTGCGGCAATGCACTTCAAGATCCAGGCCATGTTGTGGCCCAGGTTGCGCATGATCTGCATGCCCTCTTCGTCCAGGGCGGCCTGTTCGGCGTTGCTGCCGTGTACCATCGGCCAGTAGGTGGAGCTGATCAGCGGCATCTGGCAGAACTGGGGAACCTTTTCCAGGGCTTCCAGTGCGCTGGTGGTGCCGGCGCGGCGGGCGCTGGTAACAATAGCGGCGGGCTTTTGTGCCAACAGACGGCCTGCGCTGTAGCCCAGCCGGTGCATGAAGCCCAGCATGCTGGCAGCGGCGGTGGAATAATGTACCGGAGCACCAAACACAATGCCGTCGGCCTTTTCCACCAGCGGCAGAACATCAACGACTGGCCCGCCGAATACGCAATGTCCGGCTTTGGCGCAGCCGCCGCAGCCCACACAGCCGCCCACCGGGACAGCGCCAATGTGGTAGATGGTGGTTTCGATGCCGTCAGCGTTCAAAGCCTTGGCAATCTCCTGCAAAGCAGCGTCTGTACAGCCATGTGCGTGCGGGCTGCCGTTGATAAGAAGTACGTTCATAATCGTTATGCCTCCGTTTTGAGAAAAAAGCTTTTGCTGCGGGGAAAGTTGGTGCACCGGGGTGCTCATACCCGGAACCGCCGATCCCCCTGTATAAACTATATTATAGCACGCCCAAAGAAATGTTGAAAACCCTGAAAGGGAAGAAGGTCAAACACCATGCCTGTAACCTGCACCAATTATAAATTGAAATGCGGCGGCTGCCCGCTGCTGAACCAGCCCTACCCCGACCAGCTCAAGCACAAGCAGCAGTTGGAACAACACCTGCTGGGGCGGTTTGCCCCGGTATCCCCCGTGCTGGGGCAGGCAGAACCTTGGCATTACCGTAACAAGGCCATCGCCACCTTTGCCACCGGGCCGCGTGGACGACTGACATGCGGCATTTATGCAGCGGGCACCCACCGCGTGCTGCCGTATACGGACTGCTTGCTGCAGGATACCGTCATTAACCAGACCATTGCCGCTGTGCTGGAAGCCGCCCGCGCCTGCCGCTGGCCTGCTTTTGAGGAGGATCGCGGCACCGGTCTGCTGCGCCATGTGCTGGTGCGCCGCGGTAAAACCAGCGGTCAGGTGCTGGTGGTGCTGGTGACCGCGCAGGAAAACCTGCCCGGCAGCCGCAATTTTGTGAAAGCCCTGCGGGAAAAGGCCCCCTGGGTGACCAGCGTGGTGCAGAACTGCAATCCCCGCCGCACCAGCGCGGTGCTGGGCAGCGATGTGCGTACCCTGTATGGCCCCGGCAAAATTACCGATACGCTGTGCGGGCTGCAATTCGCCATTTCGCCCCGCAGCTTTTACCAGGTCAACCCGGAACAAACCGAAGTGCTGTACGCCAAGGCCATTGAGTTCGCTGCCCTGACCGGCAAAGAAACAGTGATCGATGCCTACTGCGGCATTGGAACCATCGGCCTGTGCGCGGCGGGCAGGGCAAAGCAGGTCATTGGCGTGGAGCGCAACCCGGACGCGGTGCGCAATGCCTGCGCCAACGCTGCAGCCAATAAGATCAACAACGCGCGGTTCATCTGTGCCGATGCAACCGATTGGATGCGCGCTGCGGCACAGCCCAACTCTGGCTTGCCGCACCCCGATGTTGTATTCCTGGACCCCCCGCGGGAGGGCAGCACCCCCGCCTGCATTGATGCGGTAGCTGCCATGAAACCCAAACGCGTGGTTTACGTCAGCTGCAACCCCGAAACTCTTGCCCGTGATTTGACCCACTTGACCCGCCGCGGATGGAAAGCATTAAAAATCCAGCCCGTGGATATGTTCCCCCACACGGAACATGTGGAGACGGTAGTACTTTTGTCCAAACTCAACACCAAGCAGCATATCGAGGTGGAGTTGAATCTGGACGAGCTGGATTTGACATTGGCGGAGAGTAAAGCCACCTATGATGAGATCAAAGCCTATGTGCTGAAAAAGCACGGCCTGAAGGTGTCCAGCCTGTATATCTCCCAGGTTAAGCGGAAGTGCGGGCTAGATGTGGGGCAGAATTATAATCTGTCAAAGAAAGAAGACGCGAAAGTACCACAGTGCCCGCCGGAAAAGGAAGCTGCAATTATGGATGCACTAAAGCATTTTCAAATGATTTGATGGCAAGCCTGTCTTGCTCAAAGCAAAACGTGGTCTGGGATTCCAATATCCAGACCACGTTTTTGCCAATCAATAGCTCACGATTTCGTGATTTTTATTTGTCTTTTAGCACAATATCCGTTATACTAGTAAATAGGAAAAA
>ULPY01019528.1_pt1 | contig 18695 bp, 29 predicted proteins | sample 1953951 | NCBI WGS metagenome assembly ULPY01 (sample SAMEA4835641, study PRJEB28245) | human gut metagenome | biome: gut microbiome; material: fecal sample | place: Denmark | collected 2008
CTATTTTTGCCAAAGCAGGAATTGCCAGCTGGGCAGGGGAGCAGTCAACAAAAGAGCGTGACCTTCCCACAGGCCATCAGCAATGCGGTGCAAAGCAGCCTGACGGTGTGCGGCTGCGCGGTGTTCTGCCGCGTGGTGGGCAGTGTGTTGGGGCAGGGGATGCCTGATGGTGCGCGGCTTTACCTGAACGCTGCGCTGGAAATCTCCACAGGCTGCGCAGATTTTGCCGCTGCAGGCAGCGTGGCGGGGGTGTGCCTGTGTCTGAGCCTGCTGGGGGCATCGGTGCTTGCCCAGCTGGCGGCGCTGCTGCAGGGGACGGTGCCGCTGGGGCTGCTGCTGGCCGCACGGGTGCTGCATTTTGTGTTTTTGCAGGGGCTGCTGCACTTGTGCCTTCCGCTGGTACCGGGGCAGGTGGCTGTGTTCACCAGTCTGGCCCCGCAGGTGGTCGTTATGAAGCGTACCGCGTGGGATACGGCGCTGGCAATTGCATTCTTTTTGTGCGCTGCACTGTATCAACTTTACAAAACCTGCTAAAGCTCTTATAATAATACTATTCCGGCAGCGCACCGCAGCCGTGCAGACGGCCCGCGGTGAACCGCTGCCAAACCTTGCAGTATTGGAGGAAAGCGGATGTTCAAAAAGCCGCCCTATGGCACAAAAATCTCTCCGGCGTGTGCTTACTGCACCCACGGCTCTCCGGCGGCTGACCAGAAAATGGTTCTGTGCAAAAACCGGGGCGTGGTTTCGCCCTATTTTGCCTGCCGCAAGTTCCGGTATGACCCGCTGCTGCGCGTGCCGCACCGGCAGGAACTGCCGCATTATGACCCCAAAGATTTCAGCCTGGAGGACTGATATTTCATGCCCGATTTGAAAAACGTACCACCCTCGCCGCGCCCCCGCCGTTTGAGCCAGCTGAAAGATGCCTGGAAGAACAAGCGCTCGGTTACCATCGTTTACCTGTTGCTGCGTGCCTCGGTCATTCTGGTGCTGATTGCCCAGATCTTTAACCGCAACTTTGAAAATGTCTTTTTGTGTGTGCTGACGCTGTTCCTGTTCGGCGTGCCCAACATGGTGCAGCACCGGCTGGACATTGAACTGCCAAATACGCTGGAAATTATCATCCTGCTGTTTATCTATGCGGCGGAAATCTTGGGCGAGATTAACGCCTATTACGTTACCTTCCCCTATTGGGATACCGTGCTGCACACCCTGAACGGCTTTTTGTGCGCGGCCGTCGGGTTCTCTTTGCTTGATATCCTCAACCGGGAGGAAAAGATCGGCTTTTCGCTCTCCCCGCTGTACCTGGCCATTGTGGCATTCTGCTTTTCCATGACGGTGGGCGTGATCTGGGAATTTTTTGAGTGTACCATGGACCAGCTGTTTTTGCTGGATATGCAAAAGGATACCGTGGTCAACACCATTGGCAGCGTGATGCTGGACCCCACCGGCGGTAACAATCCCGGCGTCATCCGCAATATCACGGATGTGATCGTGGTGCAAAGTGACGGCACCCAGACGGCCCTTGGTCTGGGCGGCTACCTGGATATTGGCCTGCTGGATACGATGGAGGACCTTTTCGTCAACTTTATCGGTGCGCTCACGTTCTCGATTATCGGCTATTTCTATGTGCGCAGCCGCGGTAAAAACAAGTTTGCCAAGCGCTTTATCCCCGTGGTGAACGAAGAACCCCAGCCCCAAACGAAAAACACCTCTGCAGAAGACGCACCCGAAACGGAAAAAACGAAAGAATAATCAACAAAACAAGCGCCCTGTTGTGAAAAACACAGCAGGGCGCTTGAATTCTTATACAGAAAACACAAAAATAAACCGCGAAGGATTACCAAACGGAACCCTGCGCGGTTTATGGAGCTGGTGGCCGGACTTGAACCGGCGACCTGCTGATTACGAATCGCCGTTTCTTCGCGTTGTATCGTTAAATAGCGTGCAATATTTTGCGATATTATGACAATCTGTGTTAAGCGCTGTTTAGTCGCTTTTAGTAGTTTTTAATAGAATTATGCCCAAATTATGACCATTTCAGCAGTCCCATAAATGGGAAAAGCGCCCCGCTAAGGGCGCTCTGCCTGTTATGGGTTCTTCCCGCCGGGGGTGTTGGCGCACGGTGGTCAATTTTTCGGGGTGTACTGGGCGATGATTTCCTGCGCACCTGCCACAAACGCTGCCATTTGGTCAGAGGTAAAGGTCAGCAGTATGGATACTAAGTATTCAATGGTTTCCGATTCTTTATCAATCATTGCAAGCACCCCCATTCTTTGCCGCTTGGCGGCGGGCAAGGGCAGCCCTTGCCCTGTCAAGGACGAATTCCACTTCCTTCTGGTTCAGTTCGTCAAGGGCTTTTTCTTGTTCCTCACCCTTGCTGGTCAAGAATTTCATTATTTTTGCATAATCCATTTTCAATACCTCGCAATCCCGTCAAAAATCGCACATTCCACAAAAAAGAAAAAATCAGCTATCTTTTTCATTTCTGTTCACCTCGTATTTTTCAATGAGTTTCTCCTGCACTTCATACGGCAATTTTATGATATCCTTGATAATAATCTCTATCAATTCTTCTTTTTCCATAAGTTTCCCCTGTTATACTCCGATCGGCTGCACTTGGCTTGCGCCGAAAAAACTTGCCGTGTACGTCTTGCCATCGCCGTGACTTGCCCAGATCAGGACGGCGCGGAAAAGTGCCTTGCTGCCGTGAATCACTTCATAGCCCGCCGCTTTCCAGTCAGCCCACGTTTTGCAATCCTCTGCAATCCCGGCGGATGCTTTGGCGGCTGCAATCGCTGCCGCGTTCTGTGGGCGGGCTTTGGCGCTCTGCCAAGCTCTGCGCAGGGCTTCGGCAAATACTATCCCTCCTTTACGGAAAATCGCCCACGCACGGCTCATAATCGCGCGAAGGTCATACTGCTTCATTGCTTGCTCCTTTACATTTTGGGGCAAACCGTGCTATAATGGGTCTGCCCTATTGTGTGGGGTGCGCTCGGTGTGTAGTTGGTAGCTATGCCGGGCGCTTTTCTTTTTGCCGTTGGGGGTTAAGGTTCGCGGTGGCTCGGTGCTGTCTGCGCTCTGTGAGGTTCTAGCAATCCTGTCCGCGTCTTATCTGGCGTTTCTGGTGGGCTTTCGCTTGACGTCCGCCTTGACCATTTCCCTTTCGACAATCTCATTATAGTATATTTACGCAAATATATCAATATGCAAAATGCACATATATTTACGCAAATATTTGTGCATTTTTGTATTTGCGTAAATATATAGTTAGGAGTATAATATTTGTGAGGTGATATTATGCCAACAACAAAAGCGGGTCAGAAAGCGGTGAATAAATATATTGCTAAAGCCTATGACCGTGTAAACCTCGTGTTGAAAAAAGATACCAGCCCGACAAAGGATGAAGTTCAAGCCGCTGCCGATACAGAGGGTGTGAGCCTGAACGCGTATATTGTGGCAGCAATCAGCCAACAGTTAAATAAAGAGAAACCGTAAAGGGGGCGCTATTATGAGCGAGAGAGAGCAGGCAAAGCAGATTATTGATACCTTGCCGGATTACAAGATGCAGGCTATTTTGATGTTCCTGCGCGGCGTAGAGTTTGACGATGAATTAGAGGATGATCGTTTCTGTGAAAAGCTGGTTGACGATTATCTAAACGATGATTCGCCCGACAAGCACGAAAGCATCAGCCTGGAAGAGTTCGCGGCGCAGGAAGGTATTGCGTTATGAAATACCAAATCAAGATTGAAAAGGACGCGCAAAAATTCCTTAAAAAGCTGCCGCGCCCGGATGAAACCAGAGTATTAAAGGCAATCGCCAAACTCCCCGACGAGGGAGACCGAAAGCAGATGAAAGGTCATCCGGGCTTCTTTCGGCTGCGTGTGGGTGACTACCGCATTATCTACACGGTAGACAACGGGCAGTTGATTGTGCGGGTCGTGGATGCCGGAAATCGCGGGCAGATTTACAACAGATATTAATGCCTATTCAGGAACGCTTCGGCGTTCCTTTTTTGCAGAAACCGCCCGGCTGGCGATGAAACATATATACACCCCTCGACTGAAACCAAAAAATAACGCAGTATTGATAAAAACAAAATTTTATGAATTTGTCCAGCGCAGGTCAGACAGACCCGGACACGGAAAGCAAACGGACGGCACTTTTGGAAAAGCTGCAAGGCGTACCCGCCGGGAATGACGGCAAAGAATAAGACAATGCGCCGTAAAGCCTCTGCAAGGCTCTGTGGTGCGTCCCGTGTTCCAGACGGCAAACTATATTAAACAGACCTGCAACGCCAAAGCGGGCGCGTTTCTCGTGCTGCGGCGTTGCGATGCTCAAAGTATGCAAAAGCCCCCGGCAGTATGAACCGCCGGGGGTGATTTAGTTTATTGACACGATACGCGCGTTATTCTTCGATTGTATCTGCAAACAGTTCCTTGCCGTCCAGAACGTCCAACCTATCAATAAATTTCTGGCAAAATTACTGTTCGTGGCAAGGCGGCTTTTGAAGCTGCTCGCGCTCACAAGTTTGAGAAAGCACTTGACTGGGGTAGTAATCTTTTCCAAGTCTGACCAAATAATCCCACATTTCGTCAAGGTCTACCTTATTGTAATCCGTGTGTTCGTAATCGTTGCAGCCGCCCTTTGCCAAGCTACGCCCACATCCCAAAAAGCAAAGTCCGCTTTTACCATACCTTACAAAAGCGGCATATTTGCAATTATAACAAGCAACGCTTTTTGCCTTCGGCAGGTTGGTCTTGTCAAGCAGCGCGGATCTGATTCTGTAATGTTGCACATCATTTTTCAAGTGCTCAAGCTGTTCCTTAAGCTTCGCATTTTCGTTTTCAAGCTTTAATATCTGCTCTTTGCTTTCCACAGACAGCACTCCTTTACAAAATTTTCTAATTGCTCTTCGTCTGATTCCATAATAAGCGAAATTGCCAGGTTTTCTTGTGTTTTATAGATCATCGATGATAATCACACCGTATTTGCTTTTCAGTGCTTCAACGGTTTTTACGGTGTCGCCGTTTGGCAGTCTGTAACCGCCGGGAACGGCTTCAACGATAATAACGCCGTCGCCCTGCTTCAAGGCATCTTCAAGGCGTTTCAGCCGCGTTAATACATCGCCTTTCACGTTTCGTTTTTCCCCCTTTCTTCCAGCGCCCGCAAGCGCTGTTCAATGTCTACGGCTTCGTTTAGCCGCAGCGAGTATTCGCACAAGGCGCGGCACGCGGCTATTTGTTCGCGCGGCTGCTGTGTGTCATCCTGTACAATCGCGGCTAGTCGCTCAATCGCGGGCGGCAATACGCTTTTAGCTTTGGTGCAAGCTGCTTCTAGTAGTTCATTGCAGCGCTTGCTGTATTCGGCTTGAAATACTGGGTCTTGCTTATAGCGACGCAATGCAGATTCAGAAAGCCCGGCGGCTTTGGCTGCTGCCCGCGCTGTGGGACACGAAATAAGCGCTGCAAGCGCCCGTTCCTGTTTAGGTGTCAATTTATCACCTCTCAATCAAACCGCCGTTTTCTGGCGGTTTTTCACGCTTTGCGGCAATCCCGGCGGGGTTTATCGGGAAGATTCCAGCTTTTCTACCCATTCAATGGCGCGTTCCTCTACGCTTCCGCCGTTTTGCCACGCGCTCAGTCCTGTTCCGCGCCACGATTCACCGGCAATGACTGCATCGTGCCAGCGATTCAAACGCGCATCTGACCGCAGCTTTCTCAGCGCACGTCCCTCTACTGTGCGAACCTGTGAGGCGGTCAGCCCCATCTTTTCGCCGGTTGCTGCAAGGGATAATCCGCTATAGTATCTATGGCGAATGGAGGCGCCCTCTGACGGGTCACAGCGGTCTAATACATCGTCTATCACTTGACGCAATTCGGCGTTAAACAGGCGCGTTTCTGCGTCTGCAAATGCCTGTTCGGCTGTGGGGTCTGGCTGTAATTCTCCGATTGTGCTGCTTTCCGGATTTTCCGGATTGGCTTTAATGTCTAGGCTGGAACAGTGATTCAGAGGGTCAGCGCTGGTTGTGTGGATATTTCCGTCAGAGTCTGCAAAACTTCGACGATGCCCGTTCGACATAGCAAGGGAAATCTGACGGCGCATTGCCTGTGAAAGCCACGTTGTAAAAGCTCCCCGTGCCGGGTCGTAGGTCTTGGCAGCGTATTCTACCGCAAAAAAGCCCTCTTGCTCGAAGTCATCAGCAGTCATTCCGTGCGCGTCTGCAAGGTCTTTGTGTGAAGGATACCACTTCCAAAACAGGGTGTGAAGCAGCCCTTTATTAAGCTCCCACAGCTGCCCCAGCGCAAAGCTATTCCCGGATGCCGCCAGTTGGGCAAGAGCGATGTTGGTTGCCTGTTGTTCTGCTGCCGACATGATGAAACCCTCCGTCATACGAAAAAAGCACAGACTCAAGGAAACTTTTTCTTGTTTCCCTGAGCCTGTGCGGCATACCTTTCGGCGGTACTCAAATTTTGTATATTATACCATAAAACGTCAATTTTTGCAAGTTGTCAGGTAGAGCACCTTTACGCCGTTCGGCGCTGTGCTGCTGTGCTGCCGAACATTAGGCAAGCTCTGCAACAGTTCGGCACGGATGCGCTCAAAGGCGGCGCGTTCCTGTTCGGAATATGTAATTTTAACCTTCACGGGCGCCCTCCTTCAATTAAAATCAATCAAATCAAGGGATTCGGTCTGGATCTCATCTGTTAGTGTTCGCAGCATCTTCCCATACTCGTGCATACTGTAAGTAGAACTTTCCCGGTTCTCAATCATTGATGTCCCCAATACGGCTATGGTACGGGCAATCCAGTAAATGCGTTCTGCCTGATCACGGGGCGACTTTTTTACGTTTATGTCAGGGCGGTTAAACATGGAAAAACTCTCCTTTGTGAAATTGTTAAAAAATTTATCGTGTTATTCACGATGACGAGGGCCTATATTAGGCAACTAATGCCAACCATCTTTCCAGGATTTTGCAGTCAGCAATGCAGCAGAGCCTTTTTCCGCAAGTCGTGCGCAATCATCGGCACACGTTGGTAAAAGGGCGGGATTTATAGGGGCGGTCTTTTGCCATCTGTCGTAAAACCGTTCAAATTCCGCCCTCTTATATGCGCGTCCCTCGTCCGTCATATGGTTCAGTTCAAGCGCTGCTTGATAGCTCCCCAACCAATCCCGTGCAACGGCAGGCAAGCACGAAAACATTTTGCTGTAGTCAAGCGGCGGTTCTCCGTAATAATGAACCCGCGAAATCATCCTTTGGATGCAAAGCCAAGCGTCTGCGGAAGGAATTTCATACTGTGTTTGGATAGCTCGCAGTTGGTCGCACAAGTCTGCCAGCGTGACCGGAAAGCGGCAGACAGTGAACGCTTTCTGCATAGCTGCCTGCCCTGCATATGCAGGAACGTCTGCCAGCTCTGCCGACCAGATGGCAATTTGTGTTGCAGCATTTTCATCCGTCAGCGGCTTTGCCGAATTGCTGTACATGGCAACATTCCAGCGCATTAAGGCGGTGACTTCATCGATGGTCATATTTTCCCTCCCAGTAAATCAAGGTTTCCGGCTTTCAGTTGGACGGCAACGCGGGACAATGTATCAGAGGCGGGTTCCTGTGCTGTCCGCTGCGTTTGTGGATGGCTATACCGTTCGGCACGGCGTATCCAATTACGGGCGGCAGCTTGCCAGTCCTTCATACAGGCTCTGCCGCCAACCTTCCAACCGTTAGCTGTGAAGTAGTCAAAAAAAGATTTCGCTTCTGCCGCTGATGAACCCTGTCCGCAAAAATAGGTGATGGCTTCCTCCTCAGACGGTGGTGTGAAGCGTGGGCGGGGCGGCTTGTCCGCCTTCTCTCTATTATTTATAACAGTTACAGGTACATTACCATTTACAGGAACAGTAACATTTGCAGTATCAGCTTCATTTGCTCGACTTTGCTTTGAAGATGAAGCATTTGCTTCGACTGCTTCGATGTTCCTCTGCCGAGATTCTGCACTCTTTAAGCCGCCGACTTTTCCTGCCGCCCGACGCTTCTCGCGTGTGGCATTCCACTTCTCTTGATCACGGTCGATTTGCGCTTGGATGAAGCTGAAAGCCATTGCAGCCATCGGCGGAAGTTCGGGCGGCTCGCCGCTACCCGCATAATGTACGATGCCCTTAAAAAGAAGTCCAGCATCCTCATTTGAGAGCAATTCAAGATGCTGTCCGATGTCGCAGTAGAGAATAAAGCTCTTTTTGCCGTCCATTTCAGAATTCCTCATTTTCAAAGTTCAGTTGTCCAAGCGGTACGCCTAGCTTGCGGGCAACAGGGACAAGTGCCGCAAGACCGTGTTTGCAGCGTGCTGCCTGAACGTGGTAGAAAGCCTGCATCTCACGTTGCGCAGCCTCCGGGTCATTGCTCGGCAGGAAATAGCCGCCGTAGCCGCCGGGGGCATACAGGATAATTTCGCCCTGCTCTCGTGCCAGCATGATTTGACGGCGCAGTCCGCGCGGAGTAGTCCCCATCGCAGCAGCCAGTACATCGGCACAGATTGCGTTTTCACGCCCGTGCTTCAAGAAATCGACAACAGTCATTGATTTTTACCTCCAAATCTGATAGACTGAAGGCGGGAAGTTTGCAATGCAGTGCCTAGCACTATTTTTCCCGCCTGCCGTCTCGGTGTGCCAGCACCGGGGCGGCTTTTTCTGTTCATATCCCCACCCGGCGGATACCGGGCTGTTGCGTCGGCTCTGCGTCGCCCTGCATCCATGCAGCAAGGCTTGATAAATTCACAAGCACCTTGCGTCCGCATCGGACGCTGCGCACCTGCCCCGTTTTGCAGAGCTGCCGGACGCGGTAAGCAGGAACACCTGATTCGGCAGCAGCCTGTGCAATGGTTCCCACGCGGGGAAATTCAACGCTCAACATGTTCGTTCACCTCCTTTCCTGCTGTCTGTTCCTGCGCCATGCGCTCGGCACGTCGCTCCCACTGATTGACGGCATACTGTTTGCACCGTTCGCGGTTTTTACTGCGCCATTCGCGCATATACGCTGCGCGGGCTTTCTTGGCTGCTTCGGTCATCAAATTACCTCCTTGACACGTTCTAAGCAACAGACTATAATATAAATGTAAACGATAACAAACACAGAACAATTATCGTTAGTAGTATCATAGCAGAAAAATATGGTTATGTCACAGAAGTACGCATTTTTGTATTTGTACAGTAAAAATAAAATAATAAATATTTTGTATGGTATTTTTGAAGGAGAAGCAATGCGAAAGAAAGTATCTAAGGACTATATAAACGATGTGGAAAACTTCGATAAACTGCCTGTCTATAGTAAACGCATTCGCTATTATCTTGATGAAAAACACATTACTGCGAAAGAACTGAACCAAAAAGCAGGATTTTCATCACCAAACGTTGTTCCGAGTCTTATAAAAGGTGAACGGGAATTGTCTCTCGATGCAGCAAAAAAGCTGTGCTTGGTTATGAATGTTTCGCTCGACTACCTTACAGGGCTAACGGATGTTAAAACGAATGATGTACAAATCGTAGATATGTGCAAGACTACGGGATTAACAGAAAGAGCAATCAGATCAATTCTCTATGGGAATAACCCTAACTTTGCAGTTGGATATGAAGAAGGGTTTTGTCAGTGGTTAGGAAGATTAGCGCTCAGCGACTTTATTGAAGAAAACTATAGTATAGGAGAGAATAGCATATTCTGGCATATATCAAAAGCGTACCAACACAGTGGTGAAGCGTGCAATATTCTACTACGCACATCTGGCAAAGGAGCATTTCAAAATACATCCGCGCGCGGGAAATCCTGTACAGAAATGCAACAATATGAAATCTCAATATATTTTGCGCAAAAATTATTTGCTGAATGGTTGGATAATTTCTGTAGAAAGACAAACGGAAGTAAGCGATATGAGGATTTATGGAGAAGGTCTGTTGACGAAACAAGTAACGAATTAGACCTTTTAAGCAATAAAGAGCGAATAGACAGACAGATCGAATGGCTAAAAGAATTACGAGATGGCGTGGTGGATGACGATGGCGAACATAACGAAACGCAAAAATAAAGACGGCTCTACCTCCTACCGTGTGAAGGTATCCGCTGGGATTGCCGCAGATGGTCGGTACGTCTACCGTTCGGCAACGTTTACACCGCCGCCAAAGCTGACCGCACGGCAAGAGGCGAAAGCTGTGCAGGAGTTCGCGGACGACTTTGAACGACGTGTTCAAGACGGTCTGTTTACCGCAAACGATTTAACGGTGGACGGTCTTGCCGAACGCTGGATGAGTGACTACTGCGAAAGACAACTAAAAGCATACACGGTGGACGGGTACAGAAAACTGATGCCGCGTGTGTCTGCTGCGCTGGGGCATATCAAGCTGTCGAAACTGCGTCCCGGTCACATTCAGGAATTTTACAGCCAGTTGGCACAGCCCGGTGTTCGGGAAGACTCCAAGTACAGGGCGCGGGCAGCGTTTGTGGAAACCTTTCCCAAAGGTACACGGCAGGTGCTGAGGCAAGCCGCCGGGGTTTCGGAGCGAACGCTGTCGGAGGCGATGGCAGGACGCAATGTTTCCAAGAGAACTGCCGAGAAAATAGCCGGTGCGGCGGGCTGAGCGTTTACCAGAGCCTTCATCTGCTCCGGCGGCGATACGCTCAGCGCAAACAGTCAGCGACATTATCATTTAATGCTCTCATCCATGTTCAGCACGGCGGTGCGGTGGCAGCTTACGGATGAAAACCCCTGCGATCGTGTCACGCCGCCCAAGCTGGATGAAATCGACGTGGAGTTTTTGGACGAGCTGCAAATAGCCTCCTTGCTGGAGGCGTTGCAGGATGCGCCCGTGCAGATGTCTGTAATTACGCAGATCGCCTTATTTACGGGCGCCCGGCGGGGCGAAATCTGCGGCTTGCGCTGGTCGGATATAGATTTAGATGCCGGTGTGTTGGCAATCAACCGAAACCTTGCGTATATCCCGCACAAGGGAATGATTTTCGACTATCCCAAAACGAAAAAAAGCCGTCGCTGCATAAGGCTGAGCGACGACTGCGTAGAATTATTGAAAGACTATAAGCAATGGCAAATGCGGGAGCGCATCAAGGTGGGTACTTATTGGCAACGGGAAATCACGGTGGAAGGAGGCAAGCGGGTAAAGAACGATCTGCTGTTTACCAAGCAGGACGGAAACCCGCTTGACCCGAACAAAGTTTCCTCCTGGTTCCCTGAATTTTTACGGGAGCATGACCTGCCGCCGTGCCGCTTTCATAGTCTGCGCCATTCCAATGCGGCGTTGCTGATTGCGGCGCACGTCCCGGCAACAACGGTTGCGGGACGTCTGGGTCATGCGCAGGTTTCTACGACCACAAACATCTATGCCGCTATGATTCGTTCGTCTGATGCGGCGGCAGCGGATGCGCTGGGCAACGTTTTTGAAAGGATTCGCCAGCGGCAAAATATAGGGTGAAAAAGCTGTTTTAAAAAAATTTATGCCCAAATTATGACCATTCGCGTCAAAATAAGTTTGAACACAGACAAAAAGAAATCCCCGATACATCGAAAAATAACGATGTATCGGGGATTTTCGTTGGAGCTGGTGGCCGGACTTGAACCGGCGACCTGCTGATTACGAATCAGCTGCTCTACCAACTGAGCCACACCAGCACAACAATAATAGTATACTGGATTTTTGGCACAAGTCAAGGGGAAACGGGGCAAAAGTTGAAAAAATATTCTGGGTGGGATACTTTTGTTCATGACAACCAAAAAGGTTACAATCATCCCCTGCGTGGATTTTAACATGCAGAAGGTTAAAATTTTGTGCAACATTCATAGTTTATTTTCGACAGAACTGTGCTATAATTCAAATTGAAAGATTATGGCTATCTGTAATCTTTTACCACAAAAACCGCAAAAACAGGCGTAAAAGCGTGCGGGCTGGCCCGGCGGCTGACGCCTGGCTGCACAGGAGGTACCATATTGGCCGAAAAATCAGTCGAATTAGACAGCATCGAACTGGCCGCCGCCATTTTTGGCAACTGTGACCAGAACGTAAAATTGCTGGAAAATGAGTTCCACGTCACGGCGGTCTGCCGCGGCTCCCTGTTAAAGTTTACCGGTGAGCCAAAAGACGTGGAAGCTGCTGTGCATGCAGTGGACGGCATGGTGACCCTGATGCAGAACCACACCCCGCTGGAGGAACAGACGGTGCGCTACTGCATCAGCCTGGCCCGCGGCGGCGAGGAAAAGCGCCTGCGGGAACTGAACGATGATTTTGTCGCCGTTACCGCCAAAGGCCGCCCCATCCACCCCAAAACGCTGGGCCAGAAAGAGTACCTCTCCGCCATCCGCGCCAACTCCATCACCTTTGGCGTGGGGCCTGCCGGTACGGGCAAAACCTACCTGGCTGTGGCCATGGCGGTCAAGGCGTTCAAGTCAAAAGACGTCAGCCGCATTATTTTGACCCGCCCCGCCGTGGAAGCGGGGGAGAAGCTGGGCTTTCTGCCCGGCGATTTGCAAAATAAGGTGGACCCCTATCTGCGCCCGCTGTATGACGGCCTGTTTGACCTGCTGGGGGCGGAAACCTTCCAGAAGCTGGTAGAAAAGCAGGCCATTGAGGTGGCCCCGCTGGCCTATATGCGCGGCCGCACGCTGGACGATGCCTTTATCATCCTGGATGAAGCCCAGAACACCACCCCCGAACAGATGAAGATGTTCCTGACCCGCATGGGCGTGGGCAGCAAAGTGGTAGTGACGGGCGATGTGACCCAGGTGGACCTGCCGGAAAAGACCCGAAGTGGCCTGGTGGATGCCCTGCATATATTAAAGGGGATTGACGGCATTGCGCAGGTTTACCTGACCGAAAAGGACGTTGTGCGCCACCGCCTGGTACAGCAGATCGTAAAAGCCTATGAGCGTGCCGCCCAGCCGCCCAAGCGGGCCCCGCAGGCCAAGCCGGAAACGGCAAATGCGTAACGGATCAAATGCGTAACGGATAGAGTATAAAAATAAAAATGATTTATAAACGGTGCCCAACGGCACCGAACAAAAGCACAGTCAGGAGGCAGATTTCCTATGTCTAACAAAGTATTGATCACCAATGAGCAGAACGCGGTCAAAGTTCCTTCGGGGCTTCGCATCCTGATCCGCCGCAGCTGCAATGCGGTGCTGGAATACGAAAACTTTGACGGCCCGGCAGAGATCAGCGTGACCTTTGTGGATAACGCCCGCATCCACGAGCTGAACAAGCAGTACCGGGATAAGGATGCCCCCACCGATGTGCTCAGCTTCCCCATGGCAGAAAACGGGGAGTATGATATCGACGAGGACAACGGCTGCAAGATTCTGGGCGATATCGTGATTTCTATGGAGCGCGCCATGGAACAGGCCGAACTGTACGGCCACAGCCTGCAGCGTGAAGTTGCCTATCTGACGGTACATTCCATGCTGCACCTGCTGGGCTATGACCATGAATCCAGCGGGCTGGAAGCAGTACGTATGCGCGAGAAAGAGGAAGCTGTTCTGATGCAGCTGGGCCTGCCGCGCACTGTCAGCTACACCAACGACGAAGTGTGAGCTGTACATGAAGCCCAAGAAAAAGAATCGCATGCTGACGGACCTTGCCCGGTTTGGGCACGGCTTTGTTTACGCATGGCACGGCATCTGCGCAGCTGTTTTGGAGGAACGCAACTTCCGCTTCCACCTGTGTGCGGCACTGTATGTATTTGCCGCGGCGCACATGGCGCACATTGACGCCACCGGCGTGGCGCTGCTGGCCATCTGCGTGTTTATGATGCTTGGCATGGAGCTGATGAATTCCGCCGTGGAGCGCGCAGTGGATAAGCCGGATACCACCCACTGGTGGAGCGCCGGTGCCGCCAAAGATATGGCGGCTGGAGGCGTGCTGGTCACAGCGTTTGGTGCGGTGGTCGTGGGCATCTGCCTGTTTGGCAACGCGGCTGCTCTGAACGCCATCTGGACCAGCGTGACGGCGACGCCGCTCAGCACGGCGCTTTGGGTGCTTTCGCTGGTGCTGGCCTACCTGTTCACCTTCCGCCTTGGCAAGCAGGAACAGGTCAAAACCCCCAAAAGAAAATAAAACCGAAGAAAAATAAGGCCCGGCTGCCCAACCGTGCAGCACGGGTGAACCCAACCGGGCCAAATAGCCCGCAGATTGCAGCAGATTGAAAGAGAAGGTACGAATGCAGAAGAACCACAATGAACCTGAAATGCCCTCCAGCGTGTTTGTGGCCCTTGTGGGCCGCCCCAACGTGGGCAAATCCAGCCTGACCAACCACCTGGTTGGCGAAAAAGTTGCCATCGTGACCCAAAAGGCACAAACGACCCGCAACCGTATTACCGGCATTATCACCAAGGGGCCGGTACAGTATGTGCTGCTGGATACCCCCGGCATCCATAAGCCGCGCAACCGGCTGGATTCCCGCATGACCCAGACCGCAGCCGCCAGCCTGAAGGATGTGGATGTGACCCTGATGCTGTTTGAGCCTACCGGGGAATTTACCGAATCCGAGCTTGGCATGGTGGAAGCACTGCGCAAAGCAGGTCCGGCAATCGCGGTCATCAACAAGGTGGACCTGCTGAATGATTTTGCCGCGCTGGAAGCCCGCAAAAAGCAGGTGGAAGAGTTCGGTATTTTTGATGCGATCGTCACCGTTTCCGCCAAGGATGGCACCGGCTGTGAAGAATTGTTCCCGCTGCTGAAGCAGTACGCCAACCCCGGCCCGCATTACTTTGACGACGATGCTTTTACCGATATGCCGGAAAAAGAGCTGGTGGCCGAGCTGGTGCGTGAAAAAGCCCTGCTGTTCATGCGGGAAGAAATCCCCCACGGCATTGCCGTTACGGTGGAAAGCTTCAAAGAACGCCCGGACAGCGATTTGATCGACATCAGCGTGGAGATTTGCTGCGAGCGCAAGAGCCATAAGGGCATGATCATTGGCAAGGGCGGCCAGATGCTGAAAAAGATTGCCTCCGCCGCCCGCATGGACTGCGAGGAACTGCTGGGCGCCCGCGTGAACCTGCAATGCTGGGTAAAGGTGCGTGAGGACTGGCGCGATAACGACCGCCTGCTGGATAACCTCGGTTTTGCCAAGCCGTAACAGCGGGGAGACTGCGCGAACCCTGTCCAACCACACGGTTGGACAACTTTTCCACGCATGGATCGGTATGATGGTGGCAAGCTAATCCGTAAAGGGGGCGGGCCATCATGCCAGGAAATGCTGAAACCGACGGAATCCGCGCCGCACAGTGGCAGAAATTTGCTGCCAGCGGCAGTATTTATGACTACCTTGATTACCGCAGCACTGCGCCGCATGGCATAACCACGGGGGAAAACAATGCAGATCAACACAATGGGGCTTGTCCTGCGTGCGGTCCGGGTGGGCGAAGCCGACCAGATCCTGACAGTGCTGACACCGGGTAACGGGGTGCTGTCAGCATCCGCCCGCGGCAGCCTGCGGCTGAAAAACAAGCTGTTCAGTGCCTGCGGGCTTTTCTGTTATTCAGAATTTGCCATTACACTGGGCCGCAAAACCAATTTTATTGACAGCGCGGCTGTCAGCAAGGTGTTCCACGGGTTAAGCAAAACCGTGGAAGGCACCGCCTTGGCAGCCTATCTTTCGGAGCTGACCATCACGCTGGCGCCGGAGCCGCCGGAATCGGCGGACTGCCTGCGCCTGCTGCTGAACACCCTGTACATGACCGCTGAGCAAAAACGCCCGCTGCGCCAGCTGAAAGCCATCTATGAAATGCGCACCATGACCCAGGCGGGATACATGCCGGGGGTGCTGGCCTGCGATGTGTGCGCCCGGTATGACGGCTGTGATTTTTACCTGGATCCGGTAGCGGGCCGTCTGCTGTGCGCCGACTGCGCCGCCAAAGAGCACCGCGCCCCCAACCTGGACCCCGGTGCACTGTATGCGCTGCGGCATATCTGTTTGGCAGAGGATGCCAAACTGTTCAACTTTACCCTGACAGACCAAAGCCAGCGCCGCCTGGGCCGTGTGTGTGAACAGTATGTGGCGGCTCACCTGGACTATCAGCCCAAAAGCCTTGAATTTTTGCACGGTGTGCTGGAATAACCGTGCACGATAGATGATACGATAAAACAAGATTTTTGACCCATCTGACCCAACAGGAGTAACCAATTTATCTATGGACGCTTCCTACCGTACAACCCTGGAACTGGATAAAATTATTGCCCGTGCGGTGCAGTTGTGCACCTGTGCGGAAACCAAAGAGATGATGCGCGCCATTGAGCCGTTTGCCACAACGGAGGAGGAGCGCTACGCCCTGGCCCAGACCAACGCCATCAACGCCCTGCTGCTGAAAAACGGCAGCCCGCGCTTTGGCGCTGTGCATGAAGTGCGCCGCGTGGTGGCCCATGCGGCCAAGGGCGGCATTCTTTCGATGGGCGAGCTGCTGGAAATTGCTGCAGCGCTGCGCAATTTTTCCGGCCTGGCCCAGTGGTACGGCCTGACCGACCACGATATGCTGCCCACCGATGACCTGTTCTTTGCCCTGGCTCCTCAGCCGGTGCTGGAAAAGCAGATCGGCGAGTGCATCATTTCGCCGGAAGAAATGGCCGATACCGCCTCCGTCACCCTGCGCGACCTGCGCCGCAAGATCCGCGCGACGGAGGACAGCATCCGCACAAAGCTGGATGCCATCATCAAAAACTCTACCACCAACAAATTTTTGCAGGATGCTGTGGTTTCCATCCGCAACGGCCGCTATGTTGTGCCGGTTCGTGCCGAGTACCGCGGCGAAGTCGGCGGCGTCATCCACGATGTTTCCTCCACTGGCTCCACCGTGTTTGTGGAGCCCACCGCTGTGGTGGAAGCCAACGCCCGCATTATGCAGCTGCACGCCCAAGAGCAGGAGGAAATCACCCGCATTCTGACGGCGTTCTCCGGCCAGGTGGCATCGCTGGAGCCGCAGTTCAGCTACAGCTATGACGCTATGTTGCAAATTGACCTGCTGCTGGCCAAAGCCCGCCTTGCGGTGGAGCAGAACGCCTTTATGCCGCAGGTGAACGATAGCTGCCGCTTTGCACTGAAAAAAGCCCGCCACCCGCTGATCGACAAGAAAAAGGTCGTGCCCGTGGATATTGCCCTGGGCGAAAAATATGATACCCTTGTCATCACCGGCCCCAACACCGGCGGCAAAACCGTCAGCATCAAAACGGCCGGCCTGCTGAACGCGATGGCCCAGCACGGTTTCTTGATCCCGGCGCACGAAAGCAGTACCGTCTGCCATTTTGATGAATACCTGGTGGATATCGGCGATGAACAGAGCATTGAACAGAGCCTGTCCACCTTCTCCGGCCATATGAAGCGGATCACCGGCATTCTGGAGCTGGCCGGCCCCGATACCCTGACCCTGATCGACGAACTTGGTGCCGGTACCGACCCGGCAGAGGGCGCGGCGCTGGCCGTCAGCATTCTGGAAAGGCTGCGTAAGCAGGGCACCCTGCTGATGGCCACCACCCACTACGCCGAGCTGAAAATTTACGCGCTGGAAACCCCTGGCGTGGTGAACGCCAGCTGTGAGTTTGATGTGGAAAGCCTGGCCCCCACCTACAAGCTCAGCGTGGGCGTGCCCGGTAAGTCCAACGCGTTTCTCATCAGTGCCAAGCTGGGCATTCCGGAAAGTGTCATTGATGCCGCCCGTAATCATATGTCCAACGATGATAAGCGGCTGGACAGCGTTCTGGCCCAGCTGGATGATTTGAAGCTGCAGCTGAAAGCCGCTGAGGACGAAGCCGAAAAGGCCCGCTATGAAGCAGAGCATGCCCTGGAAAGCGCCGAGAAAAAGCGTGATGCCCTGATCAAACAGGGCGAGGAAGAGCTGGAAGCCACCCGCCGCAAAGCCCATGAGCTGATGCAGGGTGTGCAGAACCAGGCATATGCCCTGACGGACGAGCTGCGCCGCATCCAGAAAGATGAAAAGACCAACGCCGCTGCCCGTGCTGTGCGCGCCCGCGAAATTGCCCGCAAGGATACAGAGCAGCTGCTGAACCGTACTGAGAAAAAGCAGCCCAAGCGCCAGTTTGTACCGCTGAAAGAGGTCAAGCCCGGCCAGGAGGTCGTGATCGCGGAGCTGGACCAGCACGCCGTGGTGCTTTCCCGCCCGGACAAAAACGGCATGGTGGAAGTGCGCGCCGGTATTTTGAAAACTAAGGTCCCCCTGACCGGCCTGTGCGCCCCCGATAAGATGGATAAGCGCACCCAAAAGCAGGAACCGCCGCGCACCCGCACCCACGTGGAGCTGAACCATGACCGCAAGTCCAGCATGGAGCTGAACCTGCTGGGCTACACCGTGGAAGAAGCCCTGGCCGAAGTGGACCGCTTTTTGGACCACGCCATGCTCAGCAACCAGAACACCGTGTATATCATCCACGGCAACGGCACCGGCGCGCTGCGCAACGCCATCCAAAAGCACCTGCGCACCCACCGCGGGGTCAAATCCTTCCGCCTTGGCCGCTATGGTGAGGGCGAGAGCGGCGTGACCGTTGTGGAACTGAAATAACGGCGGATTTGCTTCAAAATTGAACAAAAGCGGGTGCGCTGTGAAATAATCTAGTACATTTTCCCGCATTTATCTATAGCACACGCCGCCCGCGCGTGCTATTCTATTATTAAGGGCAACACCGCACAATTCCCGCCTAGCGGCTTAAG
>ULPY01056636.1_pt1 | contig 18377 bp, 10 predicted proteins | sample 1953951 | NCBI WGS metagenome assembly ULPY01 (sample SAMEA4835641, study PRJEB28245) | human gut metagenome | biome: gut microbiome; material: fecal sample | place: Denmark | collected 2008
CCATCCAATATAGGATCAGGCACATCATCAGTAGTATCATTCCTGCCAACGCCCCTAAAAGCGTATTTACCCTTAGTAAAAAAGGTTATAGACCCTTTATTCGTATCCTTACACATCAATTTCATACCTCTCCCTCCTCTATTCTCCTGAAATACTCGACAACCGGCGAGCTGTCCAATCCTAGATCGTTACAGATATCTATGGCCTCGTATTTGTCGGCGAAATTATACTTACTCATATTATCATCCAATACATCTCCGCTGAACACGGATACATGGCCGTCCTTTACGCCAAGGACAAACGGGGTAATCCTAGCCTTCCCCGCCCGCCTTGCCCTCGTAAGGGCGGCCTTAGAAGCTGGGGCAGGGGCCAAGACCCATGTCTGCCCGTAGTTGTTGGTAAGTACATACACCTTCTCCATAGGCGTCGTAGGATTACCGTTGCTAACACCCTTAACAAACCCCTCAGGGGCTTGATAAACGCCAGATGGTCTCTTGTTGGTAGGAATTACGGAAGTATATAAATCTAAGGTAAGTTTATAAAACTGATTCCTATTACCGTCAGAAGCCGTCTGCGACATCGTTATATAACTCCACGACATTATCTTATCATAAAATGTATTTACGAATGTATCAGCCCTCTCCTGCGTATTTATAAATCTACCATCATACAAAGTCCATACCCTAAATTCCCTTACCTCATACAACCAATCCGGAAGATCATCTACCGGCACCGTGCCTGAATTACAATACGTGCCCTGAATCTTATTCAACTTACCTCCTACCAGATCTTGTTTCCATGAGCTACCACCACTCATAAAGGTAACGCCTGTCTTATCATCTCCAACCTTATCCACCTCATCAAATACAGGTATATTATTCCGATCGCTTATAATTCTTATATCTTTTGCCGGGATAGAATTAAAAGCCGGATCATAAGAAGGAATATTACACCAGTTGAAGTTAAAATTAGTAAGATTCTTCCATTCAGAGAATCTTCTCCAATTAGAATCAGGATCATCCCCAAAGTTAAAAACGTTATTGCATCCGAAATACATCAGATCTTTCATATTTAAAAAACCTTCTGGCCAATTACTCCATACACCAGGATGAATAAAAGATCCCATCTGTATATTACGAAGATTAACGCTCTTGCTTATCCTGTCATATGGGATATCACCATTTTTTAAAACGGATCTAACCACAGCAAAATAAGTTATATCAGGAAGATTAGCTATAGGGAACTCATGAAGGACAATACCATCCATATTAAATTCCCCATCAATTACGTTAGAGAACCTCATCACAACCTCTCTACGCCTGATATCGCTATACTTATGTGGAGGGACAGGTATGTATTGTGAACCATCCTCTTTCTTATACCACCATACGGTATCATCCGGATTCTTCTTATACTCAATGTCAAGAGACCTGAATACAATCCTATAACTACCACCAGATATCTTAACTAAAGGATATTGATCCTTTGTCCCGTCCCCCCAATCAACATCCACGAATCCCGGTTTAGATGTCGAGAACCTAAGATTGCGATTAAAAGCATTCGGTGTTATTATCGGATCGGGTATATAATCAGCACCCTTACCATCATAACAAGGGAATCTATCCTCATTCACTATAAACGTGACATATGACGCTACCGTGTCGTATCCTACTAAAAAAGCCATACCATTAATTTATTGAGGTTATATCATAAGACACCCATTCCTTATATCCATTAACCATCTCATATACTTTGTTGATGGTCTTGCATACGACGGCGAATCCGATATCCACGTTAGGAAACTTCTCGTTAAGCTCATCTATCGTAAGCTCCTTGGTTATGCTCTCATTCCACTTACGCATCTCCGTTACCTCCATAAGGATCGGTTTACCGGTTGTGCCTACGCTTATTACCCACTCTCCCTCACGATTGGCATCCGCCAGATCGGGGAAGATAGTAACGCCAAACAACTCCGTGAGCACGAACTCATCGCCGTTCCGGGTAAACGACACCGCCACTCCGGGGGTCAAGACTACCTCGTTCACAGCCAGCATACTCACCAGCTTCTTGGCTCCCCCTGATACGGTACCATTCAACACGACAGTCACGTTACCCGTAGTACTATTAACGAACTTGATATCATTCTTCTCGCTATTTATAGCCTGCAACCTAGACCCAGATACGATATTTACGATCTCATAATTCTTGTCGTAAGTGCTCTGTAGCGTCACATTACCGTATTTAGTATCGATAAGGGTAATCCACTTAGCCTTACCACCTACTATCTCAACAAGCTTATAAAACACGTCATTGCCGTCAGCGTCAACCCATCTAGCTATAGCTCCAGGAGCGAAATTAGTCACCTCCCGATCTTGGGTATAACTTATAGTGCTTTCCGTAGGCTTATTAGTCAAAGTAACATAAAGGCATTGCTCTACGTCGGCTTCCATCTTAACTATCCCAGCTCCATCGTAATAATAATCAGGTACATTTTTTTCTCGTATCAACAAGATAGTACCTTCCTTAAGCTTATCGGCGTTAGTTGGATCATCCACGAAAGACTTCATCTGGATATAAGTATCGAAGATAATAGACGTACTCTTATCCTCTATCTTCTGATTGATATCATTGACAATATTATTAATCTCGTCTTTCGTATAATAAGGAGATAAATCAACCTTCGGGCCTTCCTGCTCTAAAGCCTGAGTTCCATCCCACCAATAATCAGGTACCTCCTGCTCCCTGATCCAGAAGCTGTCTCCCACACGGAGCTTAGCCGTGTTCTCCGGAACCGCCAGCCACTCATTCATGGCATCGACCGTATCAAAGATATACGCCGTGTTCTTGCCCTCAGCTATACGTCTTACGACAGCCAACTCGCTCTCGACATCGCTAAGTCTTTCCTTTATATTATTGATCTCTCGCTCTAACTTATCATAATTATCCTCCTGATCTATAGCGTCGCCGATGGACATATAAACCTCGTTAGTGAGCTTATTGTAGGTAACACGAGCCACCCTCTCGTAGGATGTCTTATACGTAGATGAACCCTTACTAGTATGACAAACAAAATCATACGTATTTTGATACACCACAGATCCACCGGTATTGATGAAATTATATCCATCTTGGCTCATCGTACCTCCCTTGTATCCAACAAGTTCAAAAGAACATTTACCCGTACCTTTAGATCCAAACCATGTAGCGTAGGCCATGAAATACGTCTCTTCAGGTAGGATATCATAATATTTAGCCCTTAAATCCTTCACCGACATCCAAACACATTCCTTACCAGAACCGGTATTATCACCACCCCATTTAAGAACTTCTCTAACAGAGCTATCTCCATTTCCGGGGCCAGACCAACCTACAGCAAGATTATCTATGGTGGGAACATTAGAATTAAGGGCTTCCGTCATCGTGTCCAAGTCCCTTCCGGAACTTGATTCCCATAAATATCTGAACGTCACAAAATCAACATCCCCGATCTTAATGCCTCCAGTATTACTAGGATATGTTTTTGTGACTAACTCATAATACCATTTACCATCACGGAAAGTAGCCCTTATCCTCTCTACTTGCTTGGGGGATATAGAGACATATGATCCGCCAACGGAAACGTTATCGCCATCAACCGCACGGGAAGTCCCATCCTTTGGATCCTCAGGGTCCACGGGGGTGTAGATCGTAACCTGCTTATCTCCGGCATTGATAACAACTATATAATAGCTGTCCCCATCAAGACCCTCATCATGAGCCATGGTTACAAAACCCTGCTCGCTATCCGACCTCCATTCAACGACAACCATATGCTTATCCATAGGTATACCGGAAACGCTGTTAACGTAATTGGTTGACGACATGAAAACAGCATGGTCATCATAAGCCTCATCAACACGTTGATGCTTAGTAGCCAATCCGTCAAGACGTGATATCTCAATGGGGTCGGTTACCTCGACCCCATTATAATCATACCACTTATATCCGATCATCGTATTCTCACGACGATATTTCCTTTTCCTTATGACCTCACCGCCGGCTAGGGCGTCAATCATATAATAATCATTACATACCTTAACCATGACCTTGATATTAACAGGTTTGACATAAACAAGCCACGATAGTAGCGCCATCGGGGATGGAGGTCAGCGTAGTCCCTACAGGGTAGGTAGGAGAGGATGACTCAAGCACCATCAACGACATCCGCTCTACGACCATATTGTTATCAATCAACCGACTTCCCTCCACATAGAACCGGCCATCGGCCACCTCATAGCATTCCCGCACCGGGACCATATGCTTTTGGCTCTTATCAGCGTAATCACAGATCGTCACCTTAGCCCCATCCGGTATAGACGTAAGCTCATCACCTACATTGTAATCAGGATGATCAGAGTACACGACATACAATATAGACTTAATATCCTGTAACGCCGGATTGACTGTCCTGAATCCCTTCAAATGTATCTTATGACCACCGATCTCATAACAATCATCCACGTCCATGATATTAAGATCACAACTGATAACCGTCCAGCCGTTAATAACCGTCTGCGTAGGGGTAGTATTGATAGGATGATCGGGGTCGGTAGACTCAACGATCTTATAGTCGAAAGTCTTTACATCCAGATTTCCGTTCAACGACTCCTGTCTCCTGATCTTCACCGTACCCTTTCCGGTATCATAACAAGTCTCAGTGGTATCGATAAGTCGATCCATATAATCCGGCTCCTCGCATTCGATACGAGCGAAATTGGATGGCAAAGAGGTATATTGAATACCAACATGGATATCATTATCTGTAGAACTCAATACATGATGATTATACGACCTAACATGATTTAAAGGGTTGATAACGTAAGTGGATTTAATCCTTACCGATCCTCCCGGTGTCGAGTAACATTCTACCGCATTTCTGGTAATACGATCATCCAACCTTTCTAGAGCACACCTTTCACGGATAAAATCCGCAGGGATATTATTTATCCTATTTCCTAGCCCATACTTATTATCAGACGAGTCCACAATCTCCCAGAACTGGTTTCTTTTCCCAAGATCACCGTCATAAGACACCACATGTCTCATACGCACGCTTCCGGCTGATGTCTTGTAACACTCCTCGATATCAATAGGCATCCTATCTTCCATATCCGTGAAATCACAAGACACCAAAGACCATCCGGTAGGCAGGGTGGATATCCGCTGTCCCGGGGCGAAACCGCCGTTATCCGAATCCAGTACCTCGTAGCGGACGTGGCGCTCGTTTGCCTTGGCATCATAAGACACGACTCTCCTTACCTTGACATTACCCTCACCGCTATCATAACATTCCACGAAAGACTCGATATCACGATCCTCCATATCCGTGAAGTCACAAACGACCTCAACCCAGTCATCGCTTATGCTGGTGATAAACTCACCTACCGGATTCTCAGGATCGGTACTTTGCTTGACGCGATACCATTCCTTTCTGGTACCCATCTCGTAATCAAATATCTTATACCCCTCTATCTGTACCCTTCCGGTTCCGGTATCAAAGCATTTAAGCACCGGTATTATCTCCCTTTGGGTCATGTCCGGGAAATCACATACTATACGACTCCATGTATCGGGTATCTTATCATACTCCGTACCGATAGGATTGCTATCGTCAGTCGTATTCACCACCTCATAATGGGATACCTCCGGGTTCAGGCGGGGGTCTACTGACTCAACGCCCTCGATCTGGACCTTGCCCCCTTCCGTGGCGTAACATTTACTTACGAATATCAACTCCCGATCGGTCATCTCCGCTATGCTACAATCTATAGCTACCCACTCGGCAGGAATCTTATCCAATTCCGTACCAATAGGCGTATCAACATCTGAAGAGTTGATGATAAATATCTTCTCGGCCAATATCTCACCCTTATTATTCATATAGGTATGGATACGAGCCTCTACCTGACCTCCCGGAGTACGATAACATTGGTTGACGATCGACACACGGGCGTCCTTGATGTTAATGAACTGATAGTCCTTTTTAGGAACCTCGCTTACAAGTCTCTTTACTCCTTTATCATCGAAGTACACGTAACACCCGTCATTCCTCATCATGACCGGATACGTCTTTCCGTCTATAACAACACCTGAGAAGTCATCTGGCGGAACGGAGAAACCCATGCTTCCGAATATAGAAGCCAGTCTCTTTAAATACTCATTTATCGCAGACATAATATCATATTTTAATTCTACTGCCTCAAAGATAACAAAAAAGGGAAGAGAATTGAATCTCTCCCCTTTAGAAAATATATGAACGCAAAAAAGGTCGTTCTTATTTAGGCTCGGTCACGATAGCCGGACCAAGACCAGCAGCCGCCCCGATCATATTGATCATCTCCTGAACACCCTCATGAGCGCCATAGCGTACACGTAAGATCAGATTAACCGGATCATCGGCGATAACTTTTCCGAATCCCTGAGCGTATCTATGAGGATTAATCGTGATCTGGAAGTCCACGTATTGGGCTGTTTGTTCAACACGGCTGTATTCGTTCATGAATGTCCGTCCCATGAAATCCTGATGTTTCGGGAAACCGTTGAAATGAGCGTAACCCTTCAACTCGTCATCCATCATATTACCGCCGACATGAGTACGTGGTGCTTTGCTGGACAGTCTCTCGAAATGAAGTTGATCCCACCAGATAGGAGACCCCTCGTCAAGAGAATCAGGATAACCGCCGCTAGCGCCTACGATCTCAACGCTATCCTCTACATAAGTCATTTTATCCATCAAGCACTCTGACGGAGATAATAACATTTCCTTACCACGGAAACGGATACCGCACTTGCAATTCGTGCCAAGTTCCTGAGCCGACTCCAATTTCTTCCACATACGGTTGCGGTAGGACGCCGGAGCCTTGCTGGTGAAGAATCCCTCGAACACCTTGTCGCACTCATCACACAACATGTTAGTATATACCGTTGTCTGGAAGCTATGCTGGCAAGCCGCAGGAGTACCGTAGTCAGTGATCTCCAGTTCCGGGAAAGCCTGTTTGATTTCCTCCAAAGCACTGTTCCCGCACTCATCATCCGGGATCGTGATATAATACTTCTCGGTGGATACCTTGCAAGAACCACAAGCTGACCAAGAAGCGGTACGAACCGTAGGATTCTCACACATATCGGATGTCTTAGCCACATAGTAGATAATAGCCGTAGGATTGGCCTCCACGAAAGTAGAGATCTCCTCGCTCGTCAATTTCTTAGAAGTAGCCGCGATATACAAACCTGATCCCTTGATCTGACTCATCTTATTAACCGTATCGGCTACAACGTTAGGCAATGACTCCACCGTAGTAGACATATCGACACCGTCATCCTCCAAGGAGATAGAATACAGATAACCACCCTTAACCTCGGTATAGTTAGGAGGACAATCCGTACATCCTTTCATGATAGAGATAAGACGTTGAGTATAATCAGCCGGTTTAGCGCCTTTCTTCATCACCTTATAACGTGACATGCTACCCTCAATAGTCTCTCGTACGATCTTCAACCCCGGATATTGGGCGCGAACCTCAGCCAAGGCCAGATCATCACCAGTATCGCATACCTCCATGCAATAGAAATTGACATCCTCCGTATCAGGCTCAGTAGCCTCGTTAGTACATCTTGTGACCGGAGTGATATCAATATAATCGGACACCTTACCACCACCAGCGATAGGCTGGTTCTTCATCCGCTCAATACACTTCAGGACGGCGGGCAACAAATCAACCTCCTCGCAAGGATCACATTCCTCGCATTGATTAGGGGTATTGTCGCAATCATCCAAGAGGATAGCGTCAAAGATCTCAACACGACCTCCCTCGTAGCCAAGAAGCTCGAAAGCCCTGCCGGCGAGAATCAAGCGGATAACGATACGGTCGCCCTTGGAAACGGAGAAAGCCGTGTCGTCAGAGACACCATTGTATCCTAAGATAACGTCATCGACATAAGCATGATCCTTCTTCGGCCAAGAAGCGTAGATCTCTGTGATCTCGTTCAAGGAGAATAACGGCGTGGAAAAATCCTTGTCATATATAGAACGGGAAGCCGCTTGTTCATTACGACCGATACGGATCTCATAACGCTTGTCGTTACGAGGCTTACCGGTAAAATCAGTCACGGCCTTACAACCGTTCTCGGAAGTATCTTTAGTATCATAAATACCGATCTGTCCTTCCTTCAAGAAGATGGAATCAACATCCACCATCTTAGCGTGTGGGGATACGAAAAGTACCCGGTCTTGCGGTCTGTGCAACATATAATTAATATTTTAGTTTAAAAATCATTCACTAACGCAAACATAATAATAAACGAGTTCACGACAATAAAACACGATCACGAGTGTATAGGCATATAAATAAATTACATTTTTTGTAAAAACATTATTTAAGCCACTTTTTCTTATACATCTTCCTCATCATATCAATAAGTTCATCGAAGCTTTTTATATAACCCATATCTATAGCCCATATAAGATTGCCCTGTGTTTGCTCCAATTCCTTTAGCTCAGCTTCCGTGGTCTTATTCCTGATCATACTTTCATGGATATTAAAAACAATATAATTAAGACCCTTGGCGATCTTAACATAATCTACATCCTTAAATCTAGAAGCCGCCCTAGACAAAGCATTATACCTATCACCAGCCTCTATTCGATTAAGAATAAGCTTATCGGTTAACCACGTAACAACCTCGGCATACAACATAGGATTCAATTCCATAGCTACAAGAACCCATATATAAGGATTACACATAGTTCTCCTGTTATCGCCCCTACCAACCGTCTTATAAGCACCAAACTTTTTCATTACTTTTATAAGAGACTCTTTTTCAACCATTTCCATAAAAACAGGAAATCCTGTTTCTATCATATATCCTTGTTTTTCAAGAATATAGTATATTCGCTCAGCACTCTCCTTGTTAGAAAGGATATTCTCTATCCTCTTATCATTCCATCCTTCCTGAATCCTTTTCCTGGTATAGGCTTCCTGTAAATCAGTCAGCGACATGAAAGACGTTTTAGTGTCTTGCTTGATAGTAACACCAAAAAGATCCCTATCCTTGGAGATCATAACAACATTAGTTTTCATATTACATATATTTAATTGTTTAATACGATGCAAATATATAAATAAAAGTTTTACCGTGAATATATATACATAAAAATATATCAATATAAAATCATTATATTAAATATTTCATGAAATACAAAATATGTTTGTGATTTCTGGAGTCGGAGAAATCTCCGATTCCAGAGAATATGCATAGGATGATAAAAAATAAGCCTACCCATTTCTAGGTAGGCTTATCAATCAAAACTAACGTTGTTTATTTAAAGGAAGCCACATTATCCTTATCCATTCTATATCTATACAATTCATTCTCATTAAGGTTGAATTGTTTAGCTACCATATCCAGAATCTCCTCCACCAAAGGATCGGGCAGCTCCGGGTCGATGTCCGTGGATTGGATACCGGCGGCGTTGATATACCCAGACAGGTCCACCCTGACAGGACGGCGGTAGTACGTCATCTTAACCTCCTCGGTACGGAAGCCTGACTCGTAGACCACAACCTTCCCGTTCCCTATGGAGTAGAATGTCTCACGGTAGTCATAAGAAGGACGGTTATTCTCGTCTCCAAGAAGCTCATGGATATTCTCGTTCTTAGCCTCCCACATAACGAAATCAGTGACCTCACACCCTTTGTATGAGAAAACGCCTTTTATGTTAGAGAACCATAGATAGTCGTCAGGTAAGTTAAAGGACGTAGACTCAGGGTCATCCATCCTACCCGCATTATCCAACGACATCCAATAAACAAGAAGGTTTTGGATGGAGCGTATAGTCTCGTCGTCCTTCCTATTTAGATAGTACTTAACTAACCGGTCTTGGGCCTCGTTGAACAACAGCACGAACCTTCCCGGATCCAGCTTAATCCCGCCATTGGCTAAATTCTGCTCGTTCTTCTGCAAAGACCTTAGATACGCTTCTTGGATTGTCATCGTTATTCCTCCTTAGCCTTATCACTTTCCTCTACGTCATCCTTCTTCTTAATATCCTTAACCTTCTTGGTCTTGGACTTATCATCGATATTAGACATAGACATGATCTCCTCATACTCATCTAATACATTAGCCTTTATGTTAATAAAGTCTTTCTTGGTAGCCAAGAACTCAGCGGATGTCCGAACGTCAGGTCCTATGATCTGGCCATTATATTGTAATCCGGATGGAGTCATATTGATACGACCATTTCGTTGAAGGACGTTTACGATACGGTAAAACTCAAGAACTTCCTTGAAATCACCTTCCAATGACCGATCCCAGATATCAAGCAGATAATCGACATTGGTCTTCTTCTCATTCATCCAGTTTGATAGAGATCCTGTATAATACTCATCCTCCGTGAAATCCGGGCGAGTTACGATACCGATGTAAAGAAGAAGATCGATGACAGCCTGACGATCGTCGCCACCTTTCTTAAGGGCGCTGATAAACTTATAGCTGATGTTCATCTTATTGATCTCACGCTGCTGAACGAAATCCTTCATATTGTCTTTCTCCACGAAACAGAACATGGAGTTCATGAAGACAGGATCGCCATCCATTTCCTGAGGAGTCAACATGCCGGAAAATACAGCCAGATATAAATAAAATAGATCTACGGTATTAGCCGTATTATAAACCTTACCCATGAAGATCTTATCCTTAGCGTCATCCCAAAATTCTAAATTGGTTTGAGATAGATCCATCTGCGACATTTCCTCGAAAGGCTTCATGATATTATCTACCCGCTGTTTGACGAGCCTGTCGATCTCATTCTTGTCAAGACCATTATAGCATCTTGATCTTGGATAAAAACCGGTGTTATAGGCCTTGGAGAAATCATCCCAAGGGCAACATACGTGAGTGGCGTTCTCCGGGAACGGAGCTTTAGCTATATTAGCGTCTTGAAAGGCCTGAGGAGCACTTCCATCGTGTTTGCCTACAACCTCATATAAGGTATCTGACATGATATTGAAACCGTTTACCTCGGCCAATACCTTCCTTGATTTTAAAATTTCTTTCATTTCCTTTTTGCGTTACTTTAAAAAAAAGAGGAGAGGAATATCCTCCCCTCTAAAAACCAAATTACATATATGAAAAAAAACTTAGCCGAAGTAGTTCGGTTGAAGCTCGATAATCAAGAACTTACTATTATCCATAACCCATGCTGCGGAAGCAGAATGACACCAGAATTGCTCTTTCATGCCCGGCAAGGATGATACGATCTCATTACCGTTAGCTTTGTGTGCCCAACGACCGTATTCATAACCCCACCACATACTTACACCTTCTGGTTTGATATAGAATACGTTGTTATTCATATTACCTAACTTAGCGTTAGCCGTATTAGGAATAGCGGAATACGCGTTAGTCGATCCAGCGTCAGTGATATTCTCGATAATACAAGAATAAGAAGATCTAGGATACATACCATTCACTAACTCACTACGATCTGTCATGTCGGCGTAATCCAAAGAAGGATCATGCTCGAACTCAACATTACCGATGCCCGGGATGAAAGCTCCCTTAACCTGAACAGGACCTAAGATCATAGCGTCATTAGTACCGGAAATAGGGTTAGAAGGCAACATCCTATCGCTTCCCATACCCCAGCTTAAGTTCTGCAAGGTAGTGAAGAACGATTCCCTGATCAACTTCTCTAAATTGATCATAGCCATAGCTCCTACCTTGAACTTAATCTTACGTTCCGTAATAGGAAGATCCTGACGTCCACGGAAAATATAAGATGCGGCAGCCATAAGCGTGTCCTTAGTAATACCCATCGGACGGCTATAGTAGATAGTGTAACCACGGCGAAGCTGACGATAGATACCCTCATTCAAATGGATAGGACCATTTTGATCCATGATAATACCACCTTCTTGCCACATCAACTGTCTTGCCTCCAACTTAACCAACTCAGCCATACAGAACACCTCCAACGTAGAGGCTACTTTGGCCGTACGCAAATCAAGTCTACCATTAACAGTCCTACCGATAATAGCCAAATCAGGAATATTACCCTCATACTCACTTCTCATGGCATTCATACGACGAAGAGCGGTCTCCACAAACTCTGAAGTGCTGTTCTGGGCGGCCTGCATGGACTTCATACCAGCATACATAGTTGTCTCACCCTCAACACCACGGTGGTTTCCTAAACGGAACTCACAGGTCATGGAACCGGCCTTGTCAGCTCCAGATACCTTAGAGAACTGAGTGCTGTACTCACCAAGAGCATGACCGATCTTCCAATAACGGATACCAGGACGTAATTTCTCTTTAGGGAAGTATTTAGCCTTACCACCGATAACACGACACCAATAACGTGTCAAGTCACCTTCTGTCTTAGACGGGATCTCACCTGAGATAAGGATATTACAGCCGTTAGCAGCATCGTAGGTAATAACATCATAAGCCGTAAACTCAGATGTGTTCAAAACGATATCAAACAAGCTACCATCAATACCAGGTTTCAGATGATGACCTGAAGTATCCTCTGCCGTAACGACAGCAAATGTCTTTGTAACAGGAAGATCATAACGGAAAGAAGCTCCAATACCGTTAACGGAGATCGTAGCGCCGTTATTAATCATACCCATATACATCGGTACAGGGTAATTAGCGATATTAGAGAACAGATTCAAAAGACCCAAATGATTCTTATCCGGATCCTCATAATACCAGCTCGCCAATGAGCCTAAGTTATGCTCTACAAGCGAAGTCTTATAGTTCTTGGCATCGGTAAAGGCAATAACGTTATCGCCATTCACGGTAGCCGGGAAACTTTTTGTCAAAAATGGATTCATCTCTATTTATTTTTAATGTTATACACTCTTTGATCCACTCAGATCAAGGAAGTTAGCTTCTATAGTATCGTTATCGATATTAGTCTTATTCTGCTTTCCTCCCTTATTGCCAGAAAGAAGAGTGATGGTCTTCTTATTGACCTCCATCTTAGCCTTGTTAGTCTTCTGTTTAAGGAACTCGTCCTTATTCATCAAGAACAAGGCCAAATCAGCGGCCATGTCCGGATTCTTGATAGCCTCCGAATAAGCTTTATCTATAGCCGTATGACCTTGATTGTCTATCGGCTTGGTAACGAAATCGACAGCCTTACCTATCATCGTATCAGTCAACTGAAATCCTGAGCTTATAGATGTCTTTAGACCTTTCTTATAGACTTTCATCTGCTCAACTAACTCCTGTCTCCTTTTCTCGGACTTCTTTTTCTCCTCCTCGATAAAGTTATCCATCTCCTTTTTCAGGATATCATGAAACTTATTGGCCTTGGACTCAATAAACTCATCGCCTTTACCAATCATCATTTCCATATTATCCTTTATCTCATCTTCCGGCATACCAAGCATCTTATAATAATGCTGGATAACCGCAAGCTGATCATTTTTATTACTCATATCAAGGTTATCCAACGGAGCCTGAATACTCTGATATTGGCTTAATAGTTGACCAACGTTACCACCGGCCTTATCCACCTCTATCATCTTCTTCATGAAATCAGACATCGACCCGGTATCAACCTTGTCTTTCAACAACTCATCAGCCTTATCCTTGATCAATCCCTCCACTATATCGAGTAAATCATCCTCTCTCGTGATAGTAGAAAGATCGACTGGCTTATCATCTACCATAATATCAAGGTTATCGATACTGTCAATAATACCTCTGGCGGCCATCTTCTCCAAGAAAGATTTTCCATTAAATCCTGATACTACATTATTATCAGTACCGCCTTCGCCAAAGGAATCCGGGTCTGGGTTGGTAGCGTCGCCGCCCTTATCCCCGCCACCTTCAGCCGCTCCGCCGTCGGCAGGCTCTTTATTGGTATCACCTATAGGGTTACCATCCTTATCATATTTACCCTCGATATTATTCTTATCGCCATCACCGTCACCACGGTAAAAAAGTTCCTCGACACTCATGGTCTTAAAACCCTTAGCGAAATCACCCATGTCATTCATACAATTTCCTTTTTTGCTTTTTACAAAAGTATTATTAATCCAATTACCAATTAAATCAAACCCATTATAGTATATGACAGAATTTTACGCCAAAATGATTACATATTTTGTAAAAATATTTACAAAACTTGTAATCAATTCTTGTTTATTATTGACGTAAACCTATCTGTATCAAAACGTTTATTCCTAGCATCTATCTCCTTTTCCTTTAATTCCAACTTCCTTTTCTCTATCTCCTCACGAGATCTTCGCTCAGCCTCGGCATTAGCCTGCCTGGTTCTCATATCCTCCTCACGGATATCCAGATCTCTTTCCTTCAAGGCTCGATCCGCTATAGCTTCCACATAATCCATACCCTCTGCGTTATCTTGTGTCCTAGCCGCTTGACCGGCGGCCATTATGCTCTTACCCCGTAAATCGAAGTTACCCTTGATATAAGCCAGCTCCTTCTCCTTCTCATGCTCGTCATTACGGGCCTGTTGATCGGCCTCGGCTTTTTGCTGTACAAGTCGTTGTTGATTCTGGTACTCCTCCTGTCTTACACGATCTGCGTAAGATCTGGCATCCCTTCCTATCTGATTCATCTCAGCCGTCGAGTTAGCATTCATCATTCTAGTGATATCAAGCAAGTCATTGCCCAAAGTATTCGTCTGTAATATATATTGCTTCAAATTCTCCAATTCCAGACGTTTCTTGGAATTAGAGACAGCCATAACATTAAGATGACGTAACGATAGGCTATTATCCGTAAGACTGACGTAAGCCAAGGACAGATCGCTGTTCCTGTACATCACGGTCCAATCGTATCCTTCCTTCTGGCATACTTGAGCCACGGCTAGATGAATATCCAATGTCCGTTTCTTGAAGTCATCGAAATCATTGAAGTAAGTCTGGGTCTGTAACATAGTGGCGTTAACTCCCTGTTTTACGCCCGTAGAACTCTCGTATCTAGTTGACTGACCCATCGCTTGCTCGGATATACCTATCATCCTATAAGCCATCATATAGGCGTAAGACGCCATTTCCATACGGGATCTTATCTGATCCGTATTAGTAAGATCATATACACCGAACTGATTATATATGCTGCTCATCTGCGGATTCTGGTAAGGATTGTTTGTGTCATTACCACCTACACCCATAAATGAGACGGACTTAACGATCTGCATAAAAGTAGCCAAAGCCCCCTTCTTGTCCATCATATCCTTATATTCCGTAGGCAGGAATCCTAAGTCGCCTAAGAAGAACTTACCGATCTCCTTCTCGGCGTTATTGTATAGCTGGTTCATAGCAAGGTTATACATCATCTGGAACGGCTGTATGCGATCAGCGAGACTAGCCCCTATAAATCCCGAAACCGGAATGACATAATCATACAGACTGCTATCACCATGTATCTGATGAGGTATTGGATCCCCACCAATATATATAGGCTTATCCATTAAATTACCTCCGGTGATCTTAACGCCAAACCTAACCTCAGGGACATACTCCAAGATATAGGTGTTCACCTCAGGATCACCAACAGCATCGGCCATAACCCTCTTTACTTTCTTTATGCCATTCTTCTCCAAGAATTCCGGGAGCAACTCATCGGTTACAAGTTCCTGATCAACCATCCCGGTCTCTGTCATATAAGTTATTAAGAATACCGGTTTCATGGATACCCAATATCCTTCCATAACCCTAAAAAGGCGAGAGTCTATCTCATATCTCTTACCATCGGCCATACCGGAGTTGAAATATCCAAAGGGATGGAAGCGGGGCAAGAAGCGGGGCTGGGTGTGTTCCTCCCCGTCCGGCCCGAAGGTGTGGTATTCACCCATCGGAACGCCGTAGTAATCCTCAGCGGCGACTATAGATTCATAGTCATGGTATCCCTTCCATGGGACAACCTCATTCTCGTACATACCGGTAATAGACGGTTTCTTTTTCTTCCAGTCATACCTAGCACCGTCATTAGATACCCATCCCTCATAATCATCGTCACCTCCCATAATCCGACGCTTGTCCTTGGCCGTCATCTTATGGCCGTATCTTGATATCAACTCGACACCCTCGTAATAATGAAGACGACCTACATAAGATCCATATTGCGGGTATTTTACATCAGGATGGAAAACTTCCATAGGACTCCATACCTCCGGACGGTAGTAATCGAAACCAACGAAATGATTCCGGAACATCTTTCCGCTAAGAAGACGGTCCCGGAAATTCTCCCTGTCAAGCTCATCCATATAAAACCGGCTACGGTCGGCCTCGATCGTATGATCCCCCCATACCGCCGCCTGCGTCTTCCATCTTGTACTCATGAACCTCTGGATATCATCAGGGGTCATAGACACTTTGGCCTGTTGGATTTGCTGAACATAAGCCTGACGCTCCTCCTCGGAATTAAACTCATTGTACGTAGGATCAAGACCAGCCTCTACAAGACGCTGATTAACGATAATATCCCACTGTTCTTGTATATGACGATGAAGTAAGTTTGACATCGTATCCTCATACTCACTTATAGCCATATCCCCTACCTCATTAACCGTATACTTATCCTGTAGGTTTGTCAGCCATCCCTCAAAGGCATTTACGATACCACCTATGATATCATAATGCTTCAAGAAAGAAGGTATCCTTATATCGCTCCTTAGCTTCTGTACGTTCCTTAACTGAGGGATAACATCCGCCATCTCCATAAAAGATAACTTACCATCCGCCATCAGATAATAGTCACGGTACATCTGGTTACGATCATACTGTTTCAACCCTATCGTCTCAAGAGCGTCCATACAATCCTCCTTCCATTTCCTGTTCTTTTTCTTCGTGGAAATAGCCTGAGGAGGTAATCCTAATAACGCTCCTTTTGCTGGAAACGAATGATCTCTATTAAACACTTCCATGATTATTCAATTTTATTTACAACAAAGATAGGCGTTTAATTGACATTCATTTACCTAAAAGCTCCTATAGATACCGATCCAAAGGCAGAGGCATATACCTCATGGTGTTTATAAGCGTCTTCCTTGCGGGCATTATTCATCTCCTCGATCTTCGATTTAGGCATGTAATTGTTATCGTCAAAATATCTGGCGAGAACCAACGCATGCCCGAACGCTATTATCCTATCGACGTTCAATCCGGGCTTATACTGTATTATCTCATCCAATAGGGCTATATCATCGATCAGCTCAATACCCTTGACAGTTATATCAAGACCAGTCTGATCATCATAACCGACAACGAAATCCTGCCAGCAATAATCCACTACGCACGAGAATAGCAGGTTCTGGTTGCCGGGGGTCGGGTATAGCCCCAGCTTGCTGTTCTGCCGGGAGCCTGCCTTCACATACTTATTGGCTATTGCCTCACCAGCAAACAGGAAGAAAGACGCTGGCATACCGCTTTTACGGTTAAGATACTGCTCATACATCTGGTCAGCGTTCTCCATAAGACATATAGCACCATATCCCTTCTGAAGCACCTCGCATGTACGGCAAAACTGATCTATGGATGATGGGCGGGATACGTAAGAGGCAACTATTCTATAGGCATAAGGATCTCGGATACCAACACGCCTTTTGAATATATAAAAGGATCCCAATGAAGGAGTATCAGACTTGGCCTGCTTATACGGATCTTGGCCCGCCACATAAATAAAATCATCAAACCTATTGGATTGAGGCATCTCGAATATCTGGACAGGAGCGTCAATAACACCGCCGCTAAACGGGAATCCAGCCAGTTGCTTATTCGATTTAGTAGTCCCCAGTTTATTACCTGACTCAAGAAAGACATCACACAGCATACCGCTATATTGCCCCGACTCAAGGAGATCATTCTTATGCTTGATAGCGTACTCGACCGGAAATAGGTTCTGGGATGAGCTTAAAAAACAGTCGTCAATCGTAAATGGATAGAACATGGTATGAGAAGTGTACGCAACCCTATCTTTTGTAGATAGTTTCTTCCGTTCCTCATTAAGTTTATTGGTACTAGCCTCGAAATCAGTAGCGTCGATCTTGATCTTATTAAGCTTCTTGTCATCAGGCTTACCAAGATAATCGCCCAATCCTATAGTTCTCTTAACACCGGAGTTAGCCATCTGACCGGGAACGAACATCGCCCATTTCCGTTCTTTCCATGTTTTCCCTTTCATGGCTCTACGATTTAAAATATCCCAGTCCATAACCAGAAGATTGTAGGTCTCAGGATCAGAAAACATTTCTTGAGCGTCCTTGGATAATTCTACCTCACCACCAGTACCAGCCAAGATAGGGCTAAGACGCCAGCCGTAAGGAGTGTCGTAGGAAGGCATGGCGGCAG
>ULPY01021133.1_pt1 | contig 18348 bp, 15 predicted proteins | sample 1953951 | NCBI WGS metagenome assembly ULPY01 (sample SAMEA4835641, study PRJEB28245) | human gut metagenome | biome: gut microbiome; material: fecal sample | place: Denmark | collected 2008
GCCAGCGGGCGGCGGTCCACACGGGGTCCCAGCGTTCGCCGTCCGTCTGCCTGCTTTGCAAAAAATTGCGCAGGGCGGCGTTTTCTTCGGCATCCGGTTCGTGTTCTGCCAGCCGGCGGCGCAGGGCAAACAGCTCCCGCTGCATCACGCTCATTTGGGCGGCATAGTGTTGGGCTAAGGCATCATCCAGCCGCCGGGGCAAAGCCGCCCCCCACACGGCCATGCTAAGCAGGGCAAGGCCCGCCAGCCCCAGCAGCAGCGCACAGAGCTGCCGGAGCGTTTTGTGCCGTCTGCGCGGTGCCGGGCGCGCAAGGTCCAGCCCGTCCCGTTCTTTTCGTCTGGTATGCCGCATGGTGCGCCGCCCGCCTTTCGCTCATTGTTTTTCTCCACAACTATATGTTTGCCCGCCCCCTGCTAGACTTTGGGGGCGGATTTGATATAATAGAAGAAACCAAACCAAATGTTAAGGAGTACCTGCCATGCCTGCCACTTTGCTTGTTTTAGATATTGACGGCACCCTGCGCCCCCATGGGGAGCCGCGCGTGCCCAAAGAAAACGTCGATGCCCTGCGCACCGTGCAGAAAGCCGGGGTCAAGCTCGTGATTGCCACGGGGCGCTGCCGGGCAGAGATCCCCGCCAAAATGCTGCGCGGCATCCGGCCGGATTACTGGATCTGCGCCGCCGGTGCCCAGGTGGAGGATGCCGCCGGGACCGCCCTGTACACCAGCCACATGACCGCCGAGGAAATGTACGCTCTGGTGGATTTTTGCGAGGACTATGAGCACCCGCTGGGATTCAGCTTTTCGGACGGCGGGTATGTTTACCTGGATTATGAGGCCTTCCATGTGCAGGAGAAAGCCGCTGCACTGGAAGGTTGCCTGAAAGACGGCGAGGACCAGGACCGCCACCTGTTGGATATGCCGTTTTCCGCGTTCGGCATGCTGGCGGCGGAAGATATCGCCAAGTTCCAGGCCAAATACGGCTACCTGGGGCTGCAGTTCCTGCCCTACCACGTGACGGGGTGCGATATCCTGCGCGCCGGACAGGACAAGGCAACCGGCCTGCAGGCACTGCTGGACCATCTGGGCCTGGCCGCTGCGGACTGCGTTGCCGTGGGCGACGGTCCCAACGATGCCGGAATGCTGGCGCTGGCCGGGCGTTCCTACTGCATGGCAGACGGCATGAAAACCGCCAAAGCTGCCGCCAAGGCGCTGGCCCCTGCCGCTGCACCCGATGGCATTGCCCAGCTGTGCCGCAGTCTGTGGCCGGAGATATTCCGTTGAACACCAAACAACCGTACACCCATGTGGGGCCGGGGCTGCCCCCACTGTACGGCGCACAGGCCAAAGCGCTGATCTTAGGCAGCTTTCCCAGCCCAAAGAGCCGGGCACAGGGGTTTTATTACGGCCACCCGCAGAATCGGTTCTGGCCGCTGATGGCTACCCTGACCCACAGCCCCACCCCCGCATGGGAGGATCTGGATGCCAAACGCGCCATCATCATTGGCAGCGGGCTGGCGGTGTGGGATGTCATCCACGCCTGCTCCATCCGCGGGGCATCGGATGCTTCCATCAAAGATGTGGAACCGAATGATCTGGCAGCCCTGGTGAACCGCCTGGGCGTACAGGCCATTTTTTGCAACGGTGCCACCAGCGGCAGGCTGTACCGCAAATACGCCCAGCCCCTGACCGGGTTGGAAGCTGTGGTGTTGCCCTCCACCAGCCCGGCCAATGCGGCGTTTACCATGCCGCGGTTGCTGGATGCCTGGGGCACTGCGCTGGAAGGATATGTGAACAAACCGTAAAAAGCGCAAAAAAGCGCCGTTTTGCCGCCCGAAAGGGGCAAAATTGTTTGCATTGTCCCCGCCGTTGCACTATAATGAAAGGGTATTCCCTTTGCTCCGGCGTTTGCCTTTGCCGGGGCGCACCTTACTACAAGGAGCTTTGAACCCATGAGCAAGTGGATCGAAAAGCGCACCCGCCCGGTTCTGCCGCTGTATCTGGCTGCACTGACCTGGCCGGTTGCTTCCCTGATTCTGCCGCCCTACCGGCTGGTGAACCTGGTTATCATTGCGGCACTCAGCACTGTGGTGTATCTGGTTTCTTCCCGCTTCTGCCCCACGCGGGTGCAGCGGGTGGAACAGCCCTACGCCACCGGCAGCGAGAACACCGATGCCATGCTGAACGGCATTGCCGCCAACCTGGACGCGCTGCACAAGCTGAATGACGCCATCCCGGATGCCGAACTTTCCCGCCAGCTGGACCGTATGGAAAAGGCCGGGCGCGGCATTGTGCAGGCGGTGGAGCAAAAGCCGGATAAAGCCCGCACCGTGGATCGCTTTGCACGGTATTACCTGCCGGAAGTGGTCAAGATCATGAGCGCATACGCCCAGATGGAAAAAGGCGGCATTACCGGCGAAAACGCCGCCCAGATCTTGAGCGAAGTACGCCGCAACGCTGGCACCATGGCCACCGCATTTGAAAACCAGCTGGACGCCCTGTATTCCGCAGAGGCAATGGATATTTCGACCGACATCGAAGTGCTTGAAAACATCATGCGCGGTCAGAATTTGACCTGATGCTCCCAACCCAAACTATAAAAAGAAGAAGAGAAAGGACTTGCCACTATGTCTGATCTGGATTTTGACCTGAACGCTCCCGCAGCACCTTCCCTGACCTTGGATGCGGCCCCTGCCGCCCCCACCCTGACCTTGGATCCCGAAGCGGATGCCAAGGTGGTGGAAGAAGCCAAAAAGGCTACCCCCGTTACCGTGGAGGATACCCCGCTGAGCCCCGAAGAGCAGAAGATGGTGCAGGATTTTGCTGAAAAGATCGACTTGACCAACTCCCAGATGATTTTGCAGTACGGCGCCGCCAGCCAGAAAAAGCTGAGCGATTTTTCTGACAGTGCGCTTTCCCGCGTGCGCACCAAGGATATGGGTGAGACCGGCGAACTCATCACCCAGCTGATCGGCGAGCTGAAAGGCTTTGACGCCACCGCAGAAAATCAGAAAGGCTTCCTGGGCTTTTTCAAGAAAAAGTCCAACGAGCTGGAAGCCCTGAAAGTGAAATACGACAAAGCTGATGTGAACGTGGAACGCATCAAGGCCCAACTGGAGGACCACCAGGTAACCCTGATGAAAGACATTGCCATGCTGGACAAGATGTACCAGCTGAACCTTGTCTATTTCAAGGAGCTGAGCATGTATATCCTGGCCGGCCGCAAGAAGCTGCAGCAGGTGCGGGAGAACGACCTGGCCGCCGCTGAAGCCAAGGCCAAAGCATCCGGCCTGCCGGAAGATGCCCAGGCCGCCCGCGACCTGGCCGACCAGTGCGACCGCTTTGAAAAGAAGCTGTATGACCTGGAGCTGACCCGCAATATCTCCATCCAGATGGGCCCACAGATCCGCCTGATCCAGTCCAACGATACGATGATGGCCGAAAAGATCCAGACCACCATTGTGAACACCATCCCCCTGTGGAAGAACCAGATGGTTCTGGCCTTGGGCATGGCACACAGCCAGCAGGCCATGCAGGCCGAGCGCGCCGTGACCGATGCCACCAACGAGCTGTTGCGCAAGAACGCCGCAACCCTCAAGCAGGGCACCATTGACATCGCCAAAGAGTCTGAGCGCGGTGTGGTGGATATTGAGACCCTGCAGCAGACCAACCGCGATTTGATCAGCACACTGGATGAATTGAACAAGATCCGCGCAGACGGCAAGGCCAAGCGCGCCGCCGCCGAGCAGGAGCTGGGCCGCATTGAGGGCGAGCTGAAGCAGAAGCTGTTGGAAATTAACAAGTAATTATTTTTAGGGTGCATTATTGCATCCCCGTTAAGTGAGGACGACCCATGCAGTTGGAGCAGCAGGAAACATTTGAGATCAAAAGCCCGCAGCTGGAAGTGTTTGGCCAGGTGGAAAGCAAACTGCCCGCCCCCGCCAAAAAGCGGCCTTTTGCGGCCGGGTTCCTGGCCGTGATGGTGCTGGTTTCGGTGTTTGGCATTGGCGGCGTGCAGCTGAAAAGCCGTTACCGCAATGTGGCTGAAATTTACACCAGCGAGGTTGACAAGCACGGCAACAGCATCCAGGGGGATTTTACCACCCTGACGGATACCGCTGCCAACCTGATGCGTGCCTGCCAGAAGGTACTGGGCGAAGCTGACAGCAACTGCACCACCGTAGCAGACCTGCTGGCCCAGTGGCAGGATACCGCCATTGCCCCAGCCGCGCAATATGCGGTCATCCACCAGCTGGATAACGCTGTGGACGCCATGTACACCGCCGCCAAGGCAAAAGCCACCGACGATACGCTGGATCAGATCAACAGCCTGGATGCCAGCTATGTGAGCACCCAAAGCATTTTGCAGCGCGAAATTGCGCAGAATTATACCACCGCTGCCCAAAGCTACAACACCATGGCTTCCGGTTTCCCCGCCAATGTGATCGGTACATTGTGGGGCGCGGGGCAGGTGGAGCTGTATGCAGCGCAGTGACCCCGGAAAGGAGGGGGCCGGATGAAAATTTTGACCCGCACCGCAGCCGCCGTTCTGGCGGCTGTGACCGCGGCGGCAGTCTGGGCGGTACCGGCAGCGGCAGCTGCTTCCGTTCAGGGCATCAGCAGTACCAGCTGCATTGCCGATAATGCCAATATTCTAAGCCGCGATACCGAAACATATATCACCAACATTTCTGTTGCCCTGCAGGAAAACTGCAGCGGTGCACAGATCGGCGTTTACACCACCGATTACGTCGGCAACAACACCATGGAAGGCTATGCCTACGAGGTGTTCCAGGCATGGGGCCTTGGCAGCGCTGACCAGGACAACGGCATGGTGCTGCTGATGGCCACCGGGGACGACAACTATTGGGCCACCCCCGGCGAAGGGCTGGAAAGCGCGTTTTCCGGCAATGTGCTGAGCGATCTGCTGTATGATAACCTGGAAGCTTCCTGGGCAAAACAGGATTACGATACCGGCGCACGCAAAACCGTGCTGGCCATGGCCGAGCGCATCTGCGATGTATATGGCGTCAGCCTGGATATGGACGCGATCGGCTCCGGCCTGGCAGATTCTTCCGGCAGGATTGTGGAAAACACCCAGAGCCGCAGCAATGGAGGGGCGGTGCTTACCTTGATTTTACTGACGATTATTATTGCAGTGATCGTGATTGCAATCCTGAAAACGCCGCGCGGACCCCGCGGGCCGCAGGGTCCCACCTACACAGGCGGCCGCCGCGGGCCGAACGTATTCTTTTTCGGCGGACCGGTTTACCGGCCGCGCCGTCCCCGGCGTCCTCCCCCGCCGCCCCCTCCGGGCGGTGGATTTGGTAATCCCGGCCCACGCCCCGGCGGCGGCTTTGGTGGGCCTGGCCCCGGTGCTAGACCTGGCAGTTCCGGTCCGCGTCCCGGCGGCGGCTTTGGCGGAATGTCCGGCGGGTTCCGTTCCGGCGGCGGCAGTGCCCGACCGGGTGGCGGTGCCGGGCGCAGCGGCGGGTTCAGCGCCCCGCGCGGTGGGGGCGGCAGTTTCCGTGCTGGCGGCGGTTCCACCCGCGGCGGCGGTGCCGGGCGCAGATAACCCCTTTGCCCGTTGAGCAGGTTTGAAGGGCCCCAAAAAAATTAGATTAAGTAACCTGAACGGTCTGAATCCTGTATTGCACAGGGTTCAGGCCGTTTCGTTTTAATTGAATTCGGCGGTCGATGCAATCGGCAATCGTCTTTTCAAAATTCTCAGCAACAGCGTTATCCAGACAAGTTCCTTTTCGAGACATGCTCTGCGTAATGCCTTCCTCTTGGCATACCAAAACACCCCATTTGTTATACAGTAATACCATACTGTCTAACAAATGGGGTGCAGTTCATACACACAGGGGGCCGGGGCTTTTATGGTTTTAGGCAATACCGCATAATTCTAAGTGCCGATACGGCGAGCGAGGTGCGGCAGATGCTAAGCCAAAAGCGCAGATAATACTGGATGTCTTATCGAGCATTTTGGCAACGCAGATGCCGTGCCGCAGCCGCCGGAGCGGTGCTTAAGCCGTAAGGCGAGAATTGTGCGGTGTTGCCTTTATTTATGGATCATACGAACGGGTTATAGAACCGGCCGTACCGGATGGTAACAAACAGGCTGACCAACAGCAGCGCTGCGCCAAAAGCCAGGGCGGCAAAGTCCCGCTTGGCAAAGGGGCGCTGGGTGTACCAGGTGCGCTTGCCATTTTTGCCAAAGCCACGCAGTTCCATGGCGTTGCTGATGGTATCAATGCGGTTCAGGCTGGTCAGAATCAGCGGCAGCAGAATACTGACCGAATTCTTGAGCCGTGCAAAGAACGGTTCGCTTTTGCCCAGCTCCACGCCGCGGGCCTGCTGGGCCTGGCTGATGCTGTGGTAGTCGCGCTGAATATCCGGGATATAGCGCAGCGCAATGGCAACCGAGTAGCCAACCTTATAGGAGATGCCGATGCTGTTCAGGCTTGCGGCAAACTCGCTGGGGTTAGTGGCGGAAATAAACAAGATAGCCACCGGCAGTGCCACAAAGTATTTGAGCGAGATATTGACCATGTAGAACAGCTGCTCCGCCGTTACATCATACCGCCAGAACAGATGGAACAGCACATGCCGCGTGCCGTACAGCGTGGTGCCCTGGTTGGGGTCAAACAAAAAGATGAACAGGTTATTCAGCAGCAGGAATACCAGCATAAAGATCAGCATAAACCGCACTTCGCGCAGTTTGATGCGGCTGAGCTTGAACGCTGCAAAGCTAACGGCCATCAGCCCCAGCAGCACCCAAGTGTTATAGGTGATCATGCTGGCAAAGGTAAACAGCAAAAAGAATGCCAGCTTGGTGGTGCCGGTCATTTTGTGAACAACGCTTTGGCGCGGCAGGTAATTGAGCACGGTATTAGCAGCCATGTGTGCGCACCTCCCTGTCTTCATGGATAAAGCGTTCTACAAAATCTTCCGCCGGGGCAATGCCGCAGCGGTTGGCAAGGGTAAACAGGCTGGTTTCTTTCAGCGCAGCCTGCTCGATGAGTTCAGGGTCACACAGCACGGCAGCAGCGCTGCGGTCGGCAATCAGCTGGCCATCACAGAACACCAATGCGCGCGGGGTGTATTCCAGCATCAGGTGCATATCGTGGGTGATCATCACCACGGTCACGCCCTGCTCGTTCAGCCCGCGCAGGAACTCCATAATGTCGGTATAATGGCGGAAGTCCTGCCCCGCGGTGGGTTCGTCCAGAATGATCAGTTCCGGCTGCTGCACCAGCACGCTGGCAATGGTTACACGCTTTTTCTGGCCAAAGCTCAGTGCGGAAATGGGCCAGTTGCGGAAGGGGTACAGCCCGCAAACCTTCAGCGTATCTTCCACCCGCTGGCGGATCTGTTCCTGGGTCATATCGCTGCCCTGCAAGGCCAGCGCAACTTCCTCAAAGATCATGGTTTTGGAGATCATCTGGTTGGGGTTCTGCATCACATAGCCAATGTGCTGGGCGCGGCGGCGGATGTTATCCTGCGCCAGGTCACGGCCATTCAGCAGCACCTGGCCCTGCTCCGGGGTCTCGAACCCGCAGATCAGCTTTGCCAGGGTAGATTTGCCCGCGCCGTTGCGCCCCACAATGCTGACCATCTCGCCTTTGCCGATGGAAAAGCTGATGTCATGCAGGGTGCTCTGCCCCTTGGTATAGCCAAAGCCAAGGCCGCGCACTTCCAGCAGGTTCTCCGGTGCGGGGCCGGGTTCCGGCAGCGGCAGGGCGTGGAACCACTTGTGCAGGCGGGCGGTATCGGCATCATCCAGCACCACGGTGTCCACATGGGCAGGGCGCTTTTCCGGTGTGATGGCAATGCCCGCATAGCGCATGGCCGTCAGGTACAGCGGCTCCCGGATGCCGTTTTCGGCCAGCATACGGGTGGCCAGCAGCTCGTCCGGGCGCAGGTCAGCCAAAATAGTACCCTCATTGACCAGGATGATGCGGTCCACATTGCGCCACAGCACATCCTCCAGCCGGTGCTCAATGATCAGCACGGTGGTATCGGTCTTGTGCTGGATCTCGTCGATCAGCTCAATGGCCTGCTTGCCGGTAGCAGGGTCCAGGCTGGCAAGGGGTTCATCAAACATCAAAATTTTAACCTGATCCACCATAACGCCCGCCAGGCTGACGCGCTGCTTCTGCCCGCCGGAAAGCTCATGCGGGGCATGGTCCAGGCGGTTTTCAATGCCCACCAGCTCTGCGGCATGGCGGGTGATCTCGTGCATTTCCTTTTGGGGAACACAGCTGTTTTCCAGCGCAAAGGCGATATCCTCGCCCACCGTCAGGCCGATAAACTGACCGTCCGGGTCCTGCAGCACGGTGCCCACATGGGCCGAAAGCTCAAAAATGCTGCTGTTGGGCGCATCCACACCGTCTACCGTCAGGCTGCCGGTGCATTCGCCGGGGTTGGAAAACGGGTTCAGTCCGTTGATGCAGGCCGCCAGCGTGCTTTTGCCGCTGCCGGAAGGCCCGGCGATCAGCACACGCTCACCGGGGTAGATATCCAGGTTGATATCATGCAGCGTCGGCTTTTTCTGCGCACGATACTGGAAGGAGAAGTTTTTGAATGAAATAATGGGGTTTGTCTGTTCAGACATGGGCATGGTACCTCAAAGCAAGATATTCCGGTGCCGCCTTTCCCAACGGCAAAGCAGCAAACAAAAAAGCCTTTCCGCAAACCAAAGGCCACGGGAAGGCTTTGCGATAGCAATTATTCTTTATCCAAAGAGCCTTTCTTGGCAATGGTCTTGGTGTAAGCCAGCACCAGCAGGCCGCCCACGACCACAGCAGTAATGCTGTTGGAAATACCGGCAAACACGCCCTGTGCAAACACCTTTTTGGCAGGCTCCGCATAAATCAGGATGTCCAGCACGGGAGCAACCACGATCCAGCCGATCAGGTTGGCGATCACGTTGGCCAGCGCAAACACGCCAACCTTCTTTTTGTTAAAGTCGCCTTCCTCAACATGTAGCTTTTTGGTGAACAGGCCCACCACAACGCCGACAAAGGCGGAGGTGATGACCCAGCTCCACCACGGGATGCCGCCCCAGGACAGGTCGATCAGAGCATGGCCGATGAAGCCGATCAGGCCGCCGGCAACCGGGCCGTACATAGCGGCCAGCAGGGCCAGCACTGCATACTGCAGGCTGATGTTGGTGTTAGGCACCGGGCTGGGGATTGCCACAAAACGCCCCAGCACAAAGAACAGTGCTGCGCCGATACCAATGGCGACAAAGGTCTTGCTGCTATTGTTGTTTTTCATAATTCCGCACTCCTTTATAGTATTACAAACGATCCCCTTGGAACCTGCCGCAAAACGGCATGGCCCAAAGATATGGTAAGTATACGCCCGGTTAAAACCGCTTGTCAATGGGCAAAAACCGCACTTTGCGCTATTTGGACCCTGCCTGCGGCAGTTTGGGCGCACAACCGGCAGCAAAAAGCCCCGTTTTGCCGGGGCAAAGCGGGGTATCATTTTACAAACACAAGTTTGCGTGGGCAGTTTGGCAAATGCGAAGTTATCTTTTTCCTAATGGCAATGCTATTAAATTTCCCAATAATGCAATAACAGCATATCCAACTACATAAACCCATGCACTTGAGTTATAAAATATAAATATAGATGGCGCAAACATTATTGCTACAATCAAAATATACCAGAAGTTAAAACCATTCCTAATCCCATAAAAAACAGAGGTTATTAAACATATTAGAGGAATAATTACTAACATAACAATCATTGCACTTCCTGTGTTTTTTATAAACCAAGGAACGATATAAAAATCTATCAGCAACAGTAGGTAGAAAACCATGTTCTTTTTTAATTTATCCATCATATCATCATCCTTTCAAATTCCGATTTACAGATGCAGGCGTTTTTCAAACTCTGCCAGCAGGTTGCGGCCCTTGAAGATGACCAGCCCCAAAAAGGTGATCATGCTGATGACCAGGCAGATGACCCAGGCCATTGGCGGGCGCACGCTGTGGCGCAGCGTTAAGCCGATATACGGCACCACGCCCACCACAATGTTCAGCAGCAGATAAACCAGGCCGTTCTCGGTAAAGCGGCGGTTGACAAAGGCAAAAATGAAGTTCAGCACCAGGGTAACGCTGCACAAGATCGGCACAATGGCGTCAATGGCAATGCCGTTCCACCCGGCGTAATAATCCGCAAAGGTCACGATCAGCGAAGTGCCGATCAAAATCTGGAACAGCAGCTTCGGGGCGTTGCGGCCCTGGCGCAGCAGTGCGCGCAGCAGCATCAGCACCCCCACCGCGCCGGTCAGCACCAGCAGGCTCCAGTGCATATGCCTGCCTTCGATCATGATGTAATCCACCACGCCGCAGATGACCGCCGCCCCCAGCAGCACAAAGGCAGCGATGCGGTAAAACAGCGATGTCTGCCGCGCGGGCGGCACCACCTTGGGGTAGCGGTCCGGTTCCGGCGTGCCGACAAGGGGGTTCTGGCACAGCGGACAGTACTGTGCGCTGCCGCCAACCTGGATATGGCAATGGGGACAGGTTTTCATTCTCCATCCACCTCCGTTGCATACAGTGTAATATCCAACCCTTCGGCCGAAAGGCAGCGGTAAAAGTTTTTCAGCATCTCGGTGCTGCGGAACGCCCAGGTGGTGCCCAAAACAAGATCATCCCCATAGGAACAGACCGTGGTGAACGCGGTAGGCGAACTGCAGAACGCCGTAAAGCCTTTGATATAGGGCTGCAGCTCTTTTTGCAGTGGGATGCGCCCCATGTTGGAGATGGTCAGGGTAACTTTTTTGGCTTCCAGCGTATTGAACAGGTTGACCACCGCGTTTTTGATAAAGAGCGGCACCAGTTTGATACCGAGCATCTGTTCCAGCTTTTCAAAGCCGTCCATGCGGGCCTTGACCCGCTCGTCCTTCAGGGCTTCCCGCAGTTTGGCGTCAAAGCCTTTGGCCAGGGTTTCCAGCGTTTCGTCCCCCCGGAATACCCAGCTGATGCGGATGGAGTTGAAAAAGTTGCGGGCGGTCTCAGTTCCGTAATAGCTGCGCAGGTTGACCGGCAGGCTGACCGAGATAACCTTACCGCGTTCCAGCGCCGGCATTTCCTGATAAGCCGCCAGCATCTGGGCAGCGGCCAGGTAGCTGGTCATCGTTACCCCCATGGCGCGGGTTTTGGCCAGCACCTGGGCGGTAGAAAGGTGGGCTTCAAAAAACTGGGACTCGTCATACGGCAGTTTGCGGCCATGCAGGTGGAAAGACTTTTTGCGGTTCAGCGGGTCTTCCTCCGCCGCTTTGGACGCCGTATAGTACTTGCGGAACGCATCCTGGGCCGATTCGCCCTTGCTGGCGCGCTCTTCTCCGGGAACATTGGCCAGTTCGGGATTTTTCAGCTGCAAATAATTGTGCACCAGCGTTTTCAGGAACACCATCCCGCCGTTGCCATCGCTGATGGCGTGGAACATTTCCACATTGATGCGCGCGCCGTAATAGCTGACGCGGTACAGCAGTTCGTTTTTGATCTGCGGGCCGTACAGCATGGCACAGGGGGCCAGCGTTTCCGGCACCGCCTGCGGTTTCAGGTTGGTGGATTCAAAATAATGCCAGAACAGCCCACGGTGCAGCGTGACCTGGAACTGCGGGTTTTCCCGTGCAGTCTGTTCCAGGGCCTGATTCAGGCGGTCGGGGTCCACATCCTCGTTCAGGGTGCAGCTGACGCGGAACACCCGCGGGTCCCGCCGGTTGATGGACGCCAGAAATACTTTGGCGACATTATCGACTTTATACCAGGTTTCGGGCAAATGGCAGCCCTCCTATCCGGCGGGGTTCCGCCGTTACAAAATTTTCTGCACAAAGCGGCCAATGCTTTCCATGGCCTGTGCGGCATGGGGGATCGGCATCTGCTGGAACACATGCCAGCATTCGGGGTATACCTCCAGCACGGCGTATACTTCCTGTTCCGTCATGGCTTTGGCAAGGTTGATAGAATCGGATTTCAATATTTCGTTCGTTCCCACCTGGATCAAAGTGGGCGGCAGCCCCCTTAAATCCGCAAACAGCGGCGAAAGGCTGGGGTCCTCCCATTCCAGGGTGCTGTTTGCTCCGCGGTAAGCGGTGCGGCAGGAATCAATATAGTCGTGGGTCAGCATGGGGTCCAGCGCGGCACATTTCTGATAGGATGCTCCCTGCATCGTCATATCGGTCCAGGGGCTCATCAGCACCAGGGCATGCGGCTGGCTGCGGCCCTGGGCCTTTACGGCAAGGGCCAGTTCCAGCGCCAGGTTGCCGCCCGCCGAATCCCCGGCCACGATCACATCCCGCGCGCCGATGCCCATATACATCAGGTAGTCCCAGACGCGCAGGGCATCGTCAATGGCGGAAGGATACGGCGCTTCGGGGGCAAGGCGGTATTCAAAGCTGAGTACATCGCACCCGGTGGAAAGCGCCAGTTTGCTGGCCAGCACGCGGGCATAGCCCAGCTGGCCGCAGGTGTAGCCGCCGCCATGGCAGTATAGCACCACATGGCGGCGGTCATGCCCCTGGTTCATCCGCACCCACTCCGCCGAAACATTGTTGACGGTGATGGGCGTGGTGTTGATCAACAGGTTGGGGGTAACCAAACGGCCAAACAGCTCCTGGGCGGCACGCTGGCGTTCCAGGTCCTCCGGCTGGGTAGAGCCGGTGCTGGTCACGCTGTGCACCGCCTTGATGGCTTTCATCATGGGGGGCAGGTCATCGGTCTCCGCGGCCTGTTTGCGGGCGTTGCGCAGGCGGTGCAGACGTTTCAGGGGAATACGTTTTTTCTCCTGCATAGAGCGTTCCTTTCCTTGGGGTCAGTGGGTGGATTCAAATGCCAATTTTGGCCCGCAGGCGCACCCACAGGCTGCGCAGCAGCGGCGGGCGGGCGGCAGGCAGGCAGCAGAGCCGCCACACGGTTTGGTTTTCCGGCATGCGGCCGCTGCGGGTGTATTTGTGGTAGAGCACCGTCAGCTGGCGCATTTTCGCCTTGCCGGGCAGGTGCAGCACGCAGACGGGGTCGCAGCAGTAGTTCGTGGAAACATAATAAAAATGCCCACCCAGCCAGTACCGGAACACATACGCGTTGGCGGCCCGCACGGGCTTGCCCGCCAGCTGGCTGCGGTAAGCCGCAGCATCCAAAATGGCTTCGTCGCCGTCCTGGCTGCGCACGCCGGTCTGCTGCATCCGGTCAAACACATTGCGGCATTCGGCCATAAAATCCTGCAGCCGGGCCGTGCTGCCCGCCACGAACTCGCCGCCAAAGTGGGTCAGCACATGGGGAGCGCCCTCCGGCCAAAGTTCATCATAGGTGTGGGAGATGCGGGCCGTCATGGGCTGGCTGGCCGCATGGGGCACCTGATACAGCAGCACCGCTTCCGCGGCTTCGCGCCAGATATCCTGATAGCCGCGCTGGGTAAAGGTATCGGAATCCAGCATCAGGTAGTTTTCGTAATGCTCGGTTTCGAGCAGATACTGCATGGCGCACAGCTTGTAATACGCCAGGGACCAGTCTAAATCCGCTTCAAAGCGGTAGTTGTCAAACGGACAGGCGATTACACGGATGCCCGCCTGGGACAGCTGCGCAGCATAGGGTTCCGGCACAGCGGTGTTGGTCACAAGGGCTGCATCGCAATTCTGGTTTTTCTGTTTTGCGCTGACAAGGCTGACCACAATGCAGCGGTAGAACACCTCGCTGCCCAGGTTGGCATTGCTGCCCTCGCGGTAGCCCTCCAGTGTGGCAAAGGCTGTAAAGATCAGGTTCATTCCATTCCCCACTTTTCCGGGAAGTTCCGGCCGCCTTACCGCATTCCCTTGTTGTCATCTTTTCCTATTATTTTATTATAGTCCTGTACGCAAGGCTTGTCTATTATTGTTGTACATTTGTTAAGCATTGGTCTACAAACGCGAACTTGTCGGAGTGAAACTCCGCCATTTCACAAACGCGAACTTACCATTTACCTTTGGCAATTCGTCCGCCGACCAAAATGGCAGAAAAAATAGCGGCGAAAAACAGGAACGTAAGCCAGATTGGACTTAGTACCCATAGCCATGACCATAAAATCAAACCCATTACTTTTAGCACAACAAAAATCAAAGTCAAGGCAACTACGGGGTCTGTTCCTGAGCGTCTTGATTTCTTCTCCATACACTTATCACCTCGGAATCCCAATTATCGTGCCCGCATAAACCCGCAGCAGCCCAACTTTTCAAGCTCCACAAATCCCAGCGATTGATAAAACGCCACGGTTTTGGGTGTATTATCCGTTACCAGTTGGATTTGCCGGACATCCGCATACCGTTCCAGCACCGCTTTGAGCAGCGACGTGCCGATGCCCTGCCGCTGCTTTTGGGGATATATCAAAGGCAATACCGCATAATTCTAAGTGCCGATACGGCGAGCGAGGTGCGGCAGATGTTAAGCCAAAAGCGCAGATAATACTGGATGTCTTATCGAGCATTTTGGCAACGCAGATGCCGTGCCGCAGCTGCCGGAGCGGTGCTTAAGCCGCAAGGCGGGAATTGTGCGGTGTTGCCTTTTATCTTCATGTTTCTTCACACACCCTGCACCCCAAGGTCGCGCAGGATGTCGGCGCGGGTTTCCAGCGCAAGGGCAGCAATGCGCCGGATGCGCTCCGGCGTCATGTAGGGGGCAAGGCCGCTGATAGAGAACGCGCTGTCCGCCTTGCCGCCGGGGCCGGGTATGGCCAGCGCCACGCAGCGGATGCCAAGCTCGTTTTCCTCATCGTCAATGGCATAGCCGCAGGCGCGCACCTCGTTCAGCTGGGCGCACAAAGCAGGCAAATCGGTCACAGTGCGGCCCGTCAGCTTTTGCGGGTTGCTGTGCCGCCACACATCCTCCACCTCTTCTTCGGTCAGGGTAGCCAGGATGGCTTTGCCCACACCGGTACAGTACAGCGGGCTGCGCAGCCCCACCCGGCTGGACATCCGCATGGGGCCGCTTTCCGTTTTATATATGTACACGATATCCTGTGCATCGCGGATGACCAGGTGCACCGCTTCGCCGGTGCGCTGGGCCAGGCGTTCCAGGTGTACCTTGGCAACGCTCATCACATCCATGCTGTTGACGATGCCGGAAGAAATTTCAAACATCTTTAAAGTCAGGCGGTACTTGCCGGTTTCGCCGTCCTGCGCGGCATATCCCAGGCTGACCAGGCTGCCCAACAGACGGTGGGTTGTGCTTTTGGCCAGGTGAGCGTCTTCCGCCAGGCGCTGCAAACTGGCTCCGGCCGGGTGAGCGGCCAGCACTTCGATCAGCTCAAAAATGCGCGCAACGCTCTGCACACCGCCCTTATCAGGATTTTTTACGGTTTGGTCCTCCATAACGCATCCTCCGCAAAAATTAACAAAAAATTCATAATTTATAACTTTGCCCGGTTCTGCTCCCATCGGGCCGGAATTGTTCCGCATTGTGGAATTAAGTATACCAGCAAACGGCGTTTTTCGCAAGTAGCATCCCACAAGGCGGAACCCCCTCAATATTGCCAAAAAAGGCTCCGCTCTGACTGGTAAAATTGACCGATTGACGGCGCGGCGCAAAATTTGTATAATAAACTCAGCAAATTGCGGAACGGTGTTCCACCATAAGGAACCGCTTCACAACTGATGTAAACTTTGTTAATGTAAGGAGAATGCGTTATGAATTCTGTCCTTGAGCGCGTTTACGAAATTGGTATCATCCCCGTTATCGCTTTCAACAGCGTGGACGAGGCTATTCCTCTGTGCAAGGCTTTGATGGATGGCGGCCTGCCGGCTGCTGAGGTCACCTTCCGCACCGCATGTGCTGAAGAGTGCATCAAGAAGATTCACGAAGAACTGCCCAATATGCTGCTGGGCGCCGGCACTGTGCTGACCGTTGACCAGGCTGACCGTGCTATGGCTGCCGGTGCTTCCTTCATCGTTGCTCCCGGCTTCGACCCCGAAGTCTGCAAGCATGTTATCGACAAGGGCGGTATCATGATGCCCGGCACCTGCTCTGCAGGCGAGATGCAGCAGGCCATGAACATGGGCTGCGAAGTTGTTAAGTTCTTCCCCGCTGAAGCAAACGGCGGCGTGGACAAGCTGAAGAACATCGGCGCTGCCCTGAAGACCTGCAAGTGGATGTGCACCGGCGGCGTCAACGCCAAGAACGTGAACAACTACCTGGGCTACAACCAGATTATTGCTGTCGGCGGCACCTGGATGTGCAAGTCCGACAAGATCAAGGCCGGCGCATGGGATGAGATCACCGCCATGAGCAAAGAGGCTGTCAACGTAATGCTGGGCCTGGAACTGGGCCACATCGGCATCAACTGCGCTGACGAAGCCGAAGCTGCCAAGACCGCCGAGACCATCGGCAGCCTGCTGAGCATGGCTGTTAAGCCGGGCAACTCCAGCATCTTTGTTGGCAAGAAGGAATTTGAGATCATGAAGAAGCCGGGCCGCGGCACCCATGGTCACATCGCCATCCTGACCAACAATGTTGACCGCGCTATCTATCACCTGAGCCAGCGCGGCGTCAAGTTCGATATGGACAGCAAGAATGTTAAGGACGGCAAGACCATCGCCATCTACTTTGCTGACGAAGTTGCCGGCTTCGCCATCCACCTGGTTCAGAAATAATCTGTTGCCACTGTGCAGCAGGTTTGCGCCTGACGGCGCGGTATATTTACAATAAATGCAAGGAGTTTCAATATGAAAGTCGTTACTTTTGGCGAACTGATGATCCGTCTGCAGCCGTTCAACTACGAGCGCTTTGTTCAGGCCAACAACCTGGAGTTCACTTTCGGCGGCGGCGAAGCTAACGTTGCTGTTTCCCTGGCAAACTACGGCATGGACGCTGTCTATGTGACCAAGCTGCCCGCACACGCCATTGGTCAGGCCGCTATCAATAGCCTGCGCCGTTACGGCGTTGACACCAGCAAGATCGTCCGCGGCGGCGACCGTGTTGGCATTTACTTCAACGAGAAGGGCGCTTCTCAGCGTGGTTCTGTCTGCATCTATGACCGTGCACACTCTGCCATCCAGGAAGCTTCCACCGCTGACTTCGATTGGGATTCCATCTTTGAGGGCGTGGATTGGTTCCACTTCACCGGCATCACCCCGGCCCTGGGCCCCAATGTTGTTGACATCTGCCGCGAAGCCTGCAAGGCTGCCAAGGCTCATGGCGTTAAGATCAGCTGCGACCTGAACTACCGCGGCAAGCTGTGGACCCGTGAGGAAGCCCGCGCTGCTATGACCGACCTGTGCCAGTACGTTGACGTCTGCATCTCCAACGAGGAAGATGCTAAGGACGTGTTCGGCATCGAGGCTGAGGCCACCGATATCTACGCTGGCGAGATCAACCGCGAAGGCTACAAGAGCGTTGCCAAGCAGCTGGCTGACAAGTTCGGCTTTGAGAAGGTTGCTATCACCCTGCGTGAGAGCCATTCTGCTTCTGACAACGGCTGGAGCGCCATGCTGTACGACGTTGCTTCCAACGAGTACTGCTTCAGCAAGAAGTACGAGCTGCGCATCATCGACCGCGTTGGCGGCGGTGACTCCTTCGGCGGCGGCCTGATCTACGCCCTGCTGAACGGCAAGACCACCCAGGAAGCTGTTGAGTTTGCTGTTGCTGCTTCCGCTCTGAAGCATTCCATCGAAGGCGACTACAACATGGTTACTGTTGCTGAGGTCGAGAAGCTGGCTGGCGGCGACGGTTCCGGCCGTATCCAGCGCTAATTTTCCGCACAACAATTTCCCGTATCTTACGGTTTACCTTCCTACAAAAGAGGTTCGCTTTAGCGGATCTCTTTTTTTGTTTGGGTGGTTTTTGTTTTTGGGGGAGGGGTGTTTTGATGTTTTTTATTTCAGGGCAACACCGCACAATTCCCGCCTGACGGCTTAAGCACCGCTCCGGCGGCTGCGGCACGGCATCTGCGTTGCCAAAATGCTCGATAATGTCGGGTTGCGGTACCCGCATCGTGCTTCGGGGGCAAAAGTCCCTCGCACTCTGCGACCGCTGCCCCTGCTTCGGTTCGCTGTTTCCGCCACTGGCGGCGCTCACCTTTATAGCATCCAGTATTATCTGCGCTTTTGGCTTGGCATCTGCCGCACCTCGCTCGCCGTATCGGCACTTAGAATTATGCGGTATTTCCCTTACCATTTACAACAAACGCTGCAAATTACCTGTAGAGGACGATGCTCGCCATCGTCCCACCCGCCGGGTCCTGCCATATCTCCCACCGCCAAAACTCGCAAATCTCTTTTCCCCCTCTCATCTACGCGCCTTATTGTAAACCTCAACCCGTCCTCTCCGTTGACATTTCATTTTTTCCCGCGGTATACTAT
>ULPY01070061.1_pt1 | contig 17892 bp, 13 predicted proteins | sample 1953951 | NCBI WGS metagenome assembly ULPY01 (sample SAMEA4835641, study PRJEB28245) | human gut metagenome | biome: gut microbiome; material: fecal sample | place: Denmark | collected 2008
CCAGCCTAGATCTTCCTAGAAAGGTGAAGTTTAAATCCCGCAAGAAGAAAAGAATGCCCTACGTTCCACCTGCCGTCAAAAAAGGGCGCACTTACGCGGATTTCCTTCAATACATTGAGACTCACGAAATAACTAACTGGGTAGAGATGGATACCGTTATAGGCCGACAGGGCGGAAAAGTCATTCTGACGCTGCTCTTTACCATCTGTAATTTCATGGTAGGCATTTTACTTGACTCCAAATCCGCACTTGCGGTTTCGCAGGAATTCAGACACCTGCGTGAAAAATTTGCAGCAGCTCAAACTCCCTTTGAACAGCTATTCCCGCTGATCCTGACAGATAACGGCGGAGAATTTGCAAATATTCACTCTATAGAGTGTAACGCCACTGGCACTAGAGAGACGCATCTGTTTTTCTGTGATGCAATGAAATCATGCCAAAAGCCACGTGTCGAGAAAAACCATACGTTGCTGCGGGATATTTGCCCCAAAGGAACCAGCTTCGATCAAATGACACAGTCGCAGCTAAACATCATATTCTCGCACATGAACAGCACCGCCAGAAAGCAATACAACGGCAAAACGCCTTACCAGTTATTTTGCTTATATCACGGAAAAGAGATGGCTGATTTACTGGAAATACGCGAGGTTCCCGCTGACAAAGTCATCCAAAGCAAACGATTGCTTAAACTTCTGAATGTTACGGGCTAAAACGCTATAAGGGAGTCTGTTTCGCTGCCGCTCCATCCAGTGTAAGGCCTTTAGTCCTTGCACTGGATGGAGCGGCAGTGAAAAAAACAAATTTCAGCGGCTAAATGTCAACTTATCCAAATGTATCACAAAGTTTTCACTGTCATTTTAAGAAAAAGCGCGTCAGGATTTCTCGAATTAACTGCATGTAATTTTACAGTGTTTCTAAAAAAATCGATTTAGAAGCGCTTTTTTGTGGTGCAAAAAAATAGCTTAAATAGGACAAAAAACATTGAAAAAGTGCAGTTTTTAATCCCAATTTCATTCTAAAAATGCAAAATTCTTCGATTTAATGCAGGGTCTAGTTAGACTTGCAGTCACTATGAGATTTTACGGTTTTTCGTTTAACTGTTTAAAATCCATCTTTAATCCCCCTTTTGACAATCAATATGTTCCCCCGCATTGTTAAATATATTGTATCACATGTAATTTGGCATTAGGACAATCACTCTACGAAAGAAAGTTTGACTGCCGCTGCTGCACGGGGTACGACGACGTGCGCCAGGCATGAGTCTCCCGTCATTTCTACATATGTGGAGCTGATTTAAAGTCCTGGGTACTTTCTGTAGTTCATATTTTAATCCTTTCTGGCCAGATTGGATGGAAGGAAACAAGGGAATCCCTGCGTGTCCGAAATACCCTCTCCTGCCGTACCATGGATTGACAGAAAAGCGTCTGCTTTCAGAATTGCCTTATAAACTTGTTCCTTCTACTATATAAATAGAAAAAATCGCTTTTATGTGAACGTGGAAAGTAAAAAAATTATTTTTCTTCATTTTACGGAATATTGGAAGGAGATGCAAGGAAATAGTAACAAAGAGGGTGCCCGTCACACCCCTATAAACTTGCCTACCCCCTGCCTCAGGTGGCAAGGAAACTGGATTCATAGGGAGTCGTCAAACGACTGAGAATTCAGTGACACGCTTCCCACCGGGGTGTGGGTGGCGAGCACAGCGAGCCGAAAGGGGAACAGCTGCCTGTGGCAGCTGCATAAGAGAGGGATCCATATTTTTAAAGGGCACCTTCATTTACCATTGATTTTCCCCCTCCGGCCTACCCTGTTGATTATCTACGCCAAAAATATTTCCAGAGAGAAAAGTAACCGTGCTTAATGCGTAAGTTCAATACGATGAGCTCTTATGTCTTTCCATTAAAAAATTTCCTGCGTCCTTTATAAAACCAATTATAATAATGGCCATTATGATTCCAAGCGGAAATGCTGCGATGATTGACACGCTTTGAATATTAGCCATAGAACTTTCGCTAAAAAGCAAAGCAATGGGAAGAACAATGAGAAGCACGCACCAGATAAACTCAATCTTTCTAGATGGATAACTTCCCTCATCTAGACGATGATAGCTATAACAACTTGCGATAAAAGCTATAGAATCAAAGCTAGTTGCATAGAAAGCAATCATAGTGATTATGAGCCAAGCCAAAACGACCATTGGATGGGGCATCATATAGACCATTGAAATAATCACATCGTATATATTTACTCCGGATTGGTACATCGAAATGAAATCCTTCTGCCCCGTCATCTGTATTCCCATGGAATAATTCCCAAGAACGATGAAGCTGATGCATGTACTCCCTACACCGAATACATAACCACCAAGAATCAACTGACGAATAGTTCTGCCACGGCTGATTTTCCCAATGAAGAAAGGAGCCGCAATGCTCCAAACCATCCAATATGACCAGTAATAAATAGTCCAATTTTGAGGGAATGAAGACGTTCTAAGAGGATCTGCATAAGTTGCCAACTCTATGAAATGATTAACCATAGTCCCGAAAGACTGCAGACCGGTCTCAATAATATATCGATTTTCGCCGCAAAATAGGCCAACAAAAACAAGCAGGCCCAAAAATAGATACATACACCAGTCTGACAAGTGAGAAATCCCTTTAATGCCATACAGAAGGGAATACGTGTAAACAGCAAAAGTAATAATAATAATGCCAATAGTAATTAACGTACGAGAAATCTGTAGACCGGTCAATGTTTCAACAACAACTGCCATCAACGGTGTTGCAACTGAAAAAGTAGTCGCAGTTCCTGCAAGCAAAGCAAAGACAGAAAATAAGTCAATGAGTTTTCCTAACTTTCCATCTACCATTTTCCCTAATAGTGGCCGACATGCTTCAGAAAATTTCTGCCGATTTCGTTTCCTGACATGAAGCATGAATCCGAAAGAAGCAGCCAATACCAGATAGAAAGCCCATGGTATGAATCCCCAGTGAAATAAGGAAAAAACGCCAGCCCAATTTTGTATGGTCCCCAGTTCTGCAATATGTGGATCTGCTGCATACATGACCCATTCAGAGAAAGAATAGAATAGAATATCAGCTGCCAGACCACAAGTAAACATCATAGCGCCCCATGTCAAAAAAGAATACCTGGGCTTTTCACTTTTATTCCCGAGAATAATATCCCCATATCTTGAAAATGCCAAATAGAGAGAAATTGAAAAAATACCAATGCCGATTAGGAGATAGTACGAACCAAACGTATCCCCCAAGACTAAACGTATCTGCCCAAGCAAAAGATTCGATTGTTCCGGATAAACAAAGAAAAAGAAAGCCATACTGGAAATACAAACAATTGGTATAATGGTAATTTCCCAATCAATTAGATTATTATTTGCTGTTTTCATGATTAGCCTTTCATTTTAGTGATATTGTTTTACTTTTGTCATACAGATATCGATAGTTTCTCTCATGCACCTTAAAAGTAAAGCCAACGGATTGATTATTCTCCCCCTTTATACTGCAAATATCGATAATCTCCCCTTCCTGAATATTCATCCTCTCTGCAATACTGGCCATAATAGAAGAGCCTGTATGATTAATATAACTGGAATCAAACTGCCTGAGTTCATCCAATGAGTCAAACTCAAAAATTGTCTTTGCCGGGTATTTTCGAATTTTCAGTTTTAATTCATCCAAATGCCCTATATAGATATTCTCCCAAAGCTTATCAGCCATACCTGGCAAATCATAATTATGATTCAAAATTTCAATGAAATGTCTGCTAAATGAATAATCCCAGAAAGTATGCCCTAACATATACCAGCATGCCTTCCCTCCTATGTGTACTTTATCGATATATCCATGTGAATCCACTGAGAGACACCATTCTTTAGTTGGTCCATCGGAATAAACCGCTGCATAATACCCATCATCCTCATAAGCCGAGAATGGATTCCTGGTAAAATAATTATCAGCTGAGCATATGTATGTATCTCCTATGATATCTTCCACCGTCTTTATGCTGCTATTATTATTCCGAACGGCATATTCATGATTATATCGAAGATAAACATTGAATTTATCCCTAAGATAATCAAACATATTAGACTTATAACCGGTCACAATATAAATATCACGAATTCCCGCTTCACGAAGCTGTATAATCTGACGCTCTATCAATACTTCTCCTTTAACTCTGATCAACGCTTTTGGTTTTTCAAAGCTTAATGGCGCAAAACGACTGGATGTTCCGGCTGCCATAATCACAGCATTTTTTACCTTTATCATTGTTTAATCCTTTCTCTTGCATATCGGTAGTAGTCCTTCGCATACCTATACTGTCGTAACGAGTATTCTCCAAACTCAACCCCTAGCTGACTTTTATATTCACACCAGTTTGACCAGAGCAGTCCACAAGCCGCCATATAACAATAGATTTTTGTCCTTGTATCATCACTGCACTGCCCTTTGAAATAAATATCAATCAGATGATCAGTTTGAGCTTTATTATACATCGCATAAATGCAAAACATCGCAATATCAACATGAGGGTCCTGCATTCCCGCATATTCCCAATCCGTTAGCTGCAGTTGCTCTCTACCATTTTCCATATAGAAAAGGAAATTATCATAAACCGCATCAATATGAGTCAAGCAGAAGTCTCTCTTTTGAGAATCAATATATTTTTTCAGCGAAAAGACATGATTCGTCGTCTTTTCGTGATCCTGATACATGGATTTATTATCATTCCATAACGAATGATAAAATTCAATATTTTTGAAAATGTCAAAAGTATGTTTCACTTGCAGCCTCTGACTATGCAGTTGCCGCAACTTGCTCATACACCTCTGCAAATCCGCCTCATTAAACGGATTGCATGCACGCACATTATGCAAGTATCGTGTAATCTTAAAGCCATTTTCTGCATTCATATAAACCGGAATATCACATAATCCTTTACCTTTAATGGCCTCATACACATGTGCTTCCTGTCTGCGATCAATCAATAAATCCGTTCCTTCGCCAGGAATACGCATAATATACTTTCCATCTGAAAGGCCAGTTGTCCTGATGTTTTTGACATTAAAGAGAAATGATCTGTTTGTCATTCCTTTTTTCAGCACATTAATTTCCGTCACATCAGACTCTCTACAATGGAAAACATCTGCAATTGTCGAAATGGCATCTGATTTTAACTGATCCGAATTTCCATCTAAATTCCTCAGCTGCTCATACGTATTGATTTCTACACAGTGCTTGCTATCCACAGCTTCAGCAAATACAATCATCTTATTGCCGGTGTAAAGTGTTTCCTCCCAAAATTTATCTAAATATGTCGGATACTCATGATACTTATGAATTCTATTACGAACAATCTCACATACTTCTCCGCAAAGATAACTGATGCCAATCATCTTATTACCCTTTACCCCTGGCTTCACGAGAACAAGTTCACCCTTTCGATTGACTCGTACATTTGAGTCATCATCAGGTAAATCACTGACCATATACCAAGAATACAACTCTACCTTGTTAAATGGATTCTCCCGACACCATACATCAGAAGGAATAACATATGTATTTTTTAAATATTTAGCAGCACATGCCAATGATTCAAGATTGTTATATTTTGCATATTTCGGATTTACAATCAAATCTACATTGTATTTATCCATTAGATATTCAAATTTCTCTTTCATAAATCCAACCACCATATGGATTTCACTGATTCCGACCTCATGAAGCTGTCGTATAGTTCGCTCTATGAGTGTTTCCCCTTTTACTTTTAATAAGCCCTTCGGACTCTCCATATTGATTGGTACCATTCTCATACCATAGCCAGCTGCTAATATAATTGCATTTCTCGGTGATTGTGACTGTAAGAAAGCTTTTGCTTTGTCAGCAAGAACTAATTTTTCACTATTCCTGTCAAATCGTATCAAGTAACCATTGCTAACCAAAAGCCGCAATGCCTGATTTACTGTTTCTAAAGCATATCCCAATGATTCCGCCAAAATCCGTTGTGATACAAATGGACTCAAGCTTAAAGCCTTTAATATATTTAATTCTTGAATATTCATTTCTATCCCCTCTTCATTCACCACCTGCCGTTCATGAAGATTATATATTTTTGTTTCATGAACACAATGATCTGATTACGCTTCATACAATCTTCTTATATTCCTCCTTCAAAATAGATAAGATATCCTTGTTGCAAAAGAGCATCACACACACCATGAATCAGGCTTCCTGTGCTCTGCGAGTCAGGATTTGCCTTGTTATCCCTGCTTCTTGTCGCCTTTGGCAATATCGGCACCCAGGGTACCGGAGCCTATCTAAATTGCATGATCATCAAAAGTGGTATCCCCCAGAACTACTGTATGCTTGTAACTCTCACAGGTATCTATGTAGCTAGACTTACCATCTGGGGCGGTGTAGGAGAACACTTCGGTACATTCATCTCTATTGCAGCCTTCATACAGGCCCCCATTATAGGCATGTCCTTTACCGATTACATCCTCGTACGAAAAAGAAAGTTGTCATTGAAATCTGCCTACTTCATAAAAGGCCATCATGCCTATGATTACAATGGCGGCTTCAATCTCATCGGTCTGGCCTGCGTTTTGATTGCCTGTAGCACAACGATTCTCTTCGTATACAACCCCATCACTGGGCAGACCGAAAGCCCCATATTCCTCCTTACTACCGGAAGCGGTTTTGATGCCATTTGGGGAGGACTCCTGTATTATCTGGCAAGCGTGGTACCTTACTGCAGAAAGTATCTGTTACACGATAGATCCGATTTAGAAATCCAATAAAAACTCGGAAGGATTCTTTCAATGAATTCGCATCCATTAGAAAGGGAAAAAATTAATATATTAAAATCCCCCATTATAGATAAATAAATTAATATCGCCTCTTTGCATATCTGATAATCATATAGATGAAAGCCAGCAAAAATCCAGAAATACCTCCAATTATGCTCCTTTTGTATCTACTGGCCTTAATTATAGTATCTGATGTATTAACTATTTGAGGCTTTACTATCACTTGGCTTTGTGTTATTTCCTTCATCGATAAGGGACTCCCCCCCATTAGATTATACTCTTCTAAGTCTCTTATAATAATTTCATTCGCAATCGGTTCTATCTCTTTAATAATTCGTTTTTTGTATTTTTCAATGAATTGATCAAGATCATACTTATTTTGACCTGAGATAATTATCTGAAGGATGGACGTCTCTCTAATCATTTTTGCCTCAATTACAATCGAGTTGTCATTATTATTGGGGTCATTTAAAATGTCAGAGATAAATCCATCTGATTTTGCAATTTTAGCAATCGTATTCCCTGTACTTCCCGAAGTATACTCAGGGAGCTTAATTTGAATTGTATTTAAATATGTAGGTTTTAATGTGTAACTTATGGCATATCCAACTAATAGGCCTATTATTATAAACAAGCAATATATATATTTTAGCTCCCAAAACAGATGTAACAACTTTCTAACATCAATTACAATGCTTCCCGTTTCTTTACTTTGTTTGAAAATCATAATGTTTCCTCTTTTCCTGATTTAATGGAATTTATCTCCTAAGGCGAATCTTTCCTATTATTTTTACAATATGTTGCTTATTAAATAACAGATACATAAAATAAACACATCCATAAGCTATGGTGCACCCCCAGCTATTTATAAGAAATCCAGTTAATATAAATATCAAAACCATACAATTATCGATTATTAAATCTCGCATTATGTTTATTTTAAGGATTTTCATCAAATAGTTTTCAGCAAGCTCACACCTGAATGCATATAGAAAGATAACAGATATAATTGCCAAGTGTATATTGTGCATCACATATACTGTCAGCATGGTAGCAAAACAGCTGACAGTAATACTAATAATATTAATCTTTAAAATCAAGCCTTCTCTTCTGATAGCTTTTAAATATGTATTTATAAGGAGGCTAAACCTACTCTCATATACGCATACCGGAAAAAGTATCGCCATATATGCAAAAGATTCCGCATACTGAGGAAGCCAAAACGAAAATATCAATTTAGCCGGGTAATAAAAAAGCAATATTCCAAGCACAATGACTGACAAAAATAACCTTCCCTTAATATAAACAGCACCCAATTTTTTTAAGTCAATATGTTTTAGCAAAGGAAAAAATACAACACTAACAGAATCGATAAAGACCATTAAAAAGTTAGATAAGCTTAAAGCTAAAGACACTTTACCAAATGTCGATACATCCCACTCTGCAGAAATCCCAAAACGTACAATTCCAATAATAAAGAAACCTACAATATTTGCCGCTAACAATTGGATTCCAACTTTAATATTTTCTAAAGCTTCCATAGTAACCAGCTTTGAAGTTGGCAAATGAGTTGTGAATAATACATGACACGCAAAAACGCCAAAAGTAGATGCTATTGCCAACGCAATTAGGTTTGATGAATACATAGACTCATAATCTCTTGCTCCCAGGAACAGGAATACTAAAATCAAGAGAAGTAGTGTTCCTCTCTCCACAGCAATGAGACCTGCATACTTTTTAATACAATTAGTCATTTGTAAAATAGAGCTGCAAAGGCCCTCAAAATTATAAAGTGGTAATATAACAGCAACACCTAAAAGAATTTCTTTTTTTACTGGATCTCGTATGAAGTTAATGTTCAAAAGAGTCATGCATAAAGATACTATAATCATAAGTAATACATAACTATATATCTGCCCGGAGAAACAACTTTTATTTAAGTTCTCCAGCTTATCTCCTGCATAACGCAGATAAATCCCATCTCTCCATCCAAACGTAAACACCCCTAAATAAGTCATGTAAAATAAAAACAACTGCCATTTCCCATATTCATCTATTGATAGAAATTTTGGGACAAACATTACCATGAAAATAGAAACAAAGAAGGACAGAAGATTGGCGCAAAAAGAAAAAGAAATATTCTTAAGAATCTGACGTTTTACCATAATCTATCCTCCTTCCTTTAAATGTCATGAAACGATGCGTACTCACTTAGGTACGTCTATTTATACAGTAACCAATAATAAAATAACTCATATAATATTATCTATAATATTATAGAATCGTGATGTTAATTCATAAACTCGCACAGCAACTAATACGCAAAAATCAACATGAAAGTTTACTATTTATTTAAAAGTCAGGAAATTTATATAAATACTCGCTCAAATTAGCTTCTATATATTCAATTTCATTCTTGCTTTGTGGCAAATCTTTCCATGTCTGCGTATTACTTTTGGAAATATTAGGATTAAAAATCTGCCCTGCTCTTTTATGGTGCTTCTCTGAAAGCCCAAGCCAGTCTCTAAGCCGACTTGTCGTATCTTCATATTTGTAAATCAAATCTTCAAAACGAATAAAGCGAATATTTCGGGTGTTCAGATTTTCTTCCTTACGATGTGCTCTGGTATATTTGAACCATTTGCAGAATGTTTCCACATCATTAGGTAAAATACCATCTTTCCACACATATTTATCCAAAACGAACACATCACGAGGATCTCGGTCAACCACAACCACCTGAATGGGGTCCTTGAAATATCTCAGATATCTCGGTAAATTCATAGGGGGCAGAAGCTGATCAACCATCAGGATTTCCATATCCTTTGGTACCACCGACTGGAAAAGATTATGGATATAATCTTGTGTGCATTTCAAAAACTTTTCCTCAGAAGGATGGCTCCCATAAGTAATTTCATCCTTCATGGAATTATACTGCCTATCAATTTGCCCTCTCCATATCGTCATATGGAGCAGCTTGTTAAGAATTCTTTTCCTGAAATAAAAGAATTCTCCTCTATCGTAAAGATCATACATCCACCACCCATGGTATGTAAAATCTGTGAGGGCATTAATATAATCATATGAGTACTGCTTCCACTTATTTCCAAAAAAAGCGGTATATTTACGGCCTAATGCATTTCCGCAGTAAAAATCGACTAATTTTTTATATCTCTTCAAGGCGTGTCCGGAATTATGTCGATTAAAGCACTCTACCAGATTAAACTCCAAATCAGAAATACCATCCGGATCCTGGATAAAACGAAACTCTTCATTCGTAAATGAATAAACAGAGTTAAACTCAGACACATAATCGGTAACCGCGCTGGAGCCGGTTCCATAATAACTTGCACAAGTAATAAATCTCATTTATATTCCTCCGTAATCGAATTCAGGATTTCTAAGAGTTTGCCTTTGATTGTTTCCGGCATAAAGGCCTGTATCCGTTTACTGCTTTCCTGCCTATAATGATTATACAATTCCTCATCTTCATACAACAAGTTAATCTGCCTTGCCATATCACTTGCATCGTGCACTTTGCAGAGAAGTCCAAAATCGTTATTACCTAATATCTCTCTGGGCCCCGTAGGACAGTCCGTTGCTACAATGGGGAGATTAAAGTACAAGGCCTCGATAAGCGTCGTAGGCAATCCTTCAAATTCACTGGATTGGACCATCATAAAAGCAGATGAGTAATAATCCTGTACATTAGTCTTTGCCCCCTCAAAAAAAATATGGCCTGATATGTCATCTCCCTTTTGCTTCGCATATTCAATCGCTTTAACTCTATCCGGCCCATCACCGACAAACACTAGATTTAAATCTTTATGTTTCTTAAGCACAAGTGAAAACGCATCAATCAATGTATAGGGGTTTTTTGGGGGGGCCTCCATTCGGGATACCATAACAATGTATTTCCCATATTTTTCTTGCAGCCTTCTGACTTCATTATTATTTACCCGCTTTTCCGCAATAAAGGAAGGGTTATACAACTGGTGGATATTTAAATGAAGAAATTTATTATACTCGAAAACCTCTTGCTGCCCAGATTCAACGAGCACAACCAAGTTTTTAATTTTCCGATATAAATTCAAGAAACCGTCTGACAGCAGGAGATAACTGTACAAGGCACCATGAAGCCAGCAAAGCTTATGCTTCGATTTTACAAAACCATCGGCTACAAAAGTCAAATCATTGAAATGCCCTGAAAATGCAATCGTTAAATCATACTGTTTTTTTATCCGCATTCTGCTCTTCATCCTCAGTGCTATATTAAGAGGAAACAGTGCCATTGACATTATTGGATAAGCATATTTTCCCCAGTTCCACATACGAATAGCCTTATTGTACTGTTCCGGCGTTAATTTTCTGCTATAGTTGAAATGTACCATGTGGCAGGATGAAGGAAATTCCTTTTCCAAGTCAGTCAAATGAGGCCTAAGATTAATGATAGTTACATCATGACCCGCAGACGTTAAAATTCTTGCATAGTCTGCTCCAACTCTCTCTATTCCACCTATTTGTAATCCATCGAATACCATAGCTATTTTCATAGTCATCCCTCATTAATACAATTACTATATGCGATATGTTCTTTAGATTAAGCCCTTTAATGCAACTACTGAAAAAACTAGTGGCTTCACCGATTATTTTCCACATAGCGCCTAAAAAATCGTCCCGTAATAATTAGATATAGGCCCATGAAGAAAATGGCATACTCAATTACAATGAGACTTTCAACTAATGACCGTCTGGGGAACGTTATAAGAATAAAAAGATAGATTAAACGGACATATCTTTCCCAATTATTTGAAATAAAATATCGTCCGAATATATTGCGTAAAAAAGAAGGCCCAACCAGTGAAACAATGCAGCCAAGCCAGGAAAAGTTCATATAGGTTTCTGCGATAAAAGAAAAACCGGTTCCGAAGTCAAGCAAAGAGCCAAATTCAGCGTGGTTTGCAACAAGCAGCCATTGGGTTGGATTGATTATATGCTGCTTAATGCCCCAAAAATCAAATGTACTTGGAATGAGGCTCAAAAAAGAATTAGCATAGGAAAGACCATATTGATAATTATATGACGAAGGCACAAACAAACTAACAAATGAAATCGAATAAAAATTAAATCCTAACTCTTCAATAATTCGTGCCAAAACACCTGTCCTAATAATATCCCAAATGCCCATCTGCTCTCCAGCAGAAGCCACCCTATTATATGCAATGAATGCGGAAAGTGCGCCTAAAAGAAAAATTCCTACACATAATAAAGCATTGATAACTATTTTATTTCTTTTTTCCCGATAGCTAGAATAAATATCATAGAACAACACCATAAGCCAACTGATACCGGTCATTCGATCACCAATTATAAGAGAAGCTCCACATACATATAAGACAGGAATATCTATTACTTGAAGCATGCCCCAATATGTGCGTGTAGAATAGCATCGATACAAAATACATGCCGGCAGAAAAAAAGCATTCCCAAATCGAAACAAGGCATTTGAGGAAAGCATCCTTCTTGTTTCTTGAGAAAAACCATTTTGCAGCGTGAAAAAAGCATAGTAAGTATAAAGAGAGATAACAATCAATCCAGTTATCACAATGAGGAATCTAAGTGCACACTTTAAATGCTCCGTATCCTCCATAATTGAAAATCTAGAAAACAAAATTTTATATTTTGCAGTCTCACAGCTTGATATGCAAGCTATTGTGCCGATGCACCAGAATAATATGCATAGTGTAGTATATATCACACTGTTATTTAATATCTTTTCATCAAAAAGGGTTGTATAAAAATTATAGTAATTAGGATTTAACGCATACAGAAATGGAATACCAAACTGAAACATTACAAAGAACGCATACGAAATATTAGCAATTGTGAATAGGCTATCCTGTAAACTTACCAGGATTATCACCGAAATTGCAATAACTGTAGCGCAAACCCTACAGGAATAAATAAAGTCCAAAAATAAAATACTATCATAACTTTCCGCAGTAAGCAAAGAAATTATAAAAATCATTGCTAATAACATAATAATTCCAGCGTAGCCGCCACGTGTAATTTTTACCGTCATATAATCACCAGCTTTGGGGAGTTAATTAAGACCTTACATAAGACCTCTCAAGCATAGAGAAATAAGAATTCATCATCTGTCTTATTTTGCGAAAGAGCAAATCACTCGCCATTCTTTTTCTTCGCTAAATCCGGGGTGTTTAATAGATATCAGTGCATATATCAAAACTTCACTAATCCAGTTGTCCAAAATAATTTTATTAACTTCGCCTGACTGTATCGCCTTTTCTAGTTCAGATTTAGATGATTCAACAGAAATAATAAACTCATGAATCTTGTTTCTAAATCCTTTCTCATCCAGATATTCCACAGGTGTCGTATAAATTGTTTCCAAAGCAGAAAAATCGGAACAGAAGATTTCTTTATTCAAGACAAATGCTACCCCTCCATTTTTTCCATATCCTCTCCACATGGAAAGCTTACCATTGGCATCATTTTTTACAGAATGTTCTGAGAAACACGTCACAAACAACTGGAAACGGTTAAATCCAGCCAATTCATCCACATGCTCTGTGAAGAAGATATCATAATCTTCTCCTGCAATCTGAAAAGCATCATGAAAACGCTTTCTTAACAAACTCTTTGAATGGAAAATTTTTTTAAATAGCTGGTATGGATAATTTACTTCACTATAATCATTCATGCAAAGCACATTTCTCATCCACAGCTGTTTGTCCTGGAGAATACTGAGACCGGCAGATGCAGACGTGTAATGAACAAGTTTCAAATCTGAATCGTTCTGCAAATTTTCCATACGCCGTCTGGCATTCGGAGAAAAAATCCGACTTAAATTAATCATAGTATGGTTCTTCCTTAATCCTATACGAATTTCTCATGAAAATAGACCATTTTTGCAGTTATGTTGGTTTTAAGGAAAATAGCTGCTGTATTTTAAAGTCTACTTATAAAAGATTAGAAAAAATTCGTATGAATCTTGACTTTTTACCATAATCATTTCCTACCAAGTTTAAAAGCAATCTTAAGTCCTGAAATACCTCCCATAAGAGCTAAAGCAGCCAAACGATTTTTCATCCTTGCTCTTTTATCCATAAGGACTGCCATCCGTTCCTCTTTTAAAGTAGTCACGATGCGTCGATACTGATTTGGGTATTTCTTTTTTAAATCCGATGCTTGAAGGATGAGCCGGCAATAGTTACTAAACTGTTTGCACTTAGCTGCTTTAAGCAGTACAGTGTTCCCCTGGCATCCTCTGATGACCGTATCTGCCGCTTCCATTAAATCCTTGATGAATCGATCATCACGAATAGCCATAGTACTGTCACCACGAATCAGATAAAAGTACAGGGGGGTACGGATAACAGCCACTTCATTGACCTGCAAAAAATATTTATAAGTCACAAAGTAATCCTCGTAGAGCCTGCCTTCGGGGAATGGATTTTGAAGAACTATCTCTTTGGGTACCAACATCCCCCATGCTGCTACATCGCGAAATTTCTGATAAAGAATTTCTGCCAAAGTATCTGCTGCCGAATACTTATTGACCTGGATAACTGTATCATTAACCGGCTTATGTTGTTTTACATCATATACCTCTATAAAATCAACCGCTGAAATATCCGCCCCAGTTTGTTTGATTCCCTTCATTAAGATTTCAAGATATCTTGAATCTACGGAATCATCACTATCGACAAAGCAAATATATTTCCCCTGAGCCTTTGATACACCAAAGTTACGGGCGGAACTTTGACCACCATTCTTTTTATGAAATACATGAACATTATAATACTTCTTTTCATATGCATCGCACATCCTAGGGCATCGATCCGGAGAGCCATCATCTACCAGAATAATCTCAAAATCCTTATAGGTTTGAGATAATAGACTTTCCATGCATAGAGGCAGGTATCGTTCTACTTTATACACAGGAACAACAACACTGATTTCAGGATTCATGCCTATACTCTCCTTTATATATCAAAAACGTCTTTTCCAGCATCTTTTGACTCCTGTACTCTCCCCGAAAAATGAATTCCGCTTTTTTCCCCATGCAGCAAAGGTTCTTCTTATCCAGCTTTTCCAAAATCTGAATTAAACTTTCCGGATTGTCAAAATCAAAGATGTAACCATTTTCTCCAGCTTTGACTAATTCCGGCAGTGCTCCACGATTGCTCACAATAATTGGTTTACCATATTTCATGGCTTCCACACCCACAAGTCCAAAAGCTTCCCAGCGGGAAGGCATAATCACTGCATCGCAGCTTTTGTAATAGCCATCCAACTGATTATGGGGAATCCAGCCACAAAATGTAACTTTTTCCGTATTAACCATCGGAATTTTTTCTCTATCCCCAACAACATTGTCACCGATGACAAATAGATGAATATCTTTTCGTTTGCATTTGCTGAAATTCTCGAGAAGGTAATCTAACCCTTTCGGTGCATCAAACCGCCCAACAAAAAGCAGATTAATAACTCCTTTAGGAAGATGAACCGTCGACGTTTCACCTTTTGCAGGAGAAATACCACTATAAACAAGGCAGAGCTTTCTCTTGCTGATTCCTGCCTTTTCTGCCGCCTTATACTCATAACCAGACACATTAATTATGGCATCGGTTCGAATAGATAGTGCTCTCTCTATGAAGGTATATATTGCTTTTTTCAATCTTGTCGTATCTCTAAGGAAAGCCCATCCATGAGCATTATATAGGACGCGGCAAGGTTTTCCAAGTAATAACATAGGAAATCGCGCGAAGAGTCCCGCCCAGGTGCTATGGCAGTACACCACATCCGGTTTTCGTCTTCGGATTTCTTTGCGCACCGCCAACATGGCGGGAAGGATTTGTAACAAGCTGCGATGATACGGATAGTACGTCACATGATCCTCCGCCATCGACCAATGATGTTCCGAGTTTTTATCTGAGCAAATGAGGAAATCCTCGATTTCCGGATGTTGCGGATGCATCAGCAGTGTCTTGATATACGTGGCTACACCGCCCTGCGCATACTCTCCTATGTGTAAGACTTTCATGCGCATGCCTCCCATTCAGGAAGCAGGCAAGTAACCCATACCGATTCCCCTGCACAAGGTCCGCCATGTGTAGACACACAGCTATCATGTCCCCCCTCGGTGGACATCTGCTCATACATATGCTCGAGCTTCAAGGCAGATGTATCGATGTCAAAACCAGCCTCTCGCATTTCTTGTTCTACCTCCGGATTTCTTTCCCCTGTAGAGGAAACTATCTTTTCCGCCCAGCGCTCTGCGCCTTGGGACAGATCAAAAAATACTGCATTCCTTGTCAGCTTTGTCTCACGTGTCACCGCTGTAGAGAAGAGGCAGGAAAGGCCATTCGCCTGGGCTTCGACGCCGACGACAGGAAGTCCTTCGTAGTGAGATGGCAGGACGAAGAGATCCATCGCATTGTACAAGTCTTGTACATCGGAGCGAAGACCCAGAAATATCACCTGCGCTCCGATTCCCAGCTGCTGTGCTTTTTCTTCCATCTTCGGACGAAGCGGTCCATCACCGATGAGGAGAAGTACCATGTGCGGTTTCTTCTTCAGCGCTGCTGCAAATGCATCAAGCAGGAAAGCGTGATTTTTCTGAAACATGAAGCGCCCCACATGCCCTACTACAAATTCATCCCCCAGCCCCAGCGCTTTCCGCAATCTTTTCCTTTTCTCTGGATGAAAGGCGTATTTGGAAAGGTCTATCGCATTATTGATGACCGTGACCTTTCCACTGTCAGCCAAGTCTTTCCCATACATCCAAACAGCGGCCAGTTGGCTGCAGGCGAGGTAGCGATTGGCAAAAAGTCTGGCAAAGGGGCGCAGAATGTATTTCATGATGTTCCTCCTCGTCTCACCTGGGGAAGAGGTGCTGTGATTGTGCAGGATACGCACGGGTACTCCCGCAAGCCAGGCCGCAAAAAGCGGAAAGGCAGAGAGTGTATTCATATTCGAATGGACGATCCGGTAATGATTCTTTCGGATCACCTGATTGATTTCTCGGGTAAAAGCGAGGGGATTTTTATAGTATGGCGTTACCTTGTACACACGCCCACCCAGTGCTTCTACCCGCGCTGTGATATCTATCTTGCTGTCTTTGTGAACGATAAAGTCAAACTGGACTTTGCTACGATCGATGTGCTCGTAGTAGTTCAAAATGACAGCTTCTACCCCGCCGCCGGCGGCGATGCCGATGATCTGGAGTATGCGAATGGGTTCTTTCATCGGCTTTCTCTACTTTCTGCTTTAGTTTTGGGATAGGGTATCAGAAATGGAAACTTGGAGACGTTAGACTTGGAGACTTCAGATATCAGACTTCAGCCTTCAGACTTGAATACACTAGATGTCAGACTTCAGTTCTCACAGTCATCTTGTCTCTTGCTCTTCCCTTTTTATCCATTTCATCACCTTATACATCTCCGTACTCGGCATGAATTCGACATGATGAAATCTCTTTCCGTTCTCCATACAGTATTTTTCCAATTTCTGCGCATTCCGGATCGCGACATCCTCTTTTCCCTGCAAAGAAGCATACACATCTTTTGATTTCTCGTAGTCTGGGATAAACTGTCGAAGATGTGACAGCACCTCATCCGCGCTCTGATACTGCCTGGTCGAATATTGAAAATGGCAGATATACCAGATCTCAAAACAGGGAGAAGAAACGATCAAGTGCAGTTGTTCCTTTGCGGCGCTTTTTGCCATAGCATCCACCTTGGCAATTGCCACATTTCTGTCTTCATTAAAATCGGAATCAATCAAACAGACCGCCAAGTCTTTTTCTGTAAAGTCACATGTCTTGTATTCATCGATCAAACGCTGCATCATCTTCTCGGGATCTGTCTCATTGCCTGATACAAATTTCACTTTCGTTTTCGCGTCCTTCCAGTATTTGAGATAATTCCGCTCTGTCTCATTGTTTTTATTACCTTCAACAGAAACAAGAAGCAGTCTATTCATCTCGCGATTCCCAGAAGCGTTAATTCTCAAAGTAAGTGCCGGATTAGCGGTAA
>ULPY01063088.1_pt1 | contig 17378 bp, 16 predicted proteins | sample 1953951 | NCBI WGS metagenome assembly ULPY01 (sample SAMEA4835641, study PRJEB28245) | human gut metagenome | biome: gut microbiome; material: fecal sample | place: Denmark | collected 2008
AAGAATAAAGGATGTTTGTAGGAACATGGTGGTCACTGATGCCGCCCATTGTAGCGATTGCGCTGGCACTGCTGACCAAAGAAGTGTATTTGTCATTGTTTGCGGGGTGTGCCCTTGGCGCACTGTTGGCGGCAGAATTCCACCCGTGGATTGCGTTTGATACGCTGTTTAACACAATGATCGATAGTGTGGATTTTTCCATTCTGATGTTCATGATCCTTTTGGGCATGATCGTTATGCTCATGCAGGAATCCGGCGGCACCCGCGCTTACGGTGAGTGGGTCTCCAGCCACCTGAAAAGTAAGCGCTCCGCTTTGGTAACGACCTCTCTGCTCGGTGCGCTGATTTTTGTGGATGACTACTTCAACTGCCTGACGGTTGGCTCTGTCATGCGCCCTGTCACAGATAAGTACAAGGTTTCCCGCGCCAAGCTGGCGTATATCATTGATGCAACCGCCGCGCCAGTCTGCATCATTGCGCCGATTTCTTCCTGGGCGGCAGCCGTCAACTCTTACGTTCCGGCGGGCAGCTCCATGTCCGGTTTTGAAATGTTCGTTAAAACCATTCCGTTCAACCTCTATGCAATTTTAACCCTGTATATGGTGTTCTTCACCTCCATTGTAGGCTTCGATTTCGGCCTGATGAAAAAGCATGAAGAGAACGCGGCCAAAGGTGATCTGTTCACCTCTGGCGGGGAAGAGTTCCAGAACCAGGAAACAAAAGACCCGACCGAGGGCGGCAAATACGCCAAAGGCAAGGTCATCGATCTGATTGCGCCCATGGTCGTCATGATTGCAACGGCAATCGCAGCTATGATCTGGACCGGCCACCTGAACGGCGGCCAGAATCTGGTGGAGGACTTTGCCAACTGTTCTTCTTCGGAAGCGTTGGTGTTTGCCGGTTTGGTCACAGTGGGATTCCTGCTGCTTCTGTATCTGCCGCGCCGTGTCATCGGCTTTAAGGATTTTATGAATTCCGTTCCCGAAGGTGGCAAGCTTATGATGCCCGCCATCCTGATTTTAGTGCTGGCCTGGACTCTGAAAGGTATGACGGACGCCCTGGGTATCGGTACCTTTGTACGTTCGGCCATCAATCTGAATTCCAGCCTGATGAACTTTGTGCCGCTGGTCATCTTCTGCATTGCAATTTTTATTGCCTTTTCTTCCGGCACCAGCTGGGGCACCTTTGCTATTTTTGTGCCCATCGTGGTCAACATGTTTGCTGAACTGGACCCGACCATGATGATCATTTCTGTAGCGGCTGTCCTGGCTGGTGCTGTCTGCGGTGACCATATTTCGCCTATTTCTGATACTACCATCATGTCCAGCTCCGGTGCCCAGTCCAACCATATCAACCATGTGCAAACCCAGATGCAGTACGCCTTTGTGGTCATTGCCGTGTGTGCTGTTGGCTACCTGATCGCCGGCTTTACCGAAAACTGGTGGTTGACCCTGCTTTGCTCGCTGGTGATTTTGACCGGAGTGCTGTTGGAGATAAGGAAGAGGGAAATGTGTGGCCGATAAACCATACTGACGTAGAATCATCAAAAAGAACCTGTTTTGCACACTATATGGGGCACTAAAACCGGTCGTGTTTTACAGCTATATGAACTATATATGAACTAAAACGCCGAACTTTTGGCCCCTGCGGCACAAAATTGGCACAGCTTTTTCAGAAGTTTTGAGGAGATGGCGAAAAACAGGAGAAAACAATGAGAATCCATGAGTTTATCACCTACTTCGTAAAACTGTTGTTGAGTACCCGATGCAGAGGTGCCAGCCTTCTTTACATGGCTGCCGAAGATGTTTGGTAAAAGAGTTGTAGTTACCGTCCATGGGGAGTGTGAAATAATACGCGGCAAGGGTACGGCAGAGAATGAAAGGCTCCGCAACGCGAAGTTCATATTTTCTTACCCGAAGAATGAACGACTGATTTTTTTGGGTGGCAGCAATGCCGCACAGGAAAAAATCTCGACCATGCGGGTGGGGTGACAGCTAGCGGACAGGTGTACGAACCTATCCGCTCTTTGTGTTAGCCGAGATATTGATGAAGAAATTGAGTGGGATTGTGGGAAAGATTTATGAGTAAGAAACTTGCGATTGCGATGTTCGGACAGAAGCGATTATCGAGAGAAGGCGGAGTAGAAATCGTTGTCAAAGAGCTCTGCACCCGAATGGCACAGAATGGTTGTGACGTGACCTGCTACAACAGAGCAGGCCATCATGTGAGTGGTGCAGAATATGACGATGCTGGTAAAACGGAGTACGAGGGAATCCGTCAGAAATCTGTTCCGACTATTGAACGGCGTGGGGCTAGAGATATAATAGGGTCAACCAAGAAAAACCACGATAACTAAAGGGTTTTGACGGCTCGACTCGTTCAACAAAAGTATTTATTTGCTGACAGGCTGCGGAGAAGCTGAAATCCAGAGGTTATAAGTGGGAGGCTTTGGTGCAGCTCTGTTTTGACCCACAAAATGAGCAGCAAGTAAAAAATTAAGGAGAACGAATCGAGCCTACGGTGGATTGCCATTGAGTGATCCGCCGTGGGCTTGTTTGCTGTTTTATCAAATGAAAAATTAGTGAGGGAGAACAGAACTATGAAAAATTATAAAATCGCTGTGGCCGGCACGGGATACGTCGGACTTTCGCTGGGAGTGCTTCTGAGCCAGCATCATCAGGTAGTTGCAGTCGATATTGTGCAGGCTAAGGTCGATATGATCAACAACAAGAAATCTCCGATTCAGGATGATTATATTGAAAAATACTTGGCAGAAAAAGACTTGAATTTGACCGCAACGCTGGATGCAAAGGTTGCATACTCGGATGCGGATTTTGTTGTAATCGCGGCTCCTACCAACTATGATAGCAAGACCCAGCACTTTGATACTTCTGCGGTTGAGGCTGTGATTAAGCTGGTTATGGAATATAATCCGAATGCCATTATGGTCATCAAATCTACTATCCCTGTTGGATATACCGCTTCTGTGCGTAAGAAGTTCAATACCAAGAATATTATCTTCAGCCCGGAGTTCCTGCGTGAATCTAAAGCCCTTTACGATAACCTGTATCCTTCCCGTATCATCGTTGGTACTGACCTGAACGATGAACGTCTGGTGAAAGCCGCACATGAGTTTGCTGGTCTGCTCCAGGAAGGTGCAATCAAGGAGAACATTGACACACTGTTCATGGGCTTCACTGAGGCCGAGGCGGTCAAGCTGTTCGCTAACACCTATTTGGCTTTGCGCGTGGCTTATTTCAATGAACTGGATACCTACGCAGAAAGCAAGGGGCTGAACACCCAGCAGATCATCGATGGCGTTTGCCTTGATCCTCGTATCGGCAGCCACTACAATAATCCGTCCTTTGGCTATGGCGGTTACTGCCTGCCGAAAGACACCAAGCAGCTGCTGGCCAACTACGCCGATGTGCCGGAAAATCTGATCGAAGCAATCGTGGAATCTAATCGTACTCGTAAGGACTTTATTGCAGACCGCGTTCTGAAGCTGGCGGGCTACTATGGATATGATGCAGAGAATGAGTTCGATGAGGACAAGGAGAAATCTGTTACGATTGGTGTTTATCGCTTGACTATGAAATCCAACTCCGACAACTTCCGGCAGAGTTCTATTCAGGGCGTTATGAAGCGTGTGAAGGCAAAGGGCGCAACTGTCATTATCTATGAGCCGACGTTGAAAGATGGCGAAACATTCTTTGGTTCCCTAGTTGTCAATGACTTAGCGAAGTTCAAGGAAATGAGCCATGCCATTATTGCAAACCGTTATGACAAGTGTTTGGATGATGTGAAAGAAAAAGTATATACCAGAGATTTGTTTGGTAGAGATTAATAAGTGTGGGTTAGTAGAGAGATGGATGAAAAGAAAAACGTAAAGATATGCTTTGCGGCATCATCAGGCGGACATTATGAGCAGCTCATGATGTTAAAACCACTGATGGAGAAATATGATAGCTTTGTCATTACTGAGAAGACAGATTATAGCGCAGAAGCAAAAGGCGAAAAAACATATTATATGAAGCAGGTCAATCGCCGAGAAAAAGATTTTATCTGGCGGATGATTCAAAATGCCTGGAAGTCTATCGGCATTTATAGAAAAGAAAAACCCGATGTAGTTATCTGCACAGGAGTTCTTGCAATGATACCGATTTGCTTGATTTCTAAATTTATGGGCAAGAAACTGATCTACATAGAATCTTTTGCGAAAGTTACTTCCCCTACCGAAACCGGAAAATTGCTCTACAAGTTTGCGGATCAGTTTTATGTTCAGTGGAAGCCAATGCTGAAATTCTATCCTAAAGCCATATATTTAGGAGGAATCTATTAAATGGACAATAAGATATTTATAACACTTGGATCACAGAAATTTCAGTTTAATAGATTGCTGAAGGCTGTTGATGAGCTGTGTGAAAAAGGGACAGTTGATGCAGAAGATGTGTTTGCACAAATAGGCTACAGCGATTACCTTCCGAAAAATTTCAGCTATAAAAAGTTTTTGGATAGGGATGAGTTTAGCAATGAAATGGAAAAAGCCAACATTGTTATAACACATGGAGGCACTGGAGCCATTATTGGAGCTGTCAAGAGGGGAAAGAAGGTTATAGCTGTTCCGAGGCTCGCGAAATATGGTGAGCATGTTGATGATCATCAGCTCCAATTGATAAAGCAGTTTGATGACCTTAATTTGATATGCTCTTGTCATGATGTTGGTGATTTGGAAACTGCACTTGATACAGTGCAACAGACAAAGTATAACAGCTATAAATCAAATACAATTAATATTATCAATAGTATTGAAGAATATATAAAAGGAAATTGATTATGAACAGAGATGAAGTTATGACTTTTGTGAAAAAAAGTCTAAAGTTTCTACCAGATAAAAGCTATATCAAGCTCTATTATCGGTTAAGAGTTGGAAGAAAACTAAATACGGATAATCCAACGACTTTGAATGAAAAGCTCCAGTGGCTGAAATTTAATTATAGGTTTCCGCTACAATCAATCGTGTCTGATAAGTTGCTGGTTCGAGATTATGTGAAAGAAAAAATAGGAGAGGAATATCTAATTCCACTATTAGGTAGTTGGGAAAAATATGAAGACATTGATTTTTCTTTGCTTCCAAAGCAATTTGTCTTGAAATGCAATCACGATTCTGGCGGATTAGTAGTTTGTACAGACAAAAATAAACTTGATCATGCAAACGCGAGAAGAAAAATTGAAAAATCCTTAAAGAGTAATTTCTTTTATATTGGTCGCGAGTATCAATATAAGAACATTAAGCCGATGATTCTCTGCGAAAAATTCATTTCTGATGATGGAAATGTTCCGATGGATTATAAGATTTATTGCTTTAATGGTAAGCCGGATGTCATATTGGTTTGCAAAGACCGATTTAGCAAAAATTCACACAAAGCATCTTACTTGTACTATGACCAAGAATGGAATTTCATTCCATTGAACAAAGGCGATGATAAGTTGCCTGATCCTAAAATTCCAATGCCAAAGAACTTAGATAAAATGTTAGAAATAGCAAAAATTTTATCTAAGGATTTTGTTTTTGCGCGTATCGATTTGTATAATATTAACGGACAAATTTATTTCGGGGAAATCACTTTGTCACCGAATTCTGGATTTGATGCGGATATAACATACGAAACGGATTTGATGTTCGGTAATAAATTAAAAATACCATATTGGGATTCTATAAATAGAAGAATTTAATTGAATAAAAAAGAAAGTGGAATTAAGAAGAGTATACGGAAGTGACTATTTTGCCTTGATGCCACCTGTTTTGACCATTGTTATCAGCCTTGTTACGAAGAAATTTTCTCATCGAAATCGTTGTTGGCTGCGGTGCGTATTGCAACCTTGGTATTATTGTTATGATTAAACAGTACGATTAATTAAGAATTTAATATGTTGTTTTGTCGAAGGGGACGGCAGAACTTGGTAGAAAATAATGAATTTTTATAGAAGATTTATTGTGGGATGTGAGGAGGATAAATGTGCCTAGACTGCAACTACTTGTAGCAACAATGAATTTGACGGATATTATTGGGCTATGTGATGAAATGCATATTGCATCAGATGCATTGATTATAAATCAAGCAGATAGCGTGAAATATGAATACGTATTTTATCATGGATATAAGATAGAATGCTATACTTTTGCAGAAAGAGGATTATCAAGAAGTAGAAATAATGCTCTTTTGAGATGCACAGGGGATATTTTGTGCATTGCAGATGATGACATGGTATACACAGACACCTATAGAGAAGATATTATAAATGAGTTTCAAAAACATCCGGAAGCGGATGCGTTGGTTTTCAATGTAACAGCACTTAATGACGAACGATCAGGAAAGCCTATAGAAAAGTATGCACGTGTAGGAAAAAGAGAATCTCGTGAATATGGATCGGTTCATATCGCCATAAAGAAGAGAGCACTTATAGGTAAAAATGTTTATTTTAACACCTTGTTTGGAAGTGGAGCAATGTATTCATGCGGAGAGGATACATTGTTTCTAAAGGAATTAATTGAAAAAGGTCTAAAGCTATATAAGTCCCCTATCAGAATAGCAAGTGTTGATATGAGCGATTCAACTTGGTTTAAGGGATATAATGAAAAATATTTTAAGGACAAAGGGGCACTTATCGAAGCAGCGTATCCAAGGATTTCAGGGCTCCTTGCAATATTACAATCAGTACGAAATAGCAAAAAATGCATGGGAAGCTATAAATATGCGGCAAAAATCTTTTCGTATTATATTTCGGGAATAGCTGACTACCGAAAGGTGATTAGTGAAGGCGATGTTGCCGAAGGAGAAAATATTAAAAAATGAAAATCGCAAAGAAAGATATTTTGCCTTTTATGGGATTCTTTCTGATTACAATTGGAAACGGAAAATATTTAGGTGCAAAATTCGGAGACTTAATTGAGTATTTAGGGATAGCAGTATTATTGATTTTATGTTACTGGCCAAGTAAGGAACATCATGTAAGCGTAACAGAAACAATCAAAGTACTCTTCTTGACATCATTGTTGTCAATTGGTGCATTTATAAAAGGGACACCGACAAAAGCTTGTTATATGATTGCGATGACTTCATTCGCGTTGATGTCGTTTGCATTGATGTCGCAAAGTATCTTGTCTACAAATAAGAGAATTAAAATTGCTGCTAATGCTATTTTTTGGGGTGCTGTTTTTTCTGCATTCATTGGCTTAATCACCGGGACATTAGGATTCTCACTTGGATCAGATGAATCGATTGTAGGAATACTATATGTGTCTGGATTTCAGGTGAAAAACTATTGTGGTGGAATATGGCTCCTTTTGTTTGTTCTTAACTATATATACTATATGAGAAACGGAAGACTCGGCCATAAAGAAAGAACCGTTTTGGCACTCTTCCTTTTGCTGATTGTTCTTAGTGGCTCGAAAGGCGCACTCGCGCTTAGCATGATTTGGATTTTGCTGATAAATTTTGATAAAATTTTGAAGCTTAGAAAAAATCAAAAAAGAATATTTGTTTTCTTTGCTGGAATCATTGCCTGCTTAATAGGCGTATATATATATAATAATATTTTAATTAATGTGTATACTTATGCGTACCGTATGCGTGGCTTGAGCAATCTTGTGGATTATTTGTTGCAAGATTTAAGGAATCTGTTCTTTGGTGTCTCAGATATTGCTTATGCAAATACAGGTTTCAGTTATACGACTAATATGAGACAATTCCTTGGGTGGCAATCTAGTGTAGAGATGTCCTATGTTAATATTCTAATAAAAAACGGATTGATCGGATATGCTTCATATATTTTGATTTTTAAGGATTTCTTAAGCGGCTGCAAACGGTGCACTGCAATAGATCAAAGCATAGTTAAGTCTTTAGTTATTGTATTGTTGATATCCGGCCTGACGGAGACATATGCCGTTTCAATTCATTACGTTGTTGGCCCGGTAATGTACTGCTTGATTAGAGGGTTGATATATCAAGATAGATGTCACTTATATGCAAGATAAGTTTTGACGCCAGCGTGTTGCTACATTGTTTTATTGTTTTTCTGAATGGAGTATTAAAAATAGATGAAGCTTTCAATAATAGTGCCGATATATAACGTAGAAAAATATCTTCCACAGTGTATAGATTCAATTCTGAATCAGGATTATGTAGATTTCGAGTTAATACTGGTTAATGATGGCTCCCCAGATGATTCACTTTCTATATGTCGTCAATATGCAGAAAAAGATAAAAGAGTGCGTGTCATAAATAAACCGAACGGGGGATTAACCTCTTCTCGGAAGGCTGGAGCAAAGATTGCTAAAGGTGAATACGTTATTTGTGTAGATGGCGACGACTATGTTGAGCAGGGGTACTTTTCTTGTGTTGCAAGGTCGTTAGATGAATTCAACCCGGATATGGTGGTACTTAGTCATTATTCGTTAGAGGACAACAAAAAGATTTTGCGCAAAGATTTTGTGGTGCAAGGTCTCTTGCAAGACAAAGAATACGAAGAAGTCAGAGATAAATTCATCTATGATCCTACGGATAAAAATATTTCAAATCCAGGCATAATCTCATATTCTTTGTGGTGCAAGGTCGTTAGGCGAGAAATATATGTGAAGGCACAAGAGCAGGTAGACGATAAGATCGTTATTGGTGAGGATATGCTATGCTCTTTGTATTGCTTGCAACTTGCAAAATCAATGGTTTGCCTAAATGATAGCTTCTATGTTTATAGAATACTAAACAACTCCATGATGCACTCGTATAATGTGAAGAAATTTGAACATTTTGAGAATACAGTTAAAGCATTGGTTGAGTCTGACATAGTAGATAATCGTCGAATATATGCGTATTCCTTTCATGCGTTATGTAATGAGTATGCTGGAATTGCAGAATCAGTTAATTCGATATCCGAGTTTAGAGATAAAATAAAAGAAACTCAAAAATTCAAGCTCTTATATGATATGGCAAGCAGAGTGGATAAATCAAACTGCGATTTAGCAAGTAGATTTAAAATTTGGCTTGTTAATAATAAAAAATACAATTTGATTTTTTTGCTGTTAAAATTGAAGAATAGATAACAAAAATAGAGGGTAGATATAATGAGAGAATATTTATCAGATAAACAAGTAAAAAGCGAATTAACAGCACTTCTGCAGGTGGTTCATGAATTCTTAGTTGAACATAATATTCAATATACTATTACTGCAGGAACTTTGTTAGGTGCTGTTCGACATAAGGGCTTTATACCTTGGGATGATGACATTGATATTGCTTTAACCAGAGAACAATATGATAAATTGGTTCGTCTATTAAGGGAACGTAATAATTGGGTCAATGAATGCGTGTATGCTGAAGGTTTTGAACTTGGCAATGATGATATACCGTACATTAAAATTGTGAACAAGAATATTTTTGTTGAGGATCATACGGCATCTTCCGATAGAAATGAATTCAAAGAGGGTAATTTATGGGTTGATGTTTTTTGCTGGGACAATGTTCCAATGAATTTTACAAAACTTCGCTATGCCTATTTCAAATCTTATATCAGACATGCTTGGGGATGCAAAAGAGCAAAGAAATATAACGTGACATGTGGATATAATAATCCAATTCACCATAAAATTGTTGAGTTTCTGTTCAGAAATTATTCTTTGGAAGAATTGACATTTAAATACATTGAATATTGGAAAAAGTTTAACAAAACTGAATCGCAATTTATTAATAATAACACATGGGGGGACGGCCTGAAATATCTGCCTAAGGAATTAATGACAGAGTTTAAATTGTATGATTTTGAAAACATTCAAGTTTATGGTATGAAAGATGCGGATACATATTTGTCGATTGTCTATGGCGATTATATGAAATTACCTCCAGAGGACCAAAGAATCAATCACGGCATAAAAGCATGGAGAGAATTACCGAATGAAAAGTAAAGTGACGCTGATTAATATTATATCAAGTTTAACACTTCAAGTTGTTACTGTGATAAGCGGATTTATAATTCCGAAGATTATTCTCACTAATTTTGGCTCCAGTGTTAATGGACTTGTTTCGTCACTGAATCAATTTCTGAGTTATATTACTTTGATTGAGGGCGGAATTACGGGAGTTGTTCTTGCCAATCTATATAAACCACTTGTTGACCATGATGATAAAAAAATTAGTGCGGTTTTGGTGACGGCTAAGAAATTCTTTAATAAGATTGGCTATTTGTTTATTGCATACTCCATGGGGGTAGCAGTTGTTTATCCAATCTTATCAAAGGAAGGCTTTTCTTGGCCTTTTGTTGCTTCATTAACGGTTGTACTTTCATTGAATTTATTAATACAGTACCTGTTTTCTTTGAGCTTTAGGGTGTTGCTGCAAGCTGATAAAAAGCTGTATGTTATATCCTTCACTCAGATCGTAATTACTGTATGCAATATAGTTTGTGCTTTTTTGAGCGTGAAGATTTATCCGAGCATTCATTTGCTAAAATTATTAACGGGACTTTTATATATCATTCAGCCACTTGTATATGGATACTTTGTAAAGAAACATTATAGTATTGATTGGAATACTGAACCCGATGATAGTCTTTTGAAAGAAAGATGGAATGGTTTTGCGATAAATTGTGCGGCCTTTATCCACAATAGTACAGATATAACGATTTTAACTATATTTACAGGCCTTACTACGGTTTCAATATATGGTGTATATACATTAGTAACTAATGGATTAAATGGTTTGTTTGCAGCTGTTTTTAGAGCTATTGCACCCACAGTTGGCCAAGCTTATGCTAAAGGCGATGAACATGAATTGAATAAGAAGCTGGACTTATTTGAGTTCATTACATTTATTTCGGTTTACCTTTGCTTTACTTTATCTGGATTGCTGATAACGCCATTCGTACAGCTTTACACAAACGGTATTACGGATGCTGATTATATTCAACCTTTATTTGGCGTGTTAATTGTTATGGCAGAAGGACTGTATCTTATAAAAGAACCACATTTGGACTTGTCCTATTCTGCAAATAAATTCAAGGAGTTAGCAGTGCCAGCGTTTGTTGAAGCAGGTATTAATATATTGGTTTCTATAACATTTGTGCATAAATTTGGATTGATTGGAGTTGCGATTGGAACTATTGCTGGCATGACTTATAGAATGGCATACCAAGTCTATTTCACAACCAAGATAGTGAAAAATAGAAAGCAATGGATTTTTTACAAAAAATTATTGGCGTTTTCTTTTGTTACTGTAATCGGAGTCGCTATTTGTCATTTTGTACCGCTGACTGAAATTACCGTTTGGAATTGGGTTTTACATGCTTTTATCTATGCACTTATATTTGGAGTTCTATATTTGATTTTGAGTTTGTTATTATTTAAAAAGGAAATTCGATACTTGAAAGAGTACGTACTTAAATAAACATTTGTGTGCTATTGATATAAGTGTGACGGATTTGCTCATTTCAAATGCGACAAAGACATTAGCTAATTATTGCTGACTTGAAAGTAATTGATTACAACGGTTGTAATTAAATGAGAAGAGCTAGATGTATCTTATGAAAGGAAACTAATACAAATATGAAAAGAATAGGAACGGTGTCATATAACATATACTGCAATTTCACAAATTATGGTTCAGCACTTCAAACATGGGCACTCCATCAAGCAATAAAAAAAGTTACAGGGGATATGATTGAGCCTGTCCTTGTTGATTATTGCCCTGAGATTTTGGTAGATAAAGACCCATTGAATCCATTTGCGAATATGTGGGATAAAGATGAGGAGTCACGCAGAATGTGTGAACTTACATTGCCTGCAATTCGGGAGAACTATTACAAATTTGATCGGTTTTATCACGAAAGATTTACTCGGACAAGCAAGAAGTATACGGCACAGAATTTTAACGAGATTTGTACGGATGAAGACATTTCAGGTTTTGTGTGTGGAAGTGATACGATTTTTTGCCCGGATGAGTTCGGAATTGATGATGGCTACTATGCAAATTATGAGTGCATGAAAAAACGCTCGGTCGCTTATGCAGCAAGTTTTGGTGATCCTCATTTCACGGATGAAACATATAAGGTGTTAAATGACAGACTTCAAAACTTTAATGCTTTTGGCCTTCGAGAAAAATTGATGGTTCCGTATGTAACAAAGCATACAAATGTTCCAGTGAAAAAGGTAGTCGATCCGACCCTACTGCTGATGAGCAGTGACTATGACAAGATTGCAAAGAAACGGTTAGAACAGGAGAAATACTTGCTGCTTTATGCACGACGCTATAATCCAAAAATGGAAGAGTACGCAGAAAAAATTGCGGCAGAAAATGGCTGGAAAATTATTGAGATTAGTTTGCGTGCAACAAATGCGGAAAAGCCTAATCGCCGGATGTTCTATGAAGCTGGAGTCGAGGAATTTCTGTCGCTTGTGAAGTATGCGGAATGTGTGATTACGAATTCATTCCACGGGATGATTTTTGCAGTACAGTACTGCAGGCCATTTTATGTATTCTCTCGTGAACAGTGCGATACGAAGATTACAGAACTTCTTGATTTGTTTGGCCTATCTGATCGCATGCTAGTGACAGAAGCGGAAAAAAAGAATATGTCTGAAATCAATTATGAAGAAGTTCATGGTCGTATTGCAGAAGCAAGAAAAGAATCCTTGGAATTCTTGAATACGGAATTGACTTCTTGCGTCTAAGAACGGAGATAGATATGGAAGGATACTTAGTCGATAGGGAAAAAGAAAAATGTTATGGCTGTGAAGCCTGTGTCCAGATCTGCCCTAAAGATGCACTTGTCATGAAAGAAGATGACGAAGGATTTCGGTATCCTCTTTTAGATAAAGAGCGTTGCATTGAATGTAACCTGTGCCGTCAAGTATGCCCATATGAGAATATGCCGAAAAGGTACAGCTCCAATAAATATACTTTTGGTGGCTACATAAAAGATGAACAAATTAAGTTTGAAAGCACAAGCGGCGGTGCATTTTCAGCTATTGTCGATACTTTTTGCGATGAAAACTATGTGATATTTGGCGCAGAAAGTAAGGGGCTTTTAGTTTGGCACAGTTATATTACCGATAAGAAAGATTTGGCTAAGTTCAGAAAATCGAAATATTCTCAAAGTAAAATGGGTAACTCATATCAGCAGGCTAAAGATTTTTTGAATTCTGGAAAGAAAGTGCTTTTTTCTGGAACGCCATGTCAAATTTCAGGATTAAAGGCATTTTTACGTAATACGAATCAGGATAACTTATTAACCGTAGAGGTTATTTGTGAAGGTGTTCCGAGTCCCCTTTATATTCGGAAATATGAGCAATCACTAAAGAAAAAATTTGATGCTTTAATCGAAAGCATTGACTACAGGTATAAGGGACACACTTTTCTCGGAAATCATAAATGGGATTTCCAAATAATGAGAGCTCTGGCGAAAAATATTCGGGGGGGGCAAGATGGGACTTTGAGATAATGAGGACCACAGTTATGATGAAAGATGAGAAAAAAGTAATTGAGAAAGACCGTTGGTTTAATCCATTTTGGTCTATTTGGTTGAAGCATCTAATGAGTCGTCCTTCTTGCTATAAGTGTCCATTTGCAACGACGGAGAGAGTAGCGGATATTTCGCTCGGCGATTTGTGGGGAGTCCATCTTTATTGCCCAGAACTGTATGGAAAAAACGGTGGGGCTTCCTTGGCTGTTGCTAATACGGATAAAGGCAGGACGGTGTTGCAGGCAGCGGAAGCGGAGATGCATGGGCATGAATTGAAATTTGAGGAAGCACTTAAATATCAATCACCGATGCGAAAACACATTGATAGCAACCCAGATAGAGAACAATTCATGCAGGATTTAAAAGGATCGATGACATATGAGGAGATCAACCAGAAATGGGCAGATAAGCCATCCGTAAGGCTTTTGTGGCAAAAGTATATTTGGGGTAATCGGCAGAAAGTATGGTTATGGAACTTAACTCATCGAAATCAAAAGTGGGAGGATAAATAAAATGCTTAATTTTACAGTTGGCCCGGTAATGACGGATGACGTAGTGCGTGCTATTGGTGCAGAACAGGTTCCATATTTTAGAACGCCTGAGTTCTCTGCTGTCATGCTTGAAAATGAAAAGTTGATGAAAAAGTTTGCGAAGGCTGGCGATGATGCCAGAGTGGTGTTTATCACTGGTTCTGGTACGGCAGCGATGGAAGCAACCGTTATGAATGTCTTTGATAAGACGGATAAGGTTTTGGTCGTAAACGGTGGCAGCTTTGGACAGCGGTTTGTTGAGTTGTGCCAGATTCACGAGATTCCATACGAGGAAATCAAGCTGGAGAAAGGTAAAGCACTCAAAAAAGAGCAGTTGGATATGTACGACGGTAAAGGCTTTACAGGGTTCCTCGTTAATGTACATGAAACCTCAACAGGTGTTCACTATGACATTGAGATGATCAGTGAGTTTTGTAGGAAAAACGGAATTTTTTTGGTCGTGGATGCCATTAGCTCCTTCCTTGCAGACGATTTTGATATGAACAAATTGGGTGTGCAGGTAATGATTACTGGTTCTCAGAAAGCATTGGCTTGTCCTCCGGGCGTATCAGTTATTGTCTTGTCCGATGAAGCGGTCAAACGTGTAGAGGCCCGCGATGTGAAGTGTATGTATCTAAATCTGAAGTCTGCTCTTAAAAATGGCGAGCGGGGACAAACACCCTTTACACCAGCAGTTGGTACTTTACGCCAGATCAATGCTCGTCTGAAAGAAATAGAAGCCGCTGGCGGTGTTGAGAGTGAAACAAAGAAAATTGCGGAACTTGCTCAGGATTTTAGAGCTAAGATTAAGGGACTACCCCTTGAAATCGTTTCAGAGTCGATGTCCAATGCAGTTACACCGTTGCATCCTTTGAATGTATCGGCCTATGATGTTTTTACGATACTCAAAGATGAGTATGGTATTTGGATTTGTCCCAATGGTGGAGAAATGAAAGAGACCATCTTCCGTGTGGGGCATATTGGTGCATTGACAAAAGAGGACAACTCCACGCTTGTGAATGCTTTAAAGGATTTACAGAAGCGTGGACTTTTGTAAAAAGTGAGAGGAAGCAAGAAATGGTAAAAGTAATTACATACGGAACGTATGACTTGCTTCACTATGGTCATATCAAACTGCTAGAACGTGCAAAAGCACTGGGAGATTATTTGATCGTTGGCGTTACAGCGGATGATTTTGATAAAACCCGTGGAAAAATCAATGTACAGCAGTCCTTGATGGAGCGTATTGAGGCTGTACGTGCCACAGGACTTGCGGATAAGATCATCGTGGAAGAATATGAGGGTCAGAAAATTGATGATATTCGTAGGTACGATGTGGATATTTTCACGGTGGGTTCTGATTGGGCTGGAAAATTTGATTATCTGAATGAATATTGTAAGGTGGTGTATCTTCCGAGAACAGAGGGAATCTCTAGTTCTGAAGTACGGAGTGAACAATGTAAACTTCGTATGGGAATTGTTGGAAAGGCTGCTTTCAGAACAAAGTTTGTAGCAGAGTCTAAATATGTAAACGGCGTTGATGTAATTGGTGTATGTGCATCTCAGAAGAGTGAAGAACCTGAGTTTGATGGGATGTTCTATACCGAAAACTATGATGAACTTCTTGAAAAAGTGGATGCCGTGTATATTGTTTCCAAACCAGAGAAACATTATATTGATACAAAAAAAGCTCTTTTGGCGGGGAAACATGTTTTGTGTGAATCACCTATTGCTTTAAAAGAAACGGATTGTGAAGAACTATATTCGATTGCTGAAGAACATGGGCTGGTTCTCATGGACGCAATTAAGACAGCGTACTCAACAGCGTACGAACGATTAGTTCTTCTCGCTAAGTCTGGAAAAATTGGTAAGGTTGTATCGGTTGATGCTGTTTGTACTAGCCTGCGAGATGGTATTTCAATTGCTGGAACAGATTTGACTCAGAAATGGAATAGTATGTGCGGCTGGGCTCCTGCAGCGTTGCTACCCGTTTTCCAAATACTTGGAACGGGCTACAGAAAGAAAGTTATAACTACAAAATTCCTAGATGAAGCCGCCAATATGGATGCCTTTACAAAAATTGATTTTACTTATGATGATGCAGTAGCTTCAATCAAAGTAGCAAAAGCTGCAAAATCTGAGGGTGAGTTGATTGTTACGGGAACGAAAGGCTATATCTATGTTCCAGCACCTTGGTGGAAAACAGATTATTTTGAGGTTCGTTATGAAAACGCCGAAGACAATCAAAGATTCTTTTATCAACTTGATGGTGAAGGCATTCGATATGAAATTGTAGCATTTGCAAAATCTGTTGAAGTTAAAAAGCCAATGAACTATGTTGAAAAAGGAGTTTCAAAATCAATAGCTAAAATCATAGAAAGCTTTAATGATCGTACTGATATGATAGTAATATAATACGAAACAGAAATTTGCGGTGATTGAAATAAATGAGATAGAGTGCTATACTAAAATTACTATAATTTTCTGGAGGTTATTTATTATGCCCAGAACAAAAGGTAGCAAGAATAAACCCAAGACTATGACTGCTGATTTTGCAACACAGATTGCGGAAAAGCAGTCAGCGAAGGAAGCACTCGCAGCGGAAATCGCATCCATCACTGCCAACATTGACACTTTAAAGGCTGACCTGAAAGAGAAGAAGACTGCTCTGAAGAAGGCCGAAAAAGAAGTGGCATCCCTGGAGGCAAAAAAGGCGAAGGCAGATGCCAAAGCTGCAGAAGAAGCAAAAAAGACAGAAGCAGAGTCCGTTCTGAAAAAGCTGCTTGCCGAAGGCATGAGTGCCGATGAAATCCTCGCTAAACTGAAATAACACGAAAAACCCGTGATGGACAGGCATAACGTGCCGTTCATTACGGGTTTTAAAGTTATAAGAACATAAGTTCATCCGGCGGCCACATCAAACTGAAAATGTGCCGGAAGGTTGAACTGCTTGATAAACGCATGATGCTGGGCGTGGTAGTGACGCAGATCGTACCCCAGATGACGCAGTTCCAGCAGCTTCACCAGCACCAGATGGAGGTGGATTCCCTTAGTAGCGGCAATCTGAGCAGCATCCAGCCCGCACTTCGTCATTTGATAGACTTCATCACTGTCCAGCATCAGGTGGGATGTGAAAGCGTTATGCTCGTAAAGAAGGATGTGCTTGTCCTTAATGGTCAGAAACTTGTTCAGGGTATGCAAGTCCATAAGCAGCTGATGCTCAAGATAATGTCCGAGGGCATAGCCGCACACCATCTGCTTTGTCTGTTTGTCCAGCTGGCGATTGATAAGAATCAGTGGCTTATCAAAATAGAGCGAAAGTAAACCCAACATATC
>ULPY01043068.1_pt1 | contig 17044 bp, 10 predicted proteins | sample 1953951 | NCBI WGS metagenome assembly ULPY01 (sample SAMEA4835641, study PRJEB28245) | human gut metagenome | biome: gut microbiome; material: fecal sample | place: Denmark | collected 2008
CATCAGCATCAACGCTGCGTACAATCTGATCCACAGCAAGTCATTTCCAGTCATTCGCATCGGCAATTCTTTTCGCGTTCCAAAGGAACCGTTTTATGAGTGGATGAAGTCCTCGCATACGATTATGAATTAACGTCAAATCTCCAAATATTACAAAGAAATTGGAGGTTGATAGCATGGCACGTCGTTCAAACGGAGAAGGCAGCTTCTATCAGCAAAAGGATAAATCATGGGTCTATCAGGTTACATACGGCCGAAAAGAGGATGGCAGTCCATACCGCAAAGCGTTCAAGGGCCGTACCAAGACGATCTGCAAAGAGCGCCGCGCACAATGGGAAGAAGAACAGGCACGCATCAAGGCGGAGGAGGAAGCACAGGCGGCGGAATCCGCCCGTCTCGAAGAACTCCGGGCCAAGCTCGGCCACCCCATCGAGGCGGAGATACTGTTCTCAGAAGCCTTCCTTAAATGGCTTGAGCTTTACAAATCGCCGCCTGCCAGAAAGCCGTCTACCTATGCAAGCTATCTGGATACTTACCGAATCCACTTTGCCGAAGCCTTTGGAAACATGCCGCTCTACCAGATCACCCAGGACACCATACAGGACTATTATCAAAGAAAACAGAAAAACGGCGGCCGTTTGGATGGGCGGAAAGGCGGCCTGTCCGCAAAGACCATTCAGAACCAGCATATGCTGCTGAAGGACTTTTTCGCGTACGCCATGAGGAAATATCACCTGCCGTGTAATCCCACGATTGACACGACAAGGCCGGAAGTTATTACGCCGGAGATGCGTGTCCTGAGTCCGTCAGAAATGCAGGTCTTCATCGAGGAGGTCATGCGGGAAACGCAGCGCGTCGCGATTCTGACGACCCTGTTCGTCGGATTCCGCGTCGGCGAGGTGCTGGCGCTGAAAATTTCCGATCTGGATTTGGAGAAGCAAACGCTTTCGGTCACGAAAAATCTGATCCGTGTTCCAACAGCGGCCGTTTCTCCAGAGAATCCAAACATTGAGATTCTGAATTACGATCCGAAGAAGAAAACACACCTTATCGTTCAGAACACACCGAAGACAAGCACGTCGAACCGCGAGATCGCGATTTCTGACGGCCTGTGCGAGCTTCTGATCCGGCATCTGTTCACGCTGGCAAATTCCACATGGCCGAACCCGGACGGACTGCTGTTCCCGTCCAAGGCCGGGACACATCTCGACCCCAAGAGCTTTGAGATCCGGCTGGCCGCGGTTTCCAAACGCTGCGAGATCCGCAAGGTCAATCCCCACGCGCTGCGGCACACACTGGCGACGCGGCTGGTGGAAGACAAGGTGCCGCTCAACATCGTGCAGGGAATTCTGGGGCATTCGTCGATTGAAACAACGCGCAAATATCTTCACAAAAACGAAGATATCGAGCGCGAGGCCATCGGTATGATGAGCGATTATCTTAACATGGGGCAGATGGATGCAGCGCCGAGATTAAATGGTGCTGCCCCTCGCGCCAAGTTTGCAGATGTTGTTTTGCCGACCTTTCCGCAGCGACGAAACCACACGGCATAAAACGAAAAAACGCGCTATTGCATACTTTATTGCAAATAGCGCGTAAAGCTGTCAAACGGCAGCATTCCAACCAGAACTTCTGAAGCACTTTAATATGGAAGCCATGTCCAGTGAATCAGAGCAAAGACTCCACGGGGAACATGAATTGCAAATGAGCAAAACGGAGAATTCCGAACAAAATGATAGAGAAATCGCCGCATTTCTCACGAAATACGGCGATTTATGGTTGCGGGAGAGGGATTTGAACCCCCGACCTCCGGGTTATGAGCCCGACGAGCTACCGAACTGCTCTATCCCGCGATGTTGACTTTTTGCTCCTGAAAGCTGGACGCTAACTCTAAGGGTTATGAGCCCGACGAGCTACCGAACTGCTCTATCCCGCGATATAATGCTCTCAAAAAGCTTTATTATAATAACACAGCTGCACATTGCTGTCAAGGGGGTATCCGCGGATTTTTTGCGTGTTGTTCCGCGGATCCCCGACAATTTACCAGATGCACAGCAGTGCAAGCGTGACGGCGCCGAAGATCATCCAGACGCGCATGGACTTTTTGGCCGTCAGGTGGGTATAAAGCGCGCAGGCGCTGCCGAACAGGAGGACGCAGACGAGCCATGTGCTCTGCAGGCGCTTGGGCGTGAAGCCGAAGCAGTCGATATAGAGCGCAAGCTTAGACAAGGCAATGACGGCGAAGAGCATGCTCTCGATCAGAAGCGCTGCCGTCATCCAGCGGACAGGCTTGCTTTCCCGCCGGGCGGTACGCGAGACGAGCCAAAAGAGGGTAAAATTGATCGCCATGACGCGGCAGAGTTCAAAGAAGCCCTGGCGGGCGTATTCCGCGACGGTAAAGCTTTCCGGGAGCGTGCGCGTGAATGCTCCGAACAGATAGCGGCCCTGCACGAAGAAAAATGCGAGATAGAGCACGCTGAACACGCCCAGCGCTGCGAGCCAGACGGCCTCCGGCACGACGCGCAGCTTTGGCAGAGCGGTTTCTGCGGACGCGCCGTGTTTCCGCATCGTCTCGGGCGTTTCGCGGCCAAGACCCGCGAGCAGGCCGAAGACATAGGCTCCGACGGGAAGACTGAGGAGAAAGCGATAGAACCACACTTGATCGAGATCGAGTGTCAGCGCGTCGCGCAGGCCCTCCAAAAGGCTGCTGAACGTGTCGTCTGCCGCGGACAGCTGCGTCATGGCCATGACGAGCAGCACCAGCACGATGAACGCGGCCAGCACGGCGGCTGCGACAGCCCCTGCGTTGATCTTCCTCTCCTTTTTGGGCTTCAGCGCGAACAGTACGCAGCGGATGCGCAGGAAGAAATTTTTGAATGGGATAATCACAAACGCATACAGCGCATCAAGCGGCAGCAGATGGCCGCTTTCACTGCCGGTCAGCCGCCCGGAACGGCTCATAAGCCAGTAGACAGCGAAGATATGCAGGATGAACAGCAGCAGTTTCTCCGAAAGGATATATTCATGGTTGACGAACTCGGGATAGCGCGAATCGTACTGGTACGGATGCAGTCCGCGCCAAGCGATGCAGCCGGTCACAAGCAGCATGCAGCCCAGCCAGACCCAGCTTTCCCAGGAACGCTTCTGCTCCCGGAACAGATATTCCGCCGCCGCGATAAATCCGGCCGCGAACAGCGGCAGCGTCCACCACTGATAGCTGCCAAGATAGATATACGCCAGCACATACATTCCGAACGCCAGCAGCTGCTCTTTCCGGTTCGCGGAAAACGGCGGTCTTTTCGGTACGAGCGCGTTCTGCGCCCACTCCGGTGTTTCCGGCGAGCGGGGAAATTCGTTGGTTTTATGGTCTTCCATCGGAACCCTCCTGTTGATCGTCTACAAATTCCAGCAGGTCACCCGGCTGGCAGCGGAGTTCATGGCACAGGGCCATGAGCGTGGAAAAACGGATGGCCTTGGCTTTGTTGTTTTTGAGAATGGACAGATTTGCAGGCGTGATGCCGATGCGTTCGGCCAACTCTCCGGCGGAAATTTTGCGCTTGGCCATCATCACGTCCAGATTTACGAGAATTTCCATGCCGCACCCTCCTAAATCGTGAGGTCGAGTTCAGCCTTCATGTCGATGGCCTGCTGGAAAATATTCTTGACGATGCGCACAATCAGCGCCATGAAGCCCGCCGCGATGGCGACCGCAACGAACGGCAGATAATACAGACAGCTGACAAGGCACACGGCTCCGGCCCCGACGCAGCACCAGCTGACCTGCCGCAGCAGCTTTACGTTCCGCAGATCGAAGACAAGCTGCATGCGGATATTGTTCAGCAGCTGCCACAGCCGCACGAGCAGCACCCAGCCGAAGCCGCTGCAAAGATAGATTGTCAGCATCATCAGAAACACATACTGCCAATTCATCAGCCGCAGCCCAACAAACCATTTGACTGCCCAATAGCACCCGATATCGAGCGACGCCAGCAGAATCATAAACAGCACCACGCACCCGCGTGAAAGCGCGATGGAGCGATCCTTTGACCAGTTCATAAGAAGCACACTCCCTTTCTGTAGCCACAGACTACCATAAAAAAGATTGCTTGTCAATTAAAAATTATCGATAAACAATAAATATTTCTTAAGAAACGGAAAATGCACAGTTTGAAACTGCAACTTTTCCGGCGGCAGGATGTACATGGACATCCATAAATGTGCAAATACAGGAAAACATGTGTTTTCCGGCGGGGGATTGTTTTTTGCACACTTCTGTGATACACTGTGAAAGCTGCGCGCTGCGCAGCGGATTGGAGAAGAAAAATGAGTCAAAAAGGGCATACAAGAAGCACATTTTCCGGGAAAATCGGATTTGTCCTGTCGGCTGCGGGGGCATCCGTCGGCCTTGGAAACATCTGGCGCTTTCCATATCTGGCTGCGAAATACGGCGGCGGGATTTTCCTGTTGGTCTACATCCTTCTGGCGATGACGTTCGGCTATACGATGATCGTTGCGGAAACATCCATTGGCCGCATGACGGGCAAAAGCCCGGTTGGTGCGTTCAAGGCGTTCGGGAACTCCGGCTGGCTGCGGTTCGGCGGCTGGATCAACGCAATCATCCCGATCCTGATCGTGCCGTATTACTCGGTTATCGGCGGCTGGGTCGTCAAATATCTGGTTGATTATGTCCTTGGCCGCGGCAGCGCGCTTGCCGCCGACGGCTATTTCTCCGCGTTTATCTCCAACGGCGTCTCGGCGGAGGTTTGTTTCGCCGTGTTTGCGGCGCTGACGCTGACGATCATCTTTGCGGGTGTGGAAAACGGCATTGAGCGCGTGTCAAAATTCATGATGCCGGTGCTGGTTGTGCTGTCTGTGATCATCGCGGTCTATTCTGTAACGCGGCCCGGTGCGCTGGAGGGCGTGAAATATTTTCTTGTGCCGAACCTTGCGCATTTCTCGTGGATGACGGTCGTGGCGGCCATGGGACAGATGTTCTACTCGCTGTCCATCGCCATGGGCATTCTGATCACGTTCGGCTCGTACATGAAAAAAGACATTTCCATCGAAGGCTCGACGCGCAATGTAGAGATTTTCGATACAGCCATCGCCATTATGGCGGGACTCATGATCATCCCTGCTGTGTTCGCATTCTCGGGCGGCGACCCGGATGCGCTGAAAGCAGGCCCGTCCCTTATGTTCATCACAATCCCCAAGGTCTTTGATTCCATGGGCCTCGGGACCCTGATCGGCATTCTGTTCTTCCTGCTGGTGCTGTTTGCGGCGCTGACGAGTTCCATCGCGCTGACGGAAAGCGCTGTGTCTACCCTCCAGGACGAACTTGGCTGGGGCCGGAAAAAAGCGACGGCGGTTATCGGCGCTGTGATGCTGGGGCTTGGCAGCCTGTCGTCTCTTGGCTATGGGCCGCTGGCAGGTGTGAAGATCATCGGGATGCAGCTGCTGGATTTCTTCGATTTTCTGACGAACTCCGTCATGATGCCCATCGCGGCGATCGCGGTCTGCCTGCTTGTTTCGCGGGTCGCCGGTGTGAACCGTATCGAGCAGGAGGTCCTGCTCGGCGAGCATATGTTCCGCCGGAAAAAGGTCTTCAACGCCATGATCCGCTTCCTCTGCCCGTTCTTTGCTGCGATTATCCTCATCAGTTCCGTTGCAAATGCGTTCGGATGGATTTCGATGTGACAGCACAGCGCCTGAGAATTCTGCGGAAAAGATTTAAGGCAGCACCGTATAATTACGTCTGCACGCTTCGGCAGATCTTTTACGCCAATTCTGCGGCTTGAAACGCTTGCAATACACAAAGTATTCCTGCGCGTTTCAACCCTTGACCTGACGAAAAATCTCTCGCCGAATCGTGCGGGATTGCCTTAAGAAAACCGGAAGCCCGGAGGGAACTCCCTCCGGGCGTTTTTTGCACATCTTTATTCGCTTGCCTATTGCCAATTCCGGCTGTTTTGTGCTAAACTGGATTAAATTTTCAGGAGATTCAAACACAGGAGTGTGAATCATGAGTCAGGAACCGAAAAACAACGAAGAGGGCTTCATGTATAAGCTTGCCAGCTTTATTGTAGACAAGCGGAATCTGATCTTTCTGATTGTCGCCATTGGGCTGGTGTTTTCCGCGTTTTCGCGGAACTGGGTGCAGGTGGAGAACCAGCTTTCGGCGTATCTGCCGAAGGACTCGGAGACGTACAAGGGCCTGCATCTGATGGAGGATGAATTTATCACGTTTGGCACGGCAAAGATCATGCTTGTCAACGTGACCTATGACGAGGCGCAGGCCGTGTCCGAACGGCTGGAAGCGGTCGATGGCGTGCAGAGCGTTACGTTTGACGACACGAAGGAGCATTATACCAATGCTTCCGCGCTCTACAATATTACCTTTGACTATTCCGAGACGGACGATATGTGCGAGACGGTCATGGAGCGGGTCGAGGACGAACTTTCCGGCTATGATATGTATGTCTCGGCGACCTTCGGCGATACGGCGTCAAAGACGCTGGCGCAGGAGATCGGCGTGATCGTCATCATCGTAGCTATCGTCGTGGTGTCCGTGCTGATCCTGACCTCGCAGACCTATGCGGAGGTGCCGGTGCTGCTCATTACGTTCATTGCAGCGGCGCTTTTGAACATGGGCACGAACTTCCTGCTCGGCACGATCTCGTTCGTGTCAAACTCCGTCACGATTGTGCTGCAATTAGCGCTGTCTGTGGACTATGCGATCATTTTCTGCAACCGCTATAAGGAGGAGCATGAGAAGCTGCCTATCCGCGAAGCGGTCATTGTCGCGCTGAGCAAGGCTGTGCCGGAGATCTGCGGCAGCAGCCTGACGACCATCGGCGGCCTCGTTGCGATGCTCTTTATGGAGTTCCGGCTGGGCTTTGACCTCGGCGTTTGCCTCATTAAGTCTATTTTCTTCTCGCTGTTTGCAGTGTTCTTCCTCATGCCGGGTCTGCTGATGCTCTTTGGCAAGAAGATCGACGCCACACGGCACAAGAACTTTGTTCCCAAGATCCCGTTTGTCGGCAGATTTGCCTACGCAACGAAGAAGATCATCCCGCCGATTTTTCTGGTGGTGATCATTGTTGCAATGCTCTTTGCAAACAACTGCCCGTATGTCTACGGCTTCAGCTATCTGGAGACGACCAAGCACTCAGAGCAGCAGATCGCGGATGATCTCATGGATGACACCTTCGGCTCGACGAATATGGTCGCCGTTGTGGTTCCGGCAGGGGATTATGCGGCGGAAAAGAAGCTGCTGGACGAACTTGGGACATACGACGAGGTCGATTCCACGCTGGGCCTTTCCAATGTGGAGGCGATGGGCGGCTATATGCTGACCGACGCACTGACGCCGCGGCAGTTTTCCGAACTGACCGACCTTGACTATGAGGTCGCGGAACTGCTTTATGCGGCCTACGCTGCCGACGGCGGCAATTACGGCAAGATCATCGGGGGACTTCCCAATTACTCCGTGCCGCTCATCGATATGTTTACCTTTCTCTACGGCGAGATGCAGGACGGCTACGTCACGCTCGACGCCGACATGGCCGAGACACTTGAAAGCGCCTATTCGCAGATCACCAACGCGCGCAAGCAACTGCAGTCCGACGATTATACCCGTATGCTCGTCTACCTGAATCTGCCCGTGGGCGGCGATGAGACCTATGACTTCCTCGACCAGATGCGCGTCGTCGCACGCAAATACTATCCGGATGGCGAGGTATACGTCGTGGGTGATTCCTCGTCCGAGCAGGACTTCAAGACCTCGTTCTCGCGCGACAATGTCGTCGTGTCGGTGCTGTCCATCCTGATCGTTCTGGTCGTGCTGCTGTTCACGTTCAAATCCGCCGGTATCCCGGTGCTGCTGATTTTGGTCATTCAGGGCAGTATCTGGATCAATTACGGCATCCCGACCATCACCAATAGCCCCCTGTTTTTCCTGAGTTATCTGGTCGTCTCGTCCATTCAGATGGGCGCGAATATCGACTATGCAATCGTCACGACCAGCCGATTCATGGAGTTCAAGGACAAAATGCCCAAAAAGGACGCGATCATCGAAACGATGAACATGTCCTTCCCGACGATCATCACCTCGGGCCTTATGATGGCCATCGCCGGTATCCTCATCGGCCAGATGACCTCCAACGCCGCGATTGCCGGTATCGGCGACAGCCTTGGCCGCGGCACGATTATCACGATCTTCATCGTCATGTTCATTCTGCCGCAGATTCTGCTTCTGGGTGAGAAGGTCATTGATAAGACTGCGTTCGATATGCCCTCTGCTGTCTCTTCGCATCAGTCTTCGGGACGCGTGCGCATCGATGGTATGGTGCGCGGAGAAATCCATGGTCAGATCAGCGGCGTTGTCCACGCAGTCGTGGAGGGAGACGTCAATATCAGTCTGCTCTCCGGCACGGCCGAACCAGAGACTCCGCCGGAGGAGTCCGGCACGCCGGAAGTACCGGTGACAGCGGAAGAGGAGGATGCAGAGCATGAATAACCACAGAATGCCCCGGGCCCGCGTGACGGCCCTGCTGCTCACGCTTGCACTGTGCCTCGCGCTCGTTCCGGCAGCGGGGGCAGCAGACAGTGCGCAGACCGTCTATCTGGACTCTGCGGCCGATTTTGCCGCGTTTGCGAAAGACTGCTCCCTCGATACCTGGTCGCAGGGCAAAACCGTTATCCTGCGCGCCGACATTTCGCTCTCCGGCGTGGACTTTACGCCCGCAGCCTCCTTCGGCGGCACGTTTGAGGGGCGCGGGCATACCATCTCCGATTTCAATCTCACCCAAAACGCCAGCCCGGCCGGACTGTTCGGCACGATTCTGCCCGGCGGACGCGTGGCAAACCTGAATGTTGCGGGATCTGTAGCTGCGGGCGGCGACAAGATCGCCTGCGGCGGCATCGCGGGCGAAAATTACGGCAGAATCGTCTGCTGCACGTTCACCGGCATGGTGCAGGGCGACACGCAGATCGGCGGCATCGTGGGCCGCAATCAGGCCTCCGGGCAGATTGTCAGCTGCTCGTTTGAGGGCAAGGGGCAGGGTACGAACGCCACGGGCGGCATTGCGGGCCAGAATGCGGGCACCATCCGGCATTGCACGAACAGCGGCAGCGTCAATATCAATAATGTAGACACTGCGCTGAGTCTCAGCGATATCCAAATCGATATGACGCTCGACCTTGCCAATCTCACCACTACGCAGACCTTCCTCACCACGACCGCCACAGGCGGCATCGCGGGCCGGAATACTGGCCTGATCGCAGTCTGCGAAAATACCGGCACGGTCGGCTATGAGCATGTCGGCTACAATGTCGGCGGCATTGCGGGCGTGACGAGCGGGTATCTGCTCAACAATACAAATTCCGGCACGATCTACGGCCGCAAGGACGTTGGCGGCATCGCCGGTCAGGTCGAGCCGTATGTCGCTGTGACTGTCTCCGAGAGCACAAAGGAGCAGCTGCAGAACCAGTTGAAGGAATTGAAAACGCTCACCGATCAGGCAACCGCTGACGCAGGCGGTGCGGCAAGCGACCTCGGCTCCCAGCTGGCCGGAATGGGAACGTATCTCGACAGCGCCTCGAATGCAGCCAATAATCTCCGCGCGACCGCAACTATCGATGCGGGTGCGCTGGCAAATGGCGGTGTGAGCGGCGGGGCAGACCTCACCGTCGGGGACGCGTCGGCAGGCATTGGCGCCGTCATTGGTGCGGGAGCGGACGGCGGCGTCAGTGTCGATACGCACCCGCTGGAAATTGAAGGCCACAAGGACGCCGGGATCGGCGCGGGCGTGGGCGGATTCGTTGACCCGTCTGACATTTCAATCTCCGGCGGCACAGACGGCTCCGGCGCGCTCAGCGCGTCGCTGCAGATGAATGCAGACGCTTCCATGCCGGAACTGGCAAGCGCGCTGAGCGGCATGGGCGCACAGATGCGCGCCATCGGCTCACAGGCGGCGAGTCTGTCCGAGACGCTGCAAAAAGACGTGCAGGCCGTCAGCGACAAGCTGGACGAGATCAGTACGACCGTCTTTGACGCTATGGACAGTCTGGAAAACCGCGATCTTGTAACCGACGGCTCGCAGACCGATCCGGAGAGCATCACCATGGGCGCGCTGCGCGGCTGCGAAAACACGGGCACGGTGCAGGCTGACCGAAATGTCGGCGGCATCGCGGGCGCGATGGGCCTGGAGGCCGGCGCCGACCCCGAAAGCGATGTCAGCAAGAGTCTGTCTTCGACCGAGCGTAAACAGTACGAACTGCGCGCCGTTTTGCAGCGCTGCGTCTCCACGGGTGCGGTCACAGCCAAGAAAGACTGCGCGGCGGCGATCTGCGGCCGGATGGATCTCGGCCTGATCGACAGCTGTGAGGCCTACGGCAGCGCAGAGAGCCAGAGCGGCGATTATGTCGGCGGCGTCGCGGGCATCTGCAGCGCGGTGATCGAAAACTGTTGGGCCAAGTGCGCGCTTTCCGGCGGACGCTATGTCGGCGGCATCACCGGCACGGGCGTGACGGACAGCATAACCGGCAGCGGAAGCACCGTCTCCGGATGCACATCACTTGTATCCATCACCGATTATTCACAGTATGCAGGCGCGATCAGCGGCAGCGGCGCGGGCGCGTTTGCGGATAACGTTTTTGTCTCCGATACGCTGGCCGGACTTGACGGCGCAAGCGTTGCCGGACAGGCGGAGCCCGTGGTCTATGAGGCGCTGCTGGTAAACAAGGCGCTTCCTGACGAATTCCAAACCTTTACCGTGCGGTTCGTCGCAGACGGCGAGGTGCTCAAGGCTGTCGCTGTCCGTTATGGTGATTCGCTGCCGGACAGCGCGTACCCGGATATTCCTGCTGTTGACGGACAGTACGGCGAGTGGGACGTACAGACGCTGAACAACATCCGATTTGATACCACTGTGACCGCACAGTACCATGCCAGTATCGACGCGCTCCCGAGCGACGCACAGCGCGCGGACGGCAGACCTGTCTTCTTAGCCGAAGGCGCGTATACGAGCAGCGACCGCCTGCAGGCGCAGCCGCAGGCTATCACGCCGGCCGCCTTTGGTGAGATCTCAGCCAGCATCCCGGAGGCAATTCGGAAATATTGCGAAAACATTGCGGACGGCCATGCGCCCGCCGCGCATGTGGCGCGTTCCGTCGTCGAGCAGTGGCAGCTTCGCCTGCCGGATGACGGCGCAGACACGCATACGATCCGCTTCCGCGCGCCCGATGGGCAGAGCGGAAAGCTGGATCTCTATGTGGAGAACGAAAACGGCGTTTGGAAGAAGGTGGAGACGACTGAGGTCGGAAGCTATCTGGCCTTTGAGGCTGCCGGGCAGACCGTACAGCTTGCGGTGCTGTCCACGTTCCCCGTCTGGTGGGTGTGGATCGTGCTGGCCGGACTTGCGGCGCTGCTGGTGCTGCTCATCATTCATCTGATCCATAAGCTTGGCAAGGCCCGCCGCCGCCAGATGCAGGCGCTGCGCAAGGCCATGCAGGATGAACAGAGCGCGACCGACGCCGTCATCGGCGTCATTGACCCGGATGTGCAGGCGGAGCCTGTCACGCTGGAGCAGGTGCAGAAAAAGAAGAAAAAACGCCGCGTCTGGTGGATTGTTGGGGGCGTGGTCGTTGCCCTGATCATAGCCGGAATCCTCATCTACCGGGCCAGTCTCAAGAGCAGTGTGGATGCGCTCCTGCTGCTGAAAGATCTCTCTGGCCGCAGGGAACTGGACATGACCGCATCTGTGCAGATGGATCTCGGAGACGAGACGCTGCAAACGGATGCGCGCCTGTTCCGCACGCAGGCCGGCGGAAACACGATTCTCTGCATCGAGGAAAACGGCGTCCAGCTATATTACTATGACGGCGCAATCTATCTGGAAAACGGCAGTGCGTACCGTACGAACGGTCTGTTCCCGGACTATTCCACGCTCGGCGAGCATCTGCTGGAACTCTACAACGCGACCGATGTGACCTACGCCCGTGAAAGCGGTGAAGAGGTCTATTCCGTGACCGCCTACGGTAAGGATGCGGAGCAGGCGCTCTCGCTGCTGACGCCGACGATTGCAGACTCGCTCAGCGCCGTTGAGAGTATCGACCTGTGCATGCACGTTGAAGACGGCGTAATCCGCTCGATCGAAGCCTCCGGCAGCTGCCAGGCGGAAAACAGTGCAGGCCAGATGCAGCCGATGACTGTCTGGGCTGAACTCACTGTCCAGCCGGACGCGCAGACAGCGCACGCCGTCCCTGCGGCTGTGACCGACGCGATTGCAAACGGCGGCTATCAGGGCAAGCTGGAACTGACGGAGGATCTGGTGCGCGTGCTGTCCGCTGCCTCTGAACTTGGCCGACGCGACCCGCTGTCAGCCCGCGTCAAGCTAAGCGCCAACTGCGGCCCCGTGATCTTTGATACGTCGCTGGATTACACCCGTACCGTAAAGGAAGGAAAAACCGTCAGCTGCATCCGTGCGGGTGTGCTGGAACTCTATTTCTCGGGGGAAACGGTTCTCTCCAAGGATGGCAGAACGCCCACTGCGAGCGAGCAGACGCTGGTCAAATGTGCGGATCTGATTGATCTGGCCTACCGCGCTTGTCTGGAGGACAGCGTTACGAGCGAACAGACGGAGAACGGCTGGCGCTATACGCTGAGCCTCAGCGCCGAGCAGACGAAGCAAGCAGCCTGCGCCATCGCGCCGGAGGCGGAGAAGCTGGATGTGCAGTATCTGCCCGGAACGCTGGAATTGGATGTGCAGGACGGGGCGATCACGGCCCTCCGCGTCACGACCGGCGGCAGCGTGCAGGTTGGCGTTGTCGATACGCAGGTGTCGATCTCGGCACAGTTTGACTTCCAAACCGACCTGAGCGCAGACGACTGCACGGTTCCGGACGCAGTGCTGGAAAAGCTGTAACAGGATCACAGAAATAGAACGTCCCCGGTTTTCAGAGAGAAAACCGGGGACGATTTCTTATAGTGTGGGGGGATCAGTTCATTTCCTCAAAGTCCGCGTCAACGGCATCGTCGGTGAAGTCGTTGTTTGGATTTTCATAGCTGGCCGAGCCACGGTATTCCGCGTTCGGGTCGATGTGCACGCCGGCCTCGTTAAGAAGTGATTCCAGTTGGTCAGCTGCGCTGTTCATCTGTGCGGGATCCTTGGACTTGATGGCGCGGCGGGCATTTTTGACCGCCTCAGCCAAGCGGGCCTTGTCTTCTTTGGGAAGATTTTTCGCGTTTCCGGCCTGGAAGATCATCTGTTCGCAGCGGTCGCGCGCGGTAGCCTCGGCTTTCAGCTTCGCGTCCTCGGCGGCGTAGCGCTGTGCTTCGCGCACGGCGCGGTCAATGTCCTCGCGGCTCATGTTGCTTGAGGCGGTGATGGTGATCTGCTGCGCCTTTCCGGTGTCGAGATCCTTGGCCGAGACGTTTACGATGCCGTTGGCGTCGATAGAGAACGTGACCTCGATCTGCGGGACGCCTCTGGGCGCACGGCGGATGCCGGTCAGCTGGAAGCGGCCAAGTTCCTTATTCTGGTGCGCCATGGGGCGCTCGCCCTGTAAAACGTGGATATCGACGGACGACTGAAAGCTGGAGGCCGTTGTGAAGATCTGGCTCTTGCGGATGGGGAGCGTTGTGTTGCGCTCAATGATACGCGTGCACACGCCGCCCAGCGTCTCGATGCCGAGCGACAGCGGCGTGACATCGAGCAGCAGAAGTCCTTTTACGCTGCCGGACAGGACGCCCGCCTGCAAACATGCGCCCATGGCGACACATTCGTCAGGGTTGATGCCCTTGAACGGCAGAGAGCCTGTCATGGACTGCACCAGATCCTGCACAGCCGGGATGCGGCTTGAGCCGCCGACCATGAGGACCTTGCTGATCCGTGAGATGGAAACGCCGGAATCGTTGATGGCCTGATTGACTGGCTCGCGGGTGGCCTGCACGAGATGATAGGTCAGGTCGTTGAACTTTGCCCGCGTGAGCGGGATCTCCATGTGCAGCGGCCCCTGCTTGCCGACGGCGATATACGGCTGCTCAACGGTCGTCTGGGTCATGGACGAAAGTTCGATCTTGGCCTTTTCAGCGGCCTCGCGCACGCGCTGCATGGCGGCGGGGTCCCGCGTCAGGTCGATTTTCGTCTGCTTCTTGAATTCGGAGACGAGATAATCGACGATGCACTGGTCAAAATCGTCGCCGCCCAGATGATTGTTGCCTGCCGTGGCAAGCACTTCGATCACGCCGGACGAGATATCCAGAATGGACACGTCGAACGTACCGCCGCCCAGATCGTAAACCATGATCTTCTGCGACTGCTCTTTATCAATGCCGTAGGCAAGGGCGGCTGCCGTCGGCTCGTTGATGATGCGCTGGACGTTGAGGCCCGCGATCTTGCCTGCGTCCTTCGTTGCCTGACGCTGTGCGTCGGTAAAATAGGCCGGGACGGTGATGACGGCGTCGGTCACAGGTTCGCCGAGGAAGGCCTCGGCATCCGCTTTGAGTTTTTGCAGGATCATCGCGGAAATTTCCTGCGGCGTGTATTTATGCCCGTCGATGGAAACCTTGTAGTTGGTACCCATCTGGCGCTTAATGGAAGAAATGGTGCGGTCATGGTTTGTGACAGCCTGCCGCTTTGCAATCTGGCCGACCATGCGTTCTCCGGTCTTGGAAAACGCAACGACAGACGGCGTTGTGCGTCCGCCTTCGGCGTTGGGGATGATAACGGGTTCGCCGCCCTCCATCACCGCCACGCAGCTGTTGGTTGTGCCGAGATCAATACCGATTGTTCTGGACATACGGAGTTCCTCCTGTGAGATAGGTACGCTCAATACCAGCTTCCGGAATCCGTGCCGGAGTCGGTCTGCGACTGGCTCTGGCCGGAATAGATTCCCGAATCGCTGTAGCTGTAATTGCGGTAATAATATGGGTCATAATACGCGCCGCGATAGCCGCAGCTGCCGAACAGCATGGCGACAATCTGGATCAGTAGATAAATGCCCAGCAGCCGCACAAGAAAATTTCCGCGCCGGCGGGTGCGGTGGTACGTCCAGCGGTAGCCGCCTGGGGCGTCACTGCCGTCCTGCTCCTCGTCAGAAGAACGGTAGGTGTACCATGTCTGCCAGCCATTCTGGTTTGTCTGCTGCCAGTCGCTCTGCTGACTGTCGTTTTGCGAGCCCCAGAAGCCGAACGGATCCGAGAACGGATCGTAATATTGCTGACTGGATTGGTTATATTGCTGCCGGGCCTGCTGCTGGGCTTGCTGCTGCGCCTGCTGCTGACGATAGGCCTGCGGATTCTTGATCGCGTCATAGGCCGCGTTGATCTCGTTCATTTTCTGCGCAGCAGTTTTGTCGCCGGGATTCAGATCGGGATGGTATTTCTTTGCCAGCCTGCGGTATGCCTGCCGGATTTCGTCCTCCGATGCGTTCGGAGACACGCCCAGCACCTGATACGGATCTGTTCCCATGCAGTTCACTTCCTCTTTGTTTCGATTATGCTGATTATAGCGCCTTTATTCGGGTGATTTGTAAAGCATTTATAAACGATATGCAAAAAAATTGCGGACTTTTCAAAAAATAGAGACTTTTTATGCGCCGTCCGCCGCAGAAGTCAAAAAAATCCCGGCAGTCCGTGGCATGCGGACCACCGGGGGAGTATTACTTTGCGGTTCCGAGATATGCGGCTTTGACCTCCTCGTTGGCGGCCAGTTCTTCGCCGGGACCCTGCATGAGAATGGACCCGGTCTGCATGACGTAGGCCCAGTCAGCGATTTTCAGCGCCATATTTGCGTTCTGCTCAATGAGCAAAACCGTGATGCCCTGGCGGTTAATTTCGCGGATGATCTCGAAAATGCCCCGGACGACGATGGGGGCAAGGCCCAGGGAGGGCTCGTCCATCATGATCAGCTTCGGCTTGGCCATAAGCGCGCGGCCAACGGCCAGCATCTGCTGTTCGCCGCCCGAGAGTGTCCCGGCCTGCTGCCACTCGCGCTCTTTCAGCCGCGGGAACAGGTCATATACGCGGGCCAGATCGTCTGCGAGGGAGTCCTTGCGCAGATATGCGCCGATGCGCAGGTTTTCCGCCACAGTCAGGTTTTCAAATACACGGCGGCCCTCCGGCACAAGCGTGACACCGCTCGAGACGATCTGATCGGTCGATTTTCCAACCAGATTCGCACCGTTCAGGAGAATTTCACCCGATTTCGGCTTGACCAGTCCGGCAACTGCCTTCAGGGTGGTCGATTTGCCTGCACCGTTCGAGCCGATGAGGGTGACAATTTTGCCTTCTTCGACCTTCAAATCAATACCTTTGACGGCCTCAATGCCGCCATAGGAGACGACCAGATTTTTGATTTCCAGAATGTTACGCATCCTCGTCCACCCCCAGATACGCGTCGATGACGCGCGGATCGTTTTGAATCTCTGCCGGAACGCCGGCCGCGATCTGCTTGCCGAAGTCGATGACATAGATGCGGTCGGAGATGTCCATAACAAGATTCATATGATGCTCAATGAGGAAGATCGTAAGGCCGAACCGGTCGCGGATGCTGCGGATGAAAGCGGTCAGTTCAAGCGTTTCCTGCGGATTCATGCCCGCAGCAGGCTCATCGAGCAGCAGCAGCTTCGGGTTGGTCGCCAGCGCACGGGCAATCTCAAGTCTGCGCTGCTTGCCGTAGGGCAGGGCTGTAGCGAGTTCATCCTTCACATCGTCGAGTCCGACGATTTTCAGAAGTTCCAACGCCTTTTCGCGCTGCGCGGCCTCTTCTCTGCGGTTAGCGCGGAAGGTTGCGGAGAAAACATTGGATGTGCGGCGCAGGTGCATGGCCGTCAGAACGTTTTCAAAGACAGTCATGGATTTGAACAGTCGGATGTTCTGAAAGGTGCGTGCGATGCCGCGCTTCGTGATTTTATCGGGTGTGTAGGAGACAGCGGGCAGGGACAGATAGCGCTCTGCATGCTCGCCTGCGTAGGTCTTTTTCATTTTCCCGCGCGGATGGTTACAGACGATTGGTTCACCCATGAAGTCCACGCGGCCGTT
>ULPY01056772.1_pt1 | contig 16949 bp, 10 predicted proteins | sample 1953951 | NCBI WGS metagenome assembly ULPY01 (sample SAMEA4835641, study PRJEB28245) | human gut metagenome | biome: gut microbiome; material: fecal sample | place: Denmark | collected 2008
AGCACACCGGGGTCAAATTGCTGCTCATCACCGGGGCGTGCGCCCAAAGTCGTGCCATCCGGGTAATGAACATCCCCGTAATAGGTATATTTCCCTGCGGGGGTATCACAGACAGCCACCGAGATGGCAGAGGTTTCGTTCAGCGCATAATAGAGGTAGTAGCGTCCATCCGGACCGCAGGTCACATCGGGGGCGTACAGGCACTGGCGGCCATCCTCATTATGGGCAGCTTCGGCGCGGGTGTAGATGATGCCCTCGTACTGCCAATCAGTCAAGTCATCCACCGGGGCTGACCAGCATACATAGTCGTTCTGGCAAAAAGCATAGCCGGCAAAGCGGTCATGGCTGCCGTAGATATAGACACGTTTGCCAAACACATGCGGTTCACCGTCCGGCACATACTCCCAGCTTGGGAGATACGGGTTCATTCCGTGATTTTTCATGATTTTCTCCTTATTCAGCGCTCAAATGCAGGATTGCCGGAGCGCAGCCGTCGGCAGTAAAGGTCACAGTCACCGGTCCGGTCTTTTCCGTGCTGCGCAGGACAGCCTGTAAATGACCCTGCCAGCTCTTATGGTGGTGTTGGTCGTAATGCTCAGCATTTTTATAGGCGGCGCTGCCGTAGCCTTGCAAAGATGCCGCACCGACCACCTCGATTTTCACATCATAGTCGGGCAACAGTTTGACGGTGCCGTTTTTATCTGTTACATAAACATCCGCAAAGCAGAAATCCTGTCCGCCCGCGCGCAAAATGTTCTTATCGGTCTTGACGGTCAGCACGGTTTCGGCATCGGCTGTGCGCACCGAAGTGCGGTAGATTTCCTGTCCATCCGCATCATAGCCAACACCCACGAGTTCACCCGGTTCATAAATGCAGGGAATCTTGGCAAAGTAGTCTTTCACCTGTGCCTTGCCCGCGCTCTTGCCGTTGATAAAAATTTCCACACTGTCGGCATCCGTGTAGGCATCTACAAAAGTCCGTTTTCCCTCATATCCTTCATAAGTCCAGCCGTCTACCGTATCGGTCCAGCGGTAACTTGTGGCAATAGGGGGCTTTCCGTTATGAACAGGCGGCTGGCTGGCAAGGTACAGCGCGTGTACAGGCTTGTCTAAAAAGCCGCCCCAAATAAACTCATAACGATGCAGCGACGGCTCTGCCTGTCCAGTCAAATCCAGCACGCCGCCGTGGTTTGTGACCCACGGGTAGCTTTTGTGTTCCTCGTTTTCCTCATAGTGCAGGTCGCAGCAGTTGATTTCACCCAAGTGAGATTGCAATGTCCAGACAAAATCGCCGATCAAGTAGGGGTGTGTCTTGGCAAACTTCATCGTATCCGGCAGCATGGTATGGCGGGTTTCGGTACCCAGCAGTACACGTTCCGGGTGGAGTTTGTGCAATACCTCATACCGATCCTCATAGTAGTTATACCCGGCAATATCCAAATAAGGGTAAAGGTTTTTTGTGGCATCTTCATCCATGCGGATGTAGGTTTCCGGGTAAACCTGCCCTTTCTCGTTGTCAGGCAGATTGTTGACTGCGCTGCGGAAGATGGACGCATAGTGCATCCAATCCGCCTTTTGCCGTTCAGGGTCATCGCGCATCCATTCGTCCTCATCGGTTGTCAGATAAGGCGTACCGTCCAGATATTCCCGCAGCCAATGTACGCTGGGGCATAAAGTGGTCGGACGGGTCGTATCCAGCGCATGGATGGCATCTACAATTTCCTTGCCGACGCGCACGCCCTTTACACCGCCGGCCTCCGGGATCTCGTTGCCGATGGAGTAAATCACCACACTGGGATGATTGTAGGCATCCTGCACCATTGCGGCTGTATCGACCTTAAAGTCCTGCATAAAATATCGGTTATAAGGGGAATTGGGGGACTTCATACGATACCAATAGTCAAACGCCTCATCCATCACATAAAGACCCACTTCATCGCAAGCTTTCATAAGACTGCGGCTCATCGGGTGGTGGGCGCTGCGGATTGCGTTGAACCCGGCCTTTTTGATATTGCGGGCGCGGTGCAGTTCGGTGGCATCATTGTTGATAACGCCGATAACGCCCATATCATTATGGATGCAGCCACCGCGCAAAAACGTCGGTTCCCCATTGATAAGCAATCCACGTGCGGGGTCAATTTCAATTACACGCAGACCAAACGATTCCGTGACCGTGTCAACTGCTTTTCCGCCGCTGTACAGGGTGACTTCGGCAAGATACAGATTCGGATGTTCGGCGTTCCAGAGCTTTGCGTTCGGAATTTCCAGTTCGACCACAGCATGTCCGTCTGCAACAGCCGCTTTGGCGCAAACCACTTCCTTCCCGTTTTTCTCGGCGATTCGCACCTCGGCACAGTCACCGCCGTGGGTCATTACCTCGACCCGCACGCAAGCGGGTGCGACAGACAACGTTGTGACACGCACGCCATATCGTTGCATATAGGCGTCCTCACCCACCAGCAGATGCACCGGGCGGTAAATACCGCCGCCCGTGTACCAACGATTATGACCGTCCTGCGGCACATGGGCGGTGACTTCAATTGTATTGTCGCCTTCGCGCAGAAGTCCATCCAGTTCCACCGTAAATGGCGTGTACCCGTAAGCTTTTTCGGCGGCGGGGCGGTCATTCACTGTCACCGTCGTCATGCAGTATACGCCCTCAAATTCCAGTACAAGGTGCTTATTTATAAGTTCCGACGTGATGTGCAGATTCTTTGTATAGGTATAATCGTTGCCGCGCCAGCCTGCCAGCAGAAACCATGTAAACCCCGGCTCAGTATTGCGCGGAGTGTTGAGCATGGCGTCATGCGGCAGGGTCACATCAAAATCGCGACCATCGGGGCAGCTAAAATGCCAGCCGGTGTTAAAATCCAATCTTTGCATTGTCAATTTACCTTTACATGATTTTTGTGTCAGCTACAAAGCTGCGATTTTTGCCATCGGGATAAGCATCTCCCACAATCATAAACTCCGCTTTCCCGCGAATATCCTCAGAGGATGCCCCGACCATCAGCTCGACTTTCCCGTGTTCGACTTTCCAACGCATATCGGCATCCAGAAAAGCCAGTTGGCTCATTGGCAGGGAAAGACAGACCGTTTTTTCTTCACCCGGCTGCAGATTCACTTTGGCAAATCCCACCAGTTCTTTAACGGGACGTACCATGCTTGCCGCCACATCATGCACATAAAACTGCACGATTTCTGTGCCGGCTTTATTTCCTGCGTTGCGCACATGCAGCCGCCCTTTCAGTACACCGTCGGCCTGAATAGCATCTTTTTCCAACCGCAATGTATCATACTCGTATTTTGTATAACTCAGTCCATGACCAAAGCAGTAGCGCGGCGTGTGCGCTCCATCGATATAGGCGTTTTTCGGCGTGCCGCCTGTCATACTGTAACAGGTATTTGTCGGGTGGTTGTAGTACACAGGAATCTGCCCCTCATGGCGTGCCACGGTACAGGGCAGCTTGCCGCAGGGATTCGCCGTTCCGGTCAGCAGCGCGGCAATGGCTTCACCGCCCTGCGCACCGGGAGCCCATGCCTCCAGTATCGCGTTGCATACGCGGTCTGCCGTATCGCTGCTGATGGGGTGACCGTCAAAGTGAACGCCGACAACCGGCTTGTGCAGCGATTCCAATTTTTCTAAAAAGCGTTCCTGACAGACCGGCAGTCCAATGTGCATGGCATCAATACCCTCGCCCGTTGTGCAGGACGCATTCCAGCCATAATGACCGCCCAAAGTGCAAATCACCAAATCGGCATCTTTTGCGATCTGCAGTGCCGCATCATAACCGCTTTCCTCATTGCCAGCATAGGGGTATCCCTGTGCATACAGAAACTCTGTATGCGGGGCAGCAAGGCGCAATGCCCCCAGCATACTATACGCATCGGGATAGCAGCGCCGTGCCAGCGGCTCGACACCGGGGTTTTCCATAACGACTTCGCTTCCCGGATATGTCTTTTGCACCGCATTTTCTGCAGCCGGAGAATCCGCATCGGCCTGGATGCCGGCCATGCTCATTTTAACGCCCAGCGTATTTTCTTTCATGGCCAGTGCCGAATATCCGCCGAATAAGGCACGGACACTGTCAGCGTGCCAGCCGATAACAGCCACCTTTTTTACGCTCTTTGCCAGTGGCAAGACACCGTCGTTTTTCAGCAGGATCATTGACTCCTGCGCGATTTTGCGGTTCAGCGCCGTATCTGCGGGAGTGATTTCCGCCTGTACATTTTCAGCGGGGAAGGGGTTTTCAAACAGACCCAAACGGAATTTCATCGTCAGAATACGCAACACCGCTTCGTCCAGCAGCGATTCCTGCACAACACCGCTGCGAATGTTTTCTTTCAGTTCATCGTTATAAGCCGCAATGGTCGGAAGTTCTTGATCCATACCCGCTTCCAGCGCAAGGCGTCCTGCATCGGCAGGACTCTCAGCCAGATGATAAATCGATTCCAGCTGTTCCACAGCACTGTAATCCGACACAGTTACACCGTTAAAGCCCATCTCACTGCGCAGCAAATCACGCAGAATTGCCTTACTGCCTGCCGGGACCTGCCCATCAATGGCAGCATAGGAGTTCATTACGCTGTCAAGTTTTCCATCTGTAATGGCTGCCTGAAACGGCTTAGCATAAACTTCACGCAGTTCACGCGGGGAAACGACTGCCTGTGCCGTATGGATTCCACCCTGTCCTGCCATAAACCCAAGAAAATGTTTGCTGCAGGCACTCATACGATGTTTATCCTGTAAGCCTTTCACATAGGCTGTCCCCATCGCAGCGGCAAGGGTCGGATCCTCACCGTAGGTTTCTCCCATACGACCAAAGCGCGGGTCACGGCAGATATCAAACACAGGAGCCAGCGCATGACTGATTCCCATAGCGCGTCCCTGTCGGGCAATGCAGGCTGCCATTTTCTGCTGCTGCTCCGGGTCCCATGTGGAAGCCTGCCCCAGCCCGCAGGGAAAAGAAGTCGCCGCTGTCACCATCACACCCGTTAATGTCTCGATATGGAAAATTGCGGGGATATGATGTTTGCCGGACTCCATGATTTGTTTCTGCAGCCTTGTAATAAGTCCCGCTGCGCTGCCCACATCGTCCAGCATAGTCGCAATCAAAATGCAAACCTGACCGACACCGTAGGGGTTCTGCTTCTCCACCGATTTGCCAAGGAAAGAATCAATGGCATTGTAGCATTGAATCTGACCAAATTTTTCATCCAAATTCATCCGTGCCAGCAGGTCACTTGCACGTTCTTCCGGGGAAAGACTGCTATCTTGGTATTTCTGCATCATCGTATTTCCTTTACTCGTAATCTTCCAGTTTCCAGCTGTCCCGCCATTCAATCTTCACATTATCGCCGTCAAAAAGGATGGGAAGCCAAACGTAGTCGGCATTGCGCGTATCCTCTTGCGGCAAATTGGCAAGCAGCGCCCAATCCGCAGGCGTTTTCTCCACGTCCGGATCAAAGAGTCTGTCGTAAAGCGGACCATAATGCGTGTAGTCGTAATCCGGTGCATTCGGCATCCAGCGGTCGGCACAGGCAATGTACAAGTCCTTTTTGTTCGGCACTTTGAATACCGACGAAATCTGGCTGTGAAAGCTCGTTTTTGTCTTGTCACCAATATGCGGGTCACCCTGTACCGTATAAGGACCATGCCATGTATCAGCCATGGCTGCCTCTGACGGATTCGGGAAATACCCGGTTGTGCCGGAAGTCAACAAATAGTGTTTTCCATGCCGTATAAAATGAGCCGTAGCCTCCCGCACATGGGGCGGTCCTTTGTGGGGAAAATGCGTGGAGTAATAGCCGGTCACATCGGTGTAATCCTCCGTCAAATCGGCGATGATCGTCTCAGAATGTACGCGTTCAAAGAAATAATACGCTTTTCCGTCCGGTGCTACAGCCAAGTCAAAGTCACCCGCACTCATACCAAGTGGGCGCAGTTTTTCCCTCACAATGGTATACGGACCAAAGAAGGAGTCTGCCGTAAGCACTGTTTCGGTCTGCGTCTGGTCTTTCTCCATAATTTTCAGCCAACAGACATATTTTTTGGTCCGTGCATTATAAATGATGTGCGGACGATCCATCATAGAAGTGGGGTGCAGCGAACTGTTCGGGTCATCCGTCACGGGCGGGATGAGCAGACCTCGATCCTCCCAGTTATACAAATCTGTAGATGCGTAATAACGAACGCCCCAGTGCCAGATGCCCGCAGCCTTGTCCGTTTTTTCCTTGTTTTCGCCGTACCAGTAGTACACACCATCGAGATAAATCAGTGAGCCGCCATGTGCTTGAATGCGGTTCCCATTTGTATCCAGCCACACTTGACCGGGATAAAATGCATCGTACATTACTCATATTCCCTTCTAAAAAGCGGGCAGAGAAGATTCCCTGCCCGCAAAAATAGTGTATTATTCGGCGGCTGCTTCCGTGGTCGCAGCGGCACGAGCTTCAAGATCCTGTTTGATTTGGGGCATCTGCTTATCTACGGTGTAGAAGCGCAGAATCGCAGCAACAACAAGCATGAGAGCCAGCGGAGCAACGGATGCAAGTACGCGAATCATCATAATGGCAGAATCGGCCTGCACAGCAGCACCACCGACATAGCCGGAAGCGCTCATCAAAACGCCCATCAGGAAGCCGCCAAATGCACTGCCAAGCTTGCCGGAAAGACCGGTCAAGCTGCCCATCGTGCCTTCCATACGCTTAAGGCCTTTCCATTCGTTGTAGTCAGCTACATCGGCAATAAACATATTGAACATCATATTCAGCGGCACGGCACCGGCAGAAACGAACAGAGCCGCCACAATAAAGAATACCATGTTGCCGCCTGCAAAGAACGTTGCAAGGTAGCCGATGCAGCCTACCAAAATACCGATGACAGACATACCAGCCATACCAAATTTTTTGCGCAGTACGGGCAGGGCAAAAGCCAGCGGCAATACCAGAATCGTGGTCACCGAGGCAACGCCCATCATTCCAAGGTTTCCGATGATGTACTGCCAGTAGTAAGTGCCGACACCCAAGCCCGTGGCAATGTTCTGTACAAAACGAACCATGCAGATAATAAGAACCGGGCGGCTTTCCTTCAGCAGAGGCAGCAGGTCTTTAAGATGTGTCTGCTCGCCATTTTTCTCAGAGACGGGGGTGAATTTTTCAGGAATGGTAAGGATGCGCAGCATACCGATTGCGGTCAACGGAATAGCGATCATACCGACCAGACGGCTCCAGCCGACGGCATCGGTTCCGACCTTTGCCATTGCCGTGGGGAACAAGACATTAAATACCATTGCGCCGGCCATCGTAAAAATACTGCCGTAACCAACGATTTTAGACTGCTGTTCCTTGTTTTCGAAGGCGCGAACCATGTACACAACATTGTTGGCATTCAGGAACGTAACGCAGATGGAGTTCATAAAGGTGTACATACAGAAGATCCAGATGCACTTGGCCGCGGTAGCAAAGCTCGTCGGGCAGCTGAACAGCAGCCATGTGGACAGCCACAGGAACAACATAAAAATTTCATACGGGCGACCCTTACCCCAGCGGGTTTGCGTGCGGTCGACAATAAAGCCCGCAACGATATCGGTAAAGCTGTCAAAAATTTTGCTGACCATGAACAGTGTGCCCACCAGAGCAGGGGCAAGCTGCAGTACATCGGTACAATAGAACGTGACATAGCCAAGCATCAGTGTGGACAATGCTACGGAACAGGAACTGGAGTTCCACAAAAGCAGCTTGCCCAAACCGACTTTTTCGGCCTTGCGCTGCTGCTTGCGCGCCAGCTTTTCTTCTTTTGTCATAATGATTTCTCCTTCAACTTGTGTGATAGAGGCTTACCGTATCAATCGATTGCGGTCTTATTGTATCAGAGGATTCGTCATCTTAACAGGCAAAAATTGGCGCAAGAGAAATATATTTGGCTTCGTTTGCCGGAAAACGCCAATTATCTTCTGCAAACGCTAAATAGCTATTTCTAATGTGGCTGCGTTCTGCTATAATACCGGTAGTAGAAATGCAAAAGGAGGTCTCGCAGTGGACCATGTCTTCACTATCGCCGAAGAACGGCTCAATTTGTTTGCCCGCATGGCGAACAGCGCTTGCGGACTGAGCTTATGGTGCTTTGGGATGAAAAAACAGCTGTACACCTGCACCTGCCCGGCTGAGAAGGAGTTCCGTTTATTTCTGGATTTAGGGCAGTGCCTCGACTATGCTATTGCTCATGGTCCCGAAAGCCATGCGCCCATTTTGATGAGCGACCCTATCGGTATGCTTTGGGTCGCTGAGTGCGTATGGCACGGCGATGATGCCGGCTATCTGGTAATATTGGGACCCGTGTTTGATGCCGCAGCTTCTTGGCAGACTCTTCAAAATTGCTTGCGCGGTATGAATCTGTCGGTGTCCTTGACTGCAACCATTATGGAAAAATTGGAACAGGTTCCGATTTTGCCTTTATCTACGCTGCATCAATATATCAAAATGCTGCATTGGGTTCTCTATGAGGAAACTCTGGATGTAGGGAGTATCCGTCTGCAAAATCGAAGCAACATAATTCCCGATAAGGAAGAGTCCCCCTACCCTTGGGATCCGGACCGTGCCCGCGTGGTGGAAGCACAAATCATGCAGCGAATCCGCGAGGGAGACATTTACTATCCGGATAATCATAAAGGCATGGAACGTTTTGCTGATAAAGATTCCTATAATTTGGGCAATCCCCTGAGGGAAAGCAAAGATACCGCTATTATTTTCACGGCGCTTTGTGCCCGTGCTGCCATGGAGGGCGGGCTTTCCCCCCGCATTGCGAAACAGCTGGAGGTGCAGTACATCCGTGCTATTGAACAATGTACCGACGTAGGGCTGATTGAAGTCAACAGCGCAATGGTATCGGACTTCGTTCACCGCGTCCACGACTGCCGCATGAATCCGGCTCTATCCGATGCTGTTCAGGAGATTTGTGCCTATGTGCATAGCCATCTGACCGATAACATTTTGCTGGATGACATAGCCGCTGCGGTGGGTTACACTTCCTACTACCTGACAAAGAAATTTTACCGCGAGACAGGACAGCGGATGACAGATTACATCAATCACGCCAAAATACAATACGCCTGTGTTCAATTAACAGGAACAGACAAAACGCTGCAACAAATCAGTGAGGAACTGCATTATAGTTCCCGCAGCTATTTTACCGCCGTATTCCGCAAGGTAATAGGATGCAGCCCCACGGAGTACCGCAATAACGGAGGAAACAAACCATGACCTTGACCAGCCATACAGATTTTGCCGCTTTTCTGGAGGCGGTACAGCAATGCCGTGGGGAGGTACTGTTTTGTACCCGGGAAGGCGACAAGCTGAATCTGAAATCCACCCTGTCCAAATATCTGTTCGCCGCGTTAGCCGGGAATGAGGAACTGCTGAGAAAGGGAAAAATCGTGTGCCAGTTTCCACAGGACGAGGAAAAATTGACACACATCCTTTCCGCCTCGATGTAAAAGCAAACAGAGAATAAATGCAGCACCGCACAATTCCCGCCTTACGGCTCAAGCAGCGCTTCGATGCTTAGAATTATGAGGTATTGCCAAAAAAATGGCGTTTGCGTATTTTGTTTGGCTTTTTTACCAAAGAAAGTCGAATTAGTATACATAAACGCCATTTATTTTGTTTTCTGCGCGGAAGCAGCACTTTATACTGTAGGGTATACAATACAGAAAGATGGGTGCTTCCTATGAATCTCTATGCCCTTTCCGTGAATCATCGTGCGAACCCTCTCGGCATCAACTCTGACGAGCAGCCCTATTTTGGTTGGAAACTGAAAAGTGAAAAACCGAACACAATGCAAGCCGCATATCGCTTACGGATCTATGCAGACGATACGGTTTGCTTCGACAGTGGGCGGGTGGAAACAGCATGCAACGCTTTTGTTTGCGGTCCCGATCTTCTGCGACCGCAAACATTCTACCGCTGGGCAGTGACTGTATGGGATAATCATGGCGAAAACACCACCGCCGAAAGCAGCTTTGAAACCTCGCTGTCTTCCAAGGAATGGAAAGCCGATTGGATGCGCACACCCCGCGCCTATGTGCAGCGCAAAAAAGGGTTCGGCACACAGCCGCCGGCCACGCTGTTTCGTCGCGCGTTTACTCTTAGCGCTGCACCCCGCCGTGCGCGGCTATATGCCACCTGCCTTGGAGTTTACCGCCTGACCGTAAACGGAAAACGCCCCGATATGCGGGAGTTTGCCCCGGAACACACATCTTACAAGGGTTTGTTGTGCTTTCAGACTTACGATTTAACGGCACTTTTGCATATCGGCGAAAATGTACTGGGCATGGAAGTCGGCGACGGCTGGTATTGCTGCCCGCAGACGCAGCCGCCCATCGATGGCTTGCAGCCCGACCATACGGTGTTGTTCCAACTTGAAATTGAAAATGCCGATGGCACACACACCCGTATTTGCTCCGACGAAGGCGTGCTGACACACGAGAGCGCTGTGCGTGCCTCGGATATTTTTGATGGAGAACTCTATGACGCGCGTCTGGCTTTGCCCGGCTGGGATATGCCCGGTTTTACTGCTGCTGACTGGCTGCCCGCTGTCAAAGATACAAAGCAGAGCGCTTCCGTTTTATACCCGCAGTTTGACGACCCGGTGATCTGCGTAAAAGAATTGCCCGCACAGTGTGTTTATACCAGCCCCAAGGGCGAGACGATCGTGGATTTTGGACAGGTCGTCGCAGGTCGCGCCCGTGTGACTGTGGATTTGCCGACAGGTGCCGCAGTGACGTTAGAACATTTTGAAGCAGTTGACGCAAAGGGAAACTATTTCAACAACATCGACAGTGCAATGGGCGTAACCGAGCAAAAAGACGTGTTCATTTCCGATGGTACGCCGCAAACATTTGAGGCGCGGTTCACTTTTCACGGATTCCGTTATCTGCGTGTCAGCGGGGTGGAAAATCCGATTGCCGAGCAATTTGTGGCTGTCGTTCTTTCTACCGAAAAAACAAATGCCGGAACCTTTGAATGTTCCAATGCAGATTTAAACCGCTTATACCAAAACACGCGCTGGAGCCAGTGTGCGAATATGATGTCCATTCCCACCGACTGTCCCCAACGCGAAAAGGCGGGATGGACCGGCGATATCTCTTTGTATGCCAAAACCGCCTTGCTGAATGAGGATGTCACGCCGTTTCTGACCCAGTGGCTGCAATCCCTGTGTGTGGACCAGCGCGAAAACGGCTCGATTCCCTTTACGGTTCCGGATGTGTCTATCTACCACTATGCCGGCATTCAGATGGGGGAGCAAACCGGATGCGGCGGTCCCGTGTGCAGTGCCGGTTGGGGTGATGCTGCCGTGACGGTGCCGATGGCCATGTACGAAGTCACCGGCAATATCCGCATCCTTGAAAAGCAGTATGACAGCATGAAGGGCTGGTGCGACTATGTTATCAGCCGTGCCCGTATTCACGCACCGAACAGCACCCTGCCCGATGAAGAGGAAGAACATCTGTGGGACACCGGATTTCAGTTTGGTGAGTGGCTGGTGCCCAGCCTTGCCGGAGCACCTCAAGAGCAGTTATTCACCACAATGGCTACAACTTCTGCCTATACAGCGCCGATTTTCGGCTGGCTGGTCGTCCACAAAATGGCACAGGCTGCCGCCGTTTTAGGGCGCGAAGAGGATGCTGTTCGGTATCAGGAAGAAGCCGACAAGATGAAACGCGCGATCCGGGCAGCACTTATTACGGCAGACGGTGTTTTAAGGTATGAACGGCAGGGTGCCTATGTGCTGATGTTGGTCTTTGGGCTTGTGCCGGATGCATGGGTGGACAAATTCGGTACAAAGCTGGCAGAAATCATTCACGCAAACGGCGACCGCCTTGACACAGGATTTTTGCCCACGCCCTATTTGCTGGATGCGCTCTGCATCGGCGGGCAGCGCGAACTCGCCTATACGCTTTTGTACCAGACAGAGTCTCCGTCGTGGCTGGCGCAGGTAAAGCGCGGTGCCACTACAATTTGGGAAAGCTGGGAGATGTATCAGCCCGATGGAACACCTAAAAAAGAGAGCTTCAATCATTATACCTACGGCACTGTAGACGATTGGATTTTCCGCACCATCGGCGGCGTAGACCAAGATGATACAGGCTATCGGCGGCTTATGATTCATCCTCAGCCGGACAAAAGCTTGACGTGGGCCAAGCGTAGCTTTGAAACGGAGAATGGAACCGTATATGCGTCTTGGAAACGTGAAGGCGGACAATTCATCTTAACCACCGACATTCCCTGTAATACCACCGCCAGAATCATTTTGCCGGATGGCACACAGCATGCGGTCGGCAGCGGTCACTATACATTGAATTGTTAAGGCAACACCGCACAGTCACTTTGCGCTGAGTGACCACGGTGCACCCGCGATGATCCAACAGCTGAACGCCGCATTGAATAAAATCAAGAAAGAGGGATGAACCATGAAGAAGGTTACGCTTTCACTTGATAGCTCATTGAAAGAGATTTTTACCTATGAAGAAAGCCGCGCAGTGTTTGACAAATTCCTGCCCGGTATGCGCACGATGGCAGAAAACCAGCCCGCAGCGCTGGGCTTCTCCGTTCGTAAAATCATACAATTTTCGGGCGGAGCTATCCCCGACGAAGCTGCCGACGCGCTGGATGCAGCCCTGTGTGCGCTCGAACTGTACAGTGCCGAGCCGGAAATGTCCGACACGCCGCTGACCCCCGACGGGGCTGAGGTCGTGCCGGAACCTCCCCGCGACGCCATCTACCCCGGCAAGGTCTGGCGCGACACCAACGGTCGCCGCATCCAAGCCCACGGCGGCGCGCTGTATTACGACGACGGCGTCTACTACTGGTATGGCGAAAACAAGGATCACACCGACGGCAAATGCCCGGTCTGGACATGGGGAATGCGTGCCTACCGATCCACCGACTTGTGTAACTGGGAAGATTTGGGCTTGTTCATCCAGCCCGACCTGACCGACAAGGATGCGCCGCTGTATCCCACGTCCCGCGCTGACCGCCCGCACATTGTCAAATGCGCGTACACGGGCAAGTATGTCTGTTGGATCAAGCACTGCGGTGACAATGCCTGCTTTACCGTCTTGCAGGCCGACAAATTCTTAGGTCCCTATGAAATTGTCAAAGCCCACTACCGCCCGTTTGGCTGCGAGGTCGGTGACTTTGACATTGCCGTTTGCGGCGATACGGCATATCTCTATATGGACGCAAACCACAACGGTCAGCTGACGATGCGCCTGACGCGGGACTTCTTGGAGGCGGAAGAAAAAATCTGCTGGCAGTACGAGGGTCTGCACGCGCCGTTCAGCCGCGAAGCGCCGGCTGTGTTTGAGCATGGCGGCAAGTGGTATATGCTGACCTCCGGCATGACCGGGTATGTGCCGAACAAGAGCGACAGCGCCGTGTCCGACGCGCCCGACAGGCCGTTTGTGAGCATCGGTGACCCGCACGCAGATGACGCGAGCCATGCGTCCTTCAACAGCCAAATCTCGCAGGTATTCAAAGTTCCCGGTAAGCGCGACCTCTACATTGCGCTGGCTGACCGCTGGGTGCCGGACTACCCCGTGGATGCTAAACTGGCGGATCTGCTGGAGCGCTGCACCGCACAACGCTTTGACCCCGAACACTACAAGGCAACGTCCGAAGAAATGCAAACCATGATGCAAAGCCCGATGCTGACCAGCGCCAATACTTCCCGCGCCAATTACGTCTGGCTGCCCATCACATTTGAGGAAGGCAAGCCGAAGATCCACTGGCGCGACAGCTGGAAATTGAGCGATTTTGAATAAGGAGTTTTGTATGCGCAGCACATTGAATTTCAATTCCCATTGGCAGTTCACAAAACCCGGCGCAGCACCGGTGGCTGTGACCCTGCCCCACACATGGAACGCCGCCGACGGCACCGACGGCGACAACGATTACTTCCGCGGGACCTGCACCTATACCAAGGAATTTGCCGCCCCCGCACACGCCGACGATGAGGAGGTCTGGCTGGAATTTGAGGGTGCCGCCATGACGGCAGTCGTCACCTTGAACGACCAGGAGCTGACGCGCCACGCGGGGGGCTATTCCACCTTCCGCGTCAACCTGACCCCCGCGCTGGCTGCGCAGAACACGCTGACTGTGACCGTGGACAATAGCGCCAACCGCACGGTCTACCCGCAGAAAGCGGACTTTACCTTCTATGGCGGCATCTACCGCGATGTACATATCCTTATTGTACCGCACAGTCACTTTGCGCTGGGTAACCACGGTGCGCCCGCCCTGCGCGTGACGCCGGAGGTGTCTGACGACCTGCACAGTGCCGCCGTCACGGTGGAAGCCGCCTGTGAAAATACGCCCGACGGCACCGAGGTGCTGTTTGCCATCGAGGGCGTTGGGGAACAGACCGCCGCCGTGCAGGGCGGCAAGGCTGTGACCGTGTTCCACATCGAAAACGTCCACCTGTGGGACGGCGTGGCGGACCCGTATCTGTACAGCATCGCCGCTTCTCTGCCCGGTGGTGACGCCGTGGCGGTACACTTCGGCTGTCGCAGAATCGCGTTCAAGCCGGATACAGGCTTCTGGCTCAACGGCAGAAATGTCCGCCTTGTGGGCGCGGCGCGGCATCAGGACCGCGCAGGAATCGGCAATGCGCTGACCGCCGCTGAACATGAGGAGGATATGCAGCTTTTGCGGGATATGGGCGCCAACACCGTGCGCCTTGCCCACTACCAGCACGCGCAATACTTCTATGACCTCTGCGACAAATACGGTCTTGTCGCGTGGGCAGAGATTCCCTACATCACCGAGCATCTGCCCGAAGCCACCGCCAACACGCTGAGCCAAATGGAAGAACTGGTGCTGCAAAACTACAACCATCCGTCCATTATCTGCTGGGGCTTATCCAATGAGATTACCGTCACCACCGGCGTGACAGAAGACCTGACGGCGAACCATCGCCTTCTGAACGACCTCTGCCATCGCCTGGACGCCACCCGCCCCACCACAATGGCGCACGCTTTTATGTTGGACCCCAACGACCCGTTTGTGCAGCTGCCCGACATTTGCAGTTATAATCTCTACTACGGCTGGTACTTGGGTGAATTGCAGCAGAACGATGAATTTTTTGACACGTTCCACAAAAATCACCCCGACCGCGTCATCGGTCTGTCGGAGTTCGGCGCGGACGCAAACCCCGCCTACCAGAGCGCCCGCCCGGAGCGCGGCGACTGGTCGGAAAGCTACCAAGCCGTCTACCACGAGCATATGCTCAAAATGTGGTCGGAGCGCCCTTACATCTGGGCAATGCACGTCTGGAATGGGTTCGACTTCGGCGCGGACGGTCGCGGTGAGGGCGGCAAGCCCGGTCAAAACCAGAAGGGTCTTGTGACCTTCGACCGCAAGACGAAGAAGGACGCTTACTTTATTTATAAGGCCTATTTGAGCAGTGACCCGTTTGTGCATCTCTGCGGACGCCGCTACGCCCACCGCACCGAGAGCCAGACCGAAATCAAGGCCTACTCCAACCAGCCCCGCGTCACACTGTTTGTGGACGGCAAGGAGTTTGCCGCGCAGGACGGCGACAAGATTTTTAAGTTTATCGTGCCCATCTCCGGCACGCACGAAATCAAGGCCGTGGCGGGCGGCTGCACCGACTGCATGACGATCACAAAGGCAGACAAACCCGACCCGACCTACCGCGCCGAGGGGCAAGTCGAAAACTGGTTCGATAAGCCGGAAGAGCTTATGAAAGAGGGCTATTACTCCATTATGGATTCAATGGAGACTCTGCAGAAATCTCCTGCTGCCAACAAACTTCTTTCTTCCCTTATGGTTAAGGCATCCAACGCCTATGGGGATGTTGCAAAAAATGTAAAAATGCCGCCGGAGATGGAAAGTCAGATTGCACGCACATCTTTGCGCTCCATTCTGAAGCAGGTCGCAAAGTCCATCACCCCCGCAGATGTGCAACAGTTGAATGCGGCACTCAATAAAATCAAAAAAGAGAGCTGATCCATGCGTGAAGTCGAACTTTCTCTAAATGGCACCCTGCGTGAGATTTTCTCTTTTGGGGAAAGCCGTGCCGAGTTTGATCGGTTTCTGCCCAGTATGTGTGTCATGGCAGAAGCGTAGCGTTACCGTCCCTTTGGGCATAAAGTCGATGATTTTGACATTGCCCTTGACGGCACAACGGCGGTTCATGTCTATATGGGTGCTGACCATACGAAAGCGACAGCGCCGTTTCCGATGCGCCGGATGCGCCGTTTTTCAGTATCTGTGACCACATGTAAATGATGCAAGCTGTGCATCGTTCAACAGCCAAATCTCACAGGTTTTCAAAGTTCCTCGCAAGCAAGACTAGGATATTGCATTAGCTGACCACTGGGTACCGGATTACCCTGTTGACGCAAAGCTGGCTGATACTCTGGAGCGCTGCGCTGCGCAAAGTTTTGACTCGGAGCATTATAAGACAGCCTCGGAAGAAATGCAGAGTATGATGAACAGTCCCCTGCCGGACAGCGCCAACACTTCCCTGCCAATTACGTCTGGCTGCCCATCACGTTTGTGGACGGCAAACCAAAGATTTGCTGGCTCGATAGCTAGGAAGTGAGTAATTTCAATTGAACAACGTCTATCATCGATTTCTATGATAGACTTAGTGATGAGCTTTCTGAAATCATTTTAGATTATCTCCATTTTGACCACCGTTTGACCACTGCTGTGCAGTTGTCCTGCAAAATGTCGGAAAAGCCTGTTGTGACAACCAACAACAGGCTTTTTCCTGTTCTGGCGGCAAATGTGCAGAACCAACAAAATTTACGTTTCCGCGTCTGTTTACGCCGCCTTGTCGTAGTTCTCCGACGCCAGGTGCCGGGGGTTCGAATCCCTTCGGGCGCACCAAGAGCAGTACCTTATGGGGTGCTGCTCTTTTT
>ULPY01026289.1_pt1 | contig 16705 bp, 9 predicted proteins | sample 1953951 | NCBI WGS metagenome assembly ULPY01 (sample SAMEA4835641, study PRJEB28245) | human gut metagenome | biome: gut microbiome; material: fecal sample | place: Denmark | collected 2008
AAGAATTTGGCATATTAAAGTTATTATATTGTTTTCGGGTGTGGGATATTAAAGAATTCAAGATGCCTTTATCCCCATATAAATTTAAAATCAAGGAATGATGAAATTATGGCAATTTTTATCTGTTATTTTGATATTGTCGATATCTCCTTTGGAAATATCGGGTCAAAATAACAGTGGTATTGTTTCCGGTAGTGTTTTTAATTCGGGACAAGAACCACTCGTGGGAGTGAGCGTCTTTGTCAAAGGAACAAATATAGGAACGATGACCGATGCAGATGGACGTTTTTCTGTAAAGGCAGAGGACGGACAAAGTCTGGAATTTCGTTATATCGGTTATGACACCAAAGTGGTGACCGTGAATGGTAAAACGATGTCGGTTACGATGTCGGAAAATCAAGTTATCTTAGATGATGTTGTAGTTATCGGGTACGGAACACAGAAAAAAAGCGATTTAACCGGTTCTCTCTCTTCTGTAAAGGGAGAAGATATCGTAAAAACAGGCGACACGAATATTACCCAGTCTCTACAAGGTAAAGCTCCGGGAGTTTATGTCACGTCCAATTCTGGAACTCCGGGGGCAGGAGCTACGATTCGTATTCGTGGCTATGGTTCTATTTCAACCGATTTAACCCCGTTGTATGTCGTGGACGGGCAACCTATGGAAGAGAGCAGTGTGAATACTATTAATCCTATCGATATTGAAAATATTGAGGTATTGAAAGATGCTTCGGCCACTGCCATTTACGGTTCTCGTGGAGCCAATGGCGTTATTTTAATTACTACGAAGAAAGGTAAATCCGGTAAAACCAGTATCACGTTTGATGCGTCATTCGGTTGGTCAAATGCAATTAATCGAGTGCATATGATGAATAGCGATCAGTTGTATGGCTTTTTGGAAGAGGCGTATGAAAATGACGGAATGCGGATGCCTAGAAATATTACCCGACTTTATCATCTCGATGGAGAAGGCTTGGGCCCTGTTGACGAATATGGCGAACCGACGGATATAAATGTCTATGATACCGATTGGTGGAATGAAACCACTCAAACAGCGTTTAAACACAGCTATAACTTATCGGTCAGTGGCGGTACGGATAAATTGACCAGCCATTTCAGCATAGGTTATTTGAATCAAGAGGGTATTGTAATGACATCGGATTATGAGCGTATTACATTGCGTGTGAACAACGAATATAAGTTTAATAAATGGATAACGATCGGTCAGACCTTAGGTGCAGCCTATGTCAAAAGTCATGATTTGAACACTCCGATTAATGAAATATTGTTACCGGATCCGTTTTCACCGATTTATGCCAAAAATGCAGATAAGCAGGATCCTAATTATGAATTTAATAAATATATGGGATCTCAATACAGCTATTATTCGAATCCTGTTGCAAAATTGAACCGACAGAAAAAGGAACATTTGAATCGTAATATCGACGGTACGGCCTACTTAAATATCAATTTGGGATTAAAGGGTCTGGACTTTAAGACTATGTTGGGTTTTGAGTTACCGGAATATACCTATACCGAGTTTAACCCGTTTTTTGATTTGAGGCCGAATGATACTCCATATAATATGTGTACGAACGTGGAGAGTAAATTTTTGTTGGAAAACAGTGTCGCCAATACGAGTTCTACGGAACTGAATTATACATTTCAAAATACGTTGAGTTATAATAATCAATTTGGGAAACATTCTATTTCGGCGGTGGCAGGTTTCACGTGGGAAGCCTATACCGGTCGTTCTTTTACGGCAGAACGGTTGAATACGCCGAGCAATTCCGATGCTTTCCAAATCGTGGGAGCCGGGACGAAAGAGGGAACTTCTACGGGTAGTCGTTATGAAAACTATTTGATTTCTTATCTTGGGCGTATAAATTACAACTATGCAGACCGTTATTTGGCGACTGTCAGTGTCAGAGCCGACGGTTCCTCGAAATTTGCACCGGGTAACCGTTGGGGGACATTTCCATCTTTTTCTTTGGGTTGGCGTATAGATCAGGAGGAGTTTTATAAAGATTGGAATCAGAATGTATTGAGTGCGGTTAAGCTGCGTGGTGGTTGGGGCCAAATCGGGAATCAAAACATTCCTTCGTTCGCTTATGCCGATGTCGTTTCTACTTATGATACATGGGTGTATGGGTTTAACAGCGGTTTGAATCTGTTGAAGGCTTATGCCTCTACATCTAAGGGAAATAAAGATATTAAGTGGGAAACAGTGGAGCAAGGCAATATAGGAGTCGACTTGGGCTTCTTTAAGAACTCATTGACATTGTCGGCAGATGCTTACATTAAGACGACACGGGATATGTTAATGCAGAATCCGTTACCGGGAATGGCCGGTTATCCTACAACCCCGTGGGTGAATGCCGGTTCCGTAGAAAACCGGGGTTTGGAATTTTTGATCGGGTATCAAGGGAAGGTTGGCGACTTCCGTTATTCTGTGAGCGCAAACTTTACTTTCCAAAAAAATAAATTGGTAGAAACCGGAACGAACGATCCGATTTGGGGTACTGTCTCGAAGAACGAAATCGGAGAAGAGTTCGGACGCTTTTATGGATATGTTTATGATGGCATTTTCCAGTCGAAAGAAGAGGTTCTCGCCCATGTAGGAGCCGATGGGAAGACTTTGCTTCAACCTCTTGCAGAACCCGGCGATGCTCGTTTCAGGAATCTTAATGGCGATAATACGCTGGATAGCAATGACCGGGATTATATAGGAAACCCCAACCCCGATGTGATTTATGGAGGAAATATCGAATTGGGATATAAAGGAATCGATTTTGCTCTTTATTTTCAAGGTGTTGCCGGTAATGATATTTGGGTAGGGACAAAAGCTCTTCTCAGGCAGACGAGTATAACGAATTTATTAGCCGAAACTTACACAGATGCGTGGCGGAATCCCGGTGATAAAACCGATGTATTCGGAATTACCAGAAAAGATGATAATGATAATTATAGAAATTCGTCATGGTATGTGCAGAACGGTAGCTTCTGTAAAATAAAAACTGTACAGATTGGCTATACATTCCCGAAGAAAATAGTCGAAGCTACGAAGGTGTTTAGTTCTTTGCGATTATATGTGAGCGGAGAGAATCTGTTTACATTTACAAAATTCAAATATATGGACCCGGAAGTTCCAAATGGCAATGCTTTGAATATGGGTATAGAGAATTTGGGGTATCCTAATCCTCGCACATTTACAGTAGGGGTCAATGTTCAATTTTAAACGATTACAGTTATGAAACTAAGGTGGAGAATACTATATATATTGTTAGGCTCGTTGTTCCTTCTTCCTTCATGTACAGATGAGGATTTGGATACGACTATGTACGGAGGTCGAGAAGACACGGAATTTTACAATAATCTCGAAGAGATAAATCAAGCATTGACGGCCTGCTATTTCTATATGAAGGATAGTTGGAACGATATGAGCTTGGAGTTGATGTTTATCAACGATTGTGCATCCGACGATTGCGAGAAGGGTGGCAGTGGCCTTACCAATGAGGGGGATATTTATCAGTTGGAAACATTCAATATATTTACGACGAACAGTAAAGTGAGCCAGTTTTGGAACATGGCGTATAGAGCTATTTACCAAATAAATACACTATTGGACAAAAGCGAAATATTTCGTTCTGCGAATACGGATTTAACGGAAGAAGATAAGACGTTGCTTACGCGCTATGAAAATGAGGCGCGTTGGTTACGAGGCGTTTGGTATTTTAATCTGGCTTATTTGTGGGGTGATGTTCCTTTGTTTTTGCATGCCGAACAGCCTGCGGATATATATAAACCCCGGACACCGGTAGCCCAGATTTGGGAACAGGTTATAGCCGATTTTACTGTGGCTACGGCTTTGCCGAAACGGAGCGAGTATTCCGAGGAAGACACCGGGCGCGTTACGAGCGGCGCGGCTTATGCCATGTTGGGTAGGACATACTGGTATAATCGTGATTTTGAGAATGCTTATAAAATGCTCTATGTTCTGGTTGAAGGCGAGCAAAAAGGAGAGTATGAATTGGATCCAGATTTTGCGACTCAATGGTTGAACCCAAATTCCAATTTGAGAGAGTCGATTTTTGAGATACAATATGTCACCAATGGAAAGAATTGGGATGAATCGACGGGGTGGAACGGAGTTTGGTTTATTTCCAGTAGCGATGGCGGCTATGGATTTCATTTACCGACTCAACATTTGTTGGATGCTTTTGACCCGGAGGATCCGCGAATTACTTGGACATTTGTTCGTCAAGGCGACCAATTCGTCGGGAATGATTTTGTGACAGGAGATGCGAATTATCCCAGTCGTTTTTTTGACCGCAAGCATTTTGTCCCCATGAGCGAGACTTTAAATGCGGTGTCTCCGGTCTATCCACAAGATGTAGAAATGACAGTTTATGTCATTCGTTATGCCGATGTTTTGTTGATGTATGCCGAGGCTTGTTTGGAAAAAGGCAATATCGTGGGTGCGAGAAAGTATTTGAATCAAGTGAGAAAACGAGCTCGCGAATCCAGTCCGTTGGATGCGAAACGAGTCATTCAAAAGTATGTGCCCGACACAAAGCCGACATCGTTACCGGACATAACTTCCGATAATGTGGCGGAAGTGCGATTGGCTATTTGGAACGAGCGTCGCTTTGAGTTCGCTTGTGAGGGAATCCGCCGTATGGATTTGATGCAACAGGAACGTTATGGAGAAATTATGACGGCTGTATATAGTAACGGCTATGCGACAGAAGATGTCGATAAGGGACGTTATTATACAAAGGAAAGAGAACTTTTCCCCATTCCTCAAAATGATATAGATTTAAGCCGAGGTGCATTGGTTCAAAATCCCGGATATTAGATCGTCTTTTTTAGGGAGGGTAAATATTTGATAATTAAGAAAGTAGATAATTATATATGAAAAGATTGATATATTTGATTTTACTCTTGTTCGGATTGTCCGGTTGCAAGACAGAACAACAGGAGGTTCAGAATCCGATAGTTGTGGATACCGATTTCGTGTTGCAGGAAAACTATTATGGAGGGGCGATGCAATGGGAACCCAATGACCGGGATTCGATGACGGAGGAGCAATGGGATCGTTTGTTTAGACGAGTCGAATTTATGAAACTTGGGTATATTCGTTGTTGCATAATGCCCTATTTCTACTGTTTCGGTTATGACGGGAACGACCCTATATTGCTTTGGGACATGGATTCGACGAAAGTCGATGCCCGTTGGTATGCTAATTCTCGTCGATTCATGAACGACTTGTATCGTCAGCTTCAATTTTGTAAGGATAACGACATCGATGTGTTGCTTGGAGAGTGGTGGAAGCCGATGAATCCGAATTGGAAACAGGCTGTCCCCGTCGATATGCCTAAGTATACGATAGAATTGGACGATTCCCGATATGCCGTTCAAGTAACTGAATTGGTTGAATATTTGGTTAAAGAGAAGGGTATGACTTGTATCAAGCAATTTAACTTGGGGAATGAAGTAAATTTGGTGGCCAATGATCCTCGAAACGGTTATTCATGGGAAAAATGGAAGAAATCCATTCTTAATCTACGCTCGGAACTGGATAAACGGGGATTGAATGATATTGAGATTGTGGGACCGGACGGAGGTTATTGGGGGACTGATGTTTGGTTCAATAAGACATTGACCGAATTGGATAGTGTGGTTCCTGTCATCGATTATCATTGGTATATCAATAAAGATTGGACTTTTACGAATCGTGTGGAAGATGAGACACGAATGTTTCGTTTCTTTACACAAATGCAGGACAGCAGCAAAGTGAATATTTGGGGCGAAATGGGTATTCGTGACGGACATAATGAGGTGCTTGACCAGCATACGTTGATTCACCAGTGGTGGTATGGAACGTTCGTTGCCGATGCCTTGATTCAGACTTTGCGCTCCGGTTGGTCGGCTGCTGCGGCGTGGGGTATGGATGATGCCATGCATTATAAGGACGACCTCGATGAACAGAAACGTTGGGGATTTTGGAATTCAATCGCAGAACAGAAAAATAAACCGGAAGAAGCGAATATACGTCCGTGGTTTTATACGTGGTCGTTGATGTCGCGTAATATCCCGAAAGGGTCGAAAATTTTGTATTCCAATTCTTATAGAACTCAGAATTTGAATGGTGTAGCCGCATTGACTCCGACAGGAGATTTGACATTTGCGATTACAAATACAGCCGATTTTGCGCAGCGTGTAACCGTACAGATTCCTACCGTCGTAAACGATCCGATAATCAATAAATATGTGTATTTCGAGGACGATTATCCGGTCGATACAGCAGGCTTTCCGGTTGTGAAAGAAGTTCTGAAAGATGTCGATCTTCAAAAGGGGATAGTTATCGATTTTCCCGCGAAAGGTTTTGTTCTGTTGACTACGATTGGAGGTAGCAAACCGGAGATTGTAAAAAATGATAAATATATGATGGATCCGATGGAGGGTGTCCAACGTATGTATGATCATTCCGACAATTTGGGATTAAACGGGTTCCCTAAATTCTATGACGAATGTAACACTGCTGCTCCCGATTTCCAGTTCTTCAAAGTTTTGGAAGATTGCGGTACTATTCACCCTTCGACCAATGAAGAACATGCTTATATAACTTATAAGTTCGACGGATTTAATCATTTTGAAATCAAAGTGTCGGGAGTGGAGACCATAACCGACCGTTTCAAAGTGTACGTCTCGCCGGATAATTGCGAGTGGAGAGAGGTCGAATTGTCGTTTACCGGACCCGAAATGTCTGTTTGGCGTTTTGTTCATTCGACCATAACACCGAAAACAGAACTCGATAATTGCAATTATTTAAAGATTGAAATGCTGCCGAACGGTTATTTCTCCAATACTCGTATTCGTGAAGTGAAAATAGAAAAACGGTGAAATGTTAGTACGGGGAATATAAAGAGGGCATACTCATTGTGAGTATGCCCTCTTTCTGTTATTACAATCGCTTTGTTATAATGAAAAGGTTCGGTCTTTCATCGGATACAAAGTAAAAAGTGCAGATGTTTACTTTTAATGTCGGTTACGAAAAATCTCGACAGCTCGATAAAATGCATTTATGTTTTCGAGGGAGACACCCGGAGGAACATCGCAACCCGTTGAGATAATAAAGTTGTCGAAATCGGTAGTAACATGCAGCAGTCTCTCCGTTTCGTCGTAGACTTGTTTCGGAGATGACGATTTGAAAATACCGACCGGATCAAGATTCCCCATAACAATGCGATCGGACGGTACTTGTTGAAGGGCGGAGACGATGTCGCATTGATTACCGAAGTGGAGAGCCCTTGCTCCTGAGTCGATCATGGATTACGTACAGTGCCCTGTGTTTCCGCAGTTGTGCAATACGAAAAGGAAGTTTTCATTTTGTACGGTCTCGACGATCGGTTTTATATAATTAGTCGAGAATATTGTGGCATCGTCGTTGCTGAGTAACCCGGCGGCAGGCTCGGCCATGATGATACCATCGACTCCTGTTTCTTTCAGAGACCGAATGTATTTGAGAATAAACTCTGAACATTTTGAGAGTAGTATTTTTGCTAAATCGGGTTCGACGTAAATAGCCATCATCATTTCTGACATATCGTAAAGTTGACCTGCCAAAGAATAAGGTCCGATACAACCTGCAAAGACCGGGCGGTCATTGATTCGTTCTGCCGCAAGTCTGTTTGCTTTCAGATATTCGGGAATACGGGCGGTATCGGTATCGGGAATGCGGAAATTTTCCACTTCGTTCCTGTCGTGAAGCAACCTTTCGGCAACACTGGGTACGTCGTTTTCGGAGAAATGAAGTTTTGCCCCGAAAGCTTCTGCTTCGACGGTAAGGTCCATGATGACTGTCGCCGCATCGGAAGGAGTATTTTCTGACAAGGCGATAATGGCATCGGCATGTGTCTGGCCGTCGGTAACGGCGGCTTTTACAGTTTTCTCGATGAGCTCGATTCCCGGGTGTGTCATAATGGGAATAGCATATCGTTTATTCCGATTGAGATTGAGTTTCATGATTAAATGATTTTTTAATTCGTTTCTTATAACAGTTGTCCAGTTCGCAGAATTGACAACCGTATTTGCGGGTATCGACATGAAGTCCAGAGCCTATCACTCCGCTGATAGATTTTATAGGATACATCAGGGCACTGCTATTGAGAGTGATTCCGCATACATTATCGGGTAAGAGTGAGAAGAGTAATTTCTGTTCATTCACATGCCACCCGCAATAACCCGGACTAAAACGGTTAGTATGGGGTATTCCCGGCAATTCTGTTTCCACGAACTTTTCCATAATGTCTCCTGTCGCTTCGGCAATACAACTACCGAGGGTATCCCAGATGAATAGTAGCAATGCATCGTCTGCATTCGATAGTTTATTGTGAAAATCTTGATATTCCATACCGGCAGTCGCAGCGAAAAAACGAATCTTTCGGAGTTTTTCAACAGTGTGGCGATAGTCTGGTTAACGTGAAATATTTTTTGATTACAGCATATACAATCCTTGTTTACATACCCGTCGAACATTCGAAAGTAAAAACGAGGTCTTACTATGTTGTTTGCAACGAGGAACAGGTTGTCGACTAAATCCCGAACATTTTTGTCGGGAGATACTGCTCCATACCCCATTTCTATATATACGGTTTCTTTTGTCAAGTTTAGTTCTTCGAACCGCAGTGAATGTTCCATTTCTCTTATTTGTTCAATAATTTTCGGGCGAGAGTTACAGCGGCATTGGCATTGTCGCTATATCCGTCGGCTCCGATTTCTTTGGCAAATTTCTCACTGAGTGGAGCGCCTCCAATCATGATTTTGACATCGTTTCTGATTCCGGCTTTTTCAAAAGCTTTGATAACTTCTTTCATATAAACCATTGTGGTAGTCAGAAGTGCCGACATACAGACAATGTTCGCTTTGTGTTCTTTGGCGGCTTCGACGAATTTTTCATCGGAAACATCGACACCGAGATTAATTACTTCGAACCCACAGCCTTCCAACATAGAGCTTACGAGGTTTTTCCCGATGTCGTGCAGATCGCCTTTAACCGTTCCAATGACAACTTTCCCGAGAGAGATTGTATTTTTGTCATTTTCCATGTAAGGTTTAAGAAGTTCCAAAGCTCCTTTCATAGCCCGGGCACTCATCAACAGGTTGGGAACATAGGCTTTTCCGGCTTCGAATTGAGTCCCGATTTCTTCCATTCCTTTAATCAAATAATCGCTGATCAATGTTTGCGGGTCGATATTTTCTTGAAGCGCTTCTTGGGTTGTACTGACTGCCAGTTCGAGATTCCCTTTTACGATTGCATTATGTAAATCTGAAAGTTTTGCCATTTTCGCTGGATTATTAGAAGTTGATTATTTTATAAGAAGTATTGCCTATTTTAATGAGATGTACTCCATTCTCTGCCGGAATGGAGTAACTCCCGTTTACGTTTTCTGCAAAGTGCAGTAATTTACCGTCGACAGAGAAAAGATAGACAGGCATGTTTTTAACGCCTTCAATATAAATATATCCGTTTTCGGCGGTTACCGAGATGTCGTTGTTTGTTACATATTCGATTCCCGAAACTTCTTCGGCGCTAAATATAAAATTGTCGAAGAAAGAAGTGTCGAGAACGTTCAGCCGGTCTGAATAATTTAGATTGGGATAGATGTCGATGCTTGTAATGATTTGACCGACATGATTCGACAAGTTCAGGCCGTACCTAAACCATTCTCTTTTCTCGTTACAGGAAAAGTGTCCGACAGCTTTTTCTCCCGAAAGGAAATTGACGACTATCTTGATTTCGGATTGTCCTGTCGGGCGGTAATATGAGAAGAACAGGTTGTGGTTACTTTCGGGAACTTGTACAAATGGATATAAATTTAATTGTGCGGACAAGTCTTGATCGGCATCGCTTGTTAATATATTTATTTGGCAGGCTTTATCGCTGGGATTGTTTTCTTGTATTTTGGGATTCGAAGCAATGGAAGACATTATGGAGGAATTGGCCGGAATAACTTTTACAAAAGAATTCAAATATTCGAAGTCGATGTCCAGAATTTGTCGGTATTGTTGGTCGTTGTTTGTTGTAATTTCTTGTAAATCGATAGGGGAATTTTCTGTATTGGATAGAAAGATGTTGTCAAAAATCAAAGATTCGGTGTCGAGAGTGGAAGTCGTCGCTGAATCTCTATAAGGATATATGATGATGTAATCCAGTGTTTTACCGATTAGAGGCGTTAGGTTCAGTTGTAATTCCCTCCATTCTCTGTGAGGAATTTCGAATTCGTAACCCAATAGCCTGTCTTCATTTTGAACATGTAAGGCAATGGCGATTTTTGCCGGTCTACTTCTGTACAACTGAATATTGAGCAGTGGAAAATCTTCACTGATTAGGATTTTATTGAGCGGAAATATAGTACTGAAACAATCTCGGGGATTGTATTCGTCGTTAATTAGAATTTCGGAGTATCCGGCATTGTCGCTGGTATTAGGGTCTCGTTTGCGGGGATTAGAACCTATGTAGGTTCTAATCCCTTTGTTATAGTCGCCGAGAAGCATATACCCGTCTTGCGATTCAAAGTCGATGGTTAGAGTAGACTGTGTGTCGGACGTATTTGTCTCCAACGGTTCCAAGGTAGTGATGAATATACCTTCTTCCATAGGAACTTCCACCGTGATTCCGGTAGAAAGATTTTGATCGGTTATTTTTTCATACGGAAGAGACAACGCAGCGCCATCTCCGTAACTGTTGCGGTTGAACCGATAAATGTAAAGAGGTTTGGTACAATCGACCTTAAAGGTAATGGATTGTGTTTTGCTTTGAGCATCCATACGTCGATTGACTACGACAAACGAGTAATCTTCGGAGCCGATACGGGCTCCGAGTATACGAATATCTTTGCGCCCTTCCAGTTCGGTCATTTTGAGAATTTTTGCTCCACGGGGAAAGTAACGGCACATCAGTTGCCATGTGTAGTACCAGGGACGTAAAGTCATACCGCCATAAGTTCCGGCATTGTTCCACATGCCGGCATTTTTATTCTGTTCCAGCCCGTCGAGAGCCCAAGCCAATCCCGATGCCATGCCCGAACGGGCAAGTTGTATGCCGTAGTCCCAAAAACCTAATGCATATTCGTAGGTGTCGATTCGACAATGAGCCGGAGCGTCGGCAACAGGCCAGTCGATAAAAGGGACTCCGATGGGAGCCATTTCCGACACATGGACGGGTTTGTTGGAATTGTCGTATTTATAGACATTTGCGAGATAGTTTGCAAAAGTCGTTTCAATGGTGCGATTATATAATTGATTGTAAGTATCGTCGGGTGTATCGTTCAGGTAGTTATGGAAATCATAGGCTGACAGTTGATCTGCGTTGTATTGTGCAGGTTTCCATATCCAGTCGCTCCATGAATCGGCTCCTGACAGAAAATTTGTGGGTAAGCCGCGTTTCTCCAATTCGGCGTAAAGTTTTTTTATCATGATACTCCAATCTTCGTAAGAGATACCTACTCCCAAAGGCTCGTTCGAGGGCGCATAACTGGTAATGATTTTATCGTAACCTTTTGTTCTAAAAAGATACTCGATGAGGTCGGCTTGCAGTTGGGCACATTCGTCGGTTGTGTAAAATTGTTTATAATCCTCTCCGTTATATCCGACCCCCCAGAAACCACTCATAACTTTAATATCGTGTTCCTTATAAAGGTCCATAATTTTGAAATAGGCCTGCATGTATTTGCTATCCCAATTATAAGTTCCGATGGGCAGATTATTCCCATCATCATCTTTGTTGAACCAATCGCGGATTACCGGTAAGCGGACTAACGAAGGTTTGATGGCAAGGATCCGTTCTGTCGTGGTTTTCCATAAATCATCGGACCACGGCTTAAAGGTGTTACCGTCGCTTTCGCGGGCGAATCCCCATTGATTGTACCCGAAGCCTTCCCACGGTGTTTGTAATTCTTCCTCAACAGTCGATTCGAATGCTTGTAAATTCGCAGGGACAATCAATGTTGCAATTACAAGGGTGAGTAAAATAAATTTTCGTTTCATGTTATCAAAAGTGTTATAATTTAGAAAACGTGTGCTTCAAATATTTGCGTGACTTATCTTGTTGTGATGAATTCAAATTTTGAGTCGGAGGAACTGGGATAATGGCTCCCAACCGCAATATAGATAAATCCTTTTTGTTATTTTTCTTTTCTTCGAATTTGTTTGACGGCATCGATCATTCCTCTGAATCCATCGACAGAGACATAAGAAGCGATGGAATTACCCGAACCTAATCCGTAACCCTTGCAAATGCGCCGGTATTCTGTGCCTTTTTTCAATACTTCGTCATATACGGATTGATAGGTTCCCAACGAAAGCAGATTTACATCGAAGCCTCCAAAAAGTCCTATTTGACCGTTATATCGTTTTATCCATTCGTCGAAAGGAGCGATCTGGTCTTCGTTGCTATGCTTTGCGTCGATTCCCAAAGTTATGATGTCGGGCATTATTTCGAATATGTTACCGCAACTGTGCAGAAGAAATTTTTTTTCTGCATGATGTACCAAGTCTATTATACGCTTGGTTTGAGGAAGTATGTGGTTAATGATGGTTGTCGGTTCGAGCATAGTCGATGTGCGGTGTCCCAAGTCGTCGCCCATACGGAAAAAAATGAAGATGTCGCTGTATTCTTGTATCATTTTGGACCATAATTCGACGTATAAGTCACCGATACGAATAAAAAGGTCGCGGAACAAATCGGGGTCTATGTATTGCATGATACACAGATTCTCGTAACCTACCAAATCTTGGGCGGATTCGAAAATGCCATACCCGCATCCTCCATATGCTTTCATTCCTGTTGGCAAGACTTTTCTGATAGCGTCGAGTTTGGGTTTGTTCGCTTCCCAAAACAAATGGGGTATTTCGTCGAAGGGATAGCGCTCAAAATCGGATCGGGTTTGAATGGGGCCTAATTTCCCTCCCATAATTGCACCGTGCTCCGGGAAAACGTCGCAGATTGGAGCTTCGAAGTCAAAAGCATCGTAGGTATTGTTTTTCCAAAACTCCGTTACTTTTTTGAAAAAGTATTCTGGTTCTGTTTCTTGGTAACCGATAAGTTCTTCTCCTGTAAATTTCTCTATAAATTCGATATCGATGTGATGTTCATATAGAGGGAGATACTTTGGCTTTTTGTTATAAAGGACATCGAGAATGTTGTTTGCATTCGGCTGAAACTGTTCCATGTTTTGAGAGAATTTTTAGTCGTTCCAATGGATTAAACCGGCTTTGATATTTTCCAGTGGCATATCGGGCCCGGCTTCGAATTGCCCGATGAGGCCACCATTTACCCATAGAGCTTCTTTCATTTTGTGTACGGCGTCGATTACATCTTCGACACTTCCTTCGGGGAGTATGTGCTGACGACATATTTCGCCCCAGTTTGTAATACGTCCGTTGCATTTTTCGGAGACTTTGTCTAATCCCATGCACCACACTTGACTATTGATGGCATCTACTCCTATCTCGATCAAGTCGTCGTATAGTTCCAAAATGTAGCCGTCGCTATGCATAAAAACGAATTTACCGGCAGTATGGACTTTGTCAAAAAACCGTTTGTATAAAGGTTTATATTGTTTCCTCCATGTTTCAGGCGAGATTAGTAAAGAGCGTTGTGAGCCCCAGTCGTCTCCGAAAATTATTCCGTCGACTTCTAATTTGAGCCATTCGTCTAAATAGGTGTTATAAAAATCTTCGACAATTTCCATTAGTTTGAAATATTCCGGAGACTCAATCAACGTATCCATGAAAAGGTTTTCTGTACCACGAAGGTATTGCATACGTTCGAACAAGCTAATCCAACCGCCTAAGATAAATTTGTCTTTATGAGTGTCGATGAACGCTTTTGTCTTTTCAAATCCAGAGATGCCTGATAAAAATAACTTTTTGGGACTTTCATAGTTCCAAACTTTATTGAAATCGGCAAAAGGATATTCTTTTACTTCTCCGATAATACCTGCTTGGTGATTTACCCAAGTCGATCCCCAACAATCGGTATAGCTGCCGATTTGGTAGTGACGTGCGTCTTCGGTGGAGTCGTCGAACGGGGCGGAGAGAATATCGATTTCGCAGCGATTGATGATGTCGTCAAGCGCTTGTCCGTATTTTAGTTTTGCGGCGGGCAGTTGCCACAGGTTTACCGGAATCCATTCCGGATTGTCATGTCGAAGGGTTCGTATTACATTTTCTTTGGCTGTCATCATAGCGGAATGGGTAGTTATATATTACATTTAAATGTCTTGTCGCCGATTTGTATTAAATAATTGCCATTGTTGAAATAGATATTTTCATTATCGGTCGAGATGTTTTGTCGATATAGTAGTTTACCGGATAGATCGAAAATATTGACTTGCTCTCCGATTGCATTTTTGATTATGATTTGATTGGATACAACGGAACAGTCGATTTCGTTGTTCCTTAATTCGTTAATAGTTGTGGGATCGCCTTCGTTTTTGAATAGAAAATATTCGTTGTCGGCTATATCGGAGGTAGAGGCCGTTATAATGTTGTCTTTTTGAGACAAATATTTTCCGTTAGCCAAAGCCCGTATTGCAGCTTTTTCACCTTTGTCTATGTAGAGGAATTTTGAGGCGGTGTCGAGATTCGATGAAAGTTCCAAAGCGCCGGTAGCAGCATTGACCGATAGATATGAATTGTTTTCGTTGAAGGCGATATATCCGTCGTCGGTATGAGAAACATTAAAACCTGTACCGTTCGGATTCATCGTAATGTCATTGTCGCTGATCGTTAACCTAAGATTGTTGGCAACGTTTTCCAAATAGTATCGTCCGTTCCAATAGCTTCTTTCCCCCGAAACGGCAATACATACAATTTCGAATTTTTTGTTTTCCAACAGTTTGATGTGGAGTATATGTTCTCCGATTCCCAAATCGGTCAATACGATTTGGTCGATGTGTTCTCCGTTAGAGCCGTCAATGACTACGGCCGGATTGTCGTCTACCCAAATTTGGGCCGTTCCGAAATTTTCGTTTGCCGGGCGTTTCCAATATGTGACGGCAGCAACGTCTCCGTTAATTTTAAATTGAAGTTCACTGTTTGCAATTTCGCTTCTCCAACCTTTTCCTGTGCCGAAATCCCAAATAGAACCTCCCGCCGACCAGACACCTGTTTGGACCGGGGTTATATCGGTTTCGTTCAAATAAAATGCATCTTCTAAAATGTTACTATATAGCGGAGCTGGTAGTGATGCCATTCGATCGATGTTCGATGCTTTTTTCCCTTCAAGAAGTTCGGTCGCTATTAGGTCGGCGATTTTTTGATGTGCGGTTGTATTGGGGTGTATGCCATCACCGCCGATGAGTGTAGAGGTTTGGTAATAGTCCAGCCATGTTTTTTCTCCTTTGATTATTTCGTCTTTTATGGCATCGTTGTAACTGACGATCGGAATTTGACAATGTTGAGCGATGGGATATTGACGTTCGATTTTTGAAATCCCAGCTTGCGTGCATAGCATTAGCGATATAACGGCTGGCTCACCCGGGTTTTTCCAGCATTTCCGTATCAGGCTTTCGTAAGAATCCAGATAAATATCTTCGAGTTGGTCGTTGCAAGCATATTCGATTATAATTAAATCGGGGTTGAATCGTAATAGTTTCTCTTCGGCACGGATACACCCGAAATAGGAATTCGTAGAACCGATACCGATATTGATGAAATTGACATTGATTCCAAAAGTCGATTCGAACCAAGCCTTTAATCGGGCTCCGTAACAATTGGTCTCCATCGGTTCGGCGTTGGCTCCGGCAGTCATCGAACCACCTATGACACCGATGGTAATGTCATTGCCGCTTTCAGCTTTTTCCAATAGCTTTTGAACCCGGTAATAGTTCGTTTTTTCGTTGTAATTCTTCGCTTGATAGCCGTCTCCATAATATACTATATTTCTTAATAATTCTATGTCGGATTGGGCATCTAAATAGATAACGACCTGAGTCGCATCTTCCGGTATCAAGTTGTCTTTTAAAGTGCATCGATATAGTCCATGCCCTTTATCCGTTATTTCTGGATAACCGTTGTCCCAACCTTCCACATATTTGGTTTCTTCTCCGGCCGAATTTTTTACGGCCAAAGTGGGACGTAGTCCGGTCGGAGAATAGTAATCGACAATTACTTCATGAGCAATTTCATTTTCGGGCAATTCATAAACTAAGAATGAGTAGTTTGATGGATCGTCGATTTTCAATCGATAGATGTCTCCGGCTCGTTGTGCCCAATCGTCGGTCGTTCCAGAAATCAATTTTGAGTTACCAATCCAAGTTATTTTATAGGTATCTTCGAATTCGTCATATATGCGTCCTGCGTATAGTAATTGGATACTGCATAGTAATAGAGATAATGTTAGGCATTTAAATATGTTCACTTTCATGATAGGTAGTATTAAGTTTTTGTTTTATCGTTTGTATGTTTTTTATGCAAAATTAGAATGGGTATTTGAAATATTATGATATAATTGAGTTAAAGGGTGATATTTTTTTGAATAGTTTATTGCTTAATGATGAAGTAATATTTGATTTTCAAAATAGTATTGTATATGTTCTAAATAGAATTAATGGGTATAGATGGAAGATATGAAGTGTTTTTTCGTTTATTATTTTTATGATTGATGGCCGATTTACAATGAAATTTTTTATAATTT
>ULPY01024506.1_pt1 | contig 16351 bp, 9 predicted proteins | sample 1953951 | NCBI WGS metagenome assembly ULPY01 (sample SAMEA4835641, study PRJEB28245) | human gut metagenome | biome: gut microbiome; material: fecal sample | place: Denmark | collected 2008
CAATATCGGCGCATTGATAGGCGCCACAAGAGGAACGGCGGAGAACTGCTATTATCTCTCAACCTCGTCTTTCGCGGCAACAGGCAATAAAGGCGATGTTGACGGCGCGGCAAAGGTTGACTTAGTAACCGAGACTATGCTCGGTTCGGCATTTGTTTCGGGCGACACAAATCCGAAGCTTGCTTGGGAAAGCCTTGTTTCCGCAGATAAGCCCGTTCGTCCTTCGTTCAGCGAGGGAACCGAGCTTTCGGCAAAGCTTTCGGGTTACATTAAAGAGGCAGTCAAGAGCTCAAAAACCAAAGCGGGGCTCACTTCCGCCGACACTCTTTTGGGCAATGAAAGCTATATGTCAGGCGCCAGCTCTACGGCTACCGACTGGATGGCACTTGCTATGGGTCGTTACGGATATTTCGATTCCGTAGACGGAAAATATACTTATCTTATCGACGACGGCACAGGCTACACCGACTATCTCAATGCCATGAAGTCATACGTCGAAAAGACATACACCGAAAACGGCGGTACACTTCACAGCGTAAAGGCTACCGAGTGGCACAGAGGCGTTGTTGCAATAGCGGCTCTCGGCGGCGACCCCACAAGCTTCGGAACATATAACGGTCAGCCGATAAATCTTATCGCGGACGGCAGCTATAACTGCAAGGTAAAGGGCGGTCCCGGCAAACAGGGTATAAACGGCTGGATATGGGGTCTTATTGCTCTTGATACCGGTATGTATGAGGTTCCGAGCGACGCCGCATATCAGCGTGAGCTTTTCATAAAAGAAATACTTAAAATGCAGCTTACCGACGGCGTAGACGGCAATAAATACGGCGGCTGGGTCCTCGGCGGTTACGGTTCATCGTCGGATGTCGATATTACCGCTATGGCAATACAGGCGCTCGCTCCTTATTACAATGACGATACCGTGTATACATATAAGAATGAAATTTCGGGCGACGAAGTTTCAAAAACGGTTCGTCAATGCGTGGACGAAGCATTTGACCGCTTAGGCTCAATGATGAACGATAAAGCGGGCTTTACTTCCTGGAATACCGATAACTCCGAAAGTATAGCTCAGGTTATAGTTGCGCTGACTTCTGTCGGAATCGACCCCCAAAAGGACAGCAGATTTATAACCTCCGACGGCTTAACGCTCCTTGACGGACTTCTGAGATTCCGCGATACAAACGGCGGCTTCTGCCATGTTGTCGGCAACGGCTGGAACAGTATGGCAAACGATCAGGCAACTTACGCTCTCGTAGCTTATTGGAGATTTGAAAATAAGATGAGAGCACTTTATGATATGCGCGGCGACTGGAGCGCGGAAACCAAAGCGGCAATCACGGACGCAGTAAGCGCCATAGACGCTCTTCCTCTGCCGACGGACGCAAATTATAAGTATGCGGCAAAGAGCGCACTCGCAAAATTCCGTGCGGTTCCCGAAAACGAACGCAGATACGTAAATAATTATTCGGCTCTTGTTTCGGCAATAGAGCTTGTCGGCGGCGAGGGAGAGCTTGACTCAAATACGCCGTACATCACTTCTATCGCGGTTACAAAAGCACCCGATAAGACCGAATATTATGACGGCGACTCTTTTGACGCTGCCGGCATGGAGGTTACCGCATATTACAGCGACGGAGCGCAAAAGCCCGTAACGGATTATGAGATAATTTCCGGTGATTCACTTGAAGTCGGAACTCAAAAGGTATGTATAAAGAGCGGTAAACTCAAGACCTTTGTAACAGTTACGGTAAAGGATAAAATCCCGTGGGAGGGCTTGGGCTCCGAGACTTCACCGTACCTTATAAGCACGGCAGAGGACCTTTACAATCTGTCATATTACGTAAATACCAAGCTTATGGCAACTACCGGTGTTTACTTTGAAATGACCGATAATATCGACCTCAGCGACTATGACAACTGGACCCCGATAGGCTCTGACAGAAATCAGTTTGACGGTGTATTTGACGGCGACGGATATGTCATAGACAATCTTACTTCTCTCCGCGGCGGACTTTTCGGAACTGTCTGCCAAAATGCCGTAATTAAGAATGTCGGTGTCGCAAGCGGCGAAATCGGCAAAGAAAATATATACACTTCGTTCCTCGGCGGTATCGCCAAATGGAGTAACGGCGCAGACTTTATAAACTGCTGGAACGGTGCCGATATTTACGGCAGCGGTTACATGGGCGGTATAGTCGGTACAGTGCGCGACGGCGGCAAGAGTAATATCACGGGCTGCTACAACGTAGGCTCGCTTTATGCAAGCAACGGCCATACAGGCGGTATTGTAGGACATCTCGATACTACAAGACGTGATACTTCGGTTGAGGTTACCATAGACAACTGCTACAACCTCGGAAGCATAAACGGTATTTATGCACTCGGCGGCATTGTAGGACAGGCTCAGGACGGCCACACCATAGTCAATTGCTATAACGCAGGTAAAATAACTTCCGCATCCGACGGTCAGGCAGGCGCAATAGCAGGCTCGCTCACAAATGATAACAGGGTAGAAGAATGCTATTATGACTCTTCCGTTACAGAGAACGGAATCGGAAACGGTGACGGAAGTACCACAGGCGAGACAACCGAGTTTATGAAATCTCCCGAATTCCTCGCGCTTCTCGGCGAAAAATTCAAAAAAGACGAATATTCTCTTGTAAACGGCGGCTATCCGATCCTTTATTGGCAAAAGACTTTTGATGCCGACGATGTAAACGAGGTTGTCGAAAAAATCAACGACATCGGCGATGTAACGGCGGACAGCGGCGTTAAAATAAACGAGGCAAGAAACGCATATGACAATCTCGACGACGATTTAAAGCCGTACGTTTCAAATCTTGATGTGCTTTTGAACGCCGAAAAAGAGCTTTCCGAAATAATAAGCCTCAAAGAAGCCAAAAAGACAGCACTCGAGCAGCTCGAGAGCTACAAGGACGCTTCGGATTACACACTCAATCGTGAGGCATTTAACAAGGCTCTCGAAAAAGGTATGGCTGATATAAGTGCGGCGAAGAATAAGGACGAAGTGAATACCGCTTTGATAAAAGCCAAGGCGGCACTTGACGAAATTCCGACAGATTCGTCACTCGGTAGCAATGACAACGGAAATGTCAATGTACCGTCGGTACCTGGTACAGACGGGAATACGTCAAATTCCGGAAATACCGCCGATACGGATATTAAGGGCGTTTCAATTCCCAAAACAGGCAGAATCGGAAATGCGGCGGTTGCATTTTTAATGTTCTCTTCTTTTGCTGCGGCAATGGCTGTTACCGCCAAACGCAAAAAGGACGAAGAATAAGACGGATTGATTACGTACCCGACGGGGCATTTTGTCTCCGGCGGGTACATCGCTTACTCTAAACCGAAAAATGCCGATTATCGGCGGATTCATTTTGCAAGGGAGGTATATACCACGGATAAAAACAAAACCAAAAGAGCTCTTATTTGCTTTTTTATGTGTTTTTTGCTTATTCTGCCGTCGTCTCGGGTTTTTGCCGCGGCAGGCCCTACGCTCAGAACTACGCTTTCCGACAATACAACTCAGCGCGGAAGCAAAAAGACATTTGACGTATGGGCGAGAAATGCGTCAGGCGAAAAAATAAAAGCGACGGTTACGTTTAACGGCGAAAAGCTTTCGCCCACATGGGACGATAACGAAAAATCAAGCTATACCCTTAACTTTACCTTTGAGGGCGATAACACGGTTGTCGTTTCGGCATCGTCCGACGGCGGGCGAAAAAAGCAGCTTATATATCACATTAACTACAAGAAAGCGCGGCAGGGCGAAAAAATCGGCACGGCTGTTTGGAGCGTCGAAATGTTCACCATAGGCTGCGGATATCTCGTGTATCCCCAAAAAGTAAATATATACGAGGGCGAGACATCCGCTCAGCAGCTTTTGCGCCTGCTTAACGAAAACGGATATGTGGGTTATTACGGCGGCAGCGTAAGCTCTTCGTTTTACCTCGCATATGTAGCCGACGGTACGGCGTCTGCGGCGAGATATAACAATTATCAGAGAAGCTCGTCCGCTTCGTCTCCGAAAGCACTCGGAATTTCACCGACAATACCGTCTGTTTTGGTGCCGCATCTTAAAAGCACAATGACGTTTTATGACCCCGGCGATTATGAGAAAAACTGGAAAGGCCATCTCGGTGAATTTGTAATAACAAACGGCTCGGGCTGGATGTATTCCGTCAACAACGTTTTCCCGAATGTCGGTTTTGCCGATACATACCTTTCCGACGGAGATATCGTCAGAGTACAGTTCACTCTCGGCTACGGAGCGGATATAGGCGGCTTCGGTGCTATGGGAACCTCAATTCCTAATGTCGAAAATCAGCCGAAATCCGGCTATTTTTCGGTGGCAAATAAGGACTCGCTTACAAAGGCAATAGAAAGAACAATTTATTCGGGTCTTATAACGCGCTCAAATGTAAAAAATGCATACGCCGCGGCATTATCCGTTGCCGAGACGCTTGACGCTTCGCAAAGCGCGGTCGATAACGCGGTTTCCGCTATCAATTCGGCACTTCAAAATCCGGGGTCGGAAACAAACTCCGCTCCTGCGGATGCTCCTTTGTCCGTCGGCGGCAGCGGCGCTCATGTGTCCTCCGGTGCGGCATTAGGCGGCAAGAATGCGTCGGGTGGCGCGGCAGCTGCCGCTTCCGGTGGGTCTGCCGACGCTGTCGCGGCTTCGGCTGCGGAGGAATCCGCTTTTTCCGAGACCGATGCGGAAACGGAGGAGATAACCGAAGCTTCAGAGGCTCTTTCCGAGAGCGCAGAGAGCACGGAAAACGCCGTATCATTGTCGGAAAACAAAAAATCAAAAACGCTTGTCACGGTAATATGCTTGGTATCGGCATTTATCGTTTTGGCAGGCGGAGTATGCTTTATTGTGTTTTATGTAAAGAAACGCCGCAAAAACGGCGAAAAAGAAAAATCTGTTAAGGAGAGCTCTTCCCAAAAATGACAAAACGTGTTATTTCGGTGTTTTTATGCGTCCTGTGTGTTATATCCTCAATTTCTTTCATCGTATCGGCAAAAGAGAATAAGGAGTATACGTCCGACAATTTCCTTAGCGTCGCGGACGGTATTATCGCATGGAAAAAAGCCGATAACGGCTCGGAACCCGACGGATATTTGATTAACGATAAATATTTGGAAAATGCGGGTACTACTCCGGGGGATTGGTATCCCATAGCTCTCGGCAGACTCGGAATACAGGATAACAACGAGGGCTACCTTGCGGTCATAAAAGACAGGGTAGAGGAGCGTTATCGCGAAAGCGGAAGGCTCAGTGCCGCAAAGGCAACCGAGTGGCACAGAATAGCACTCGCCGTTCTCGCTATGGGCGGCGACCCGACAAATTTCGGAACCGACGAAAACGGCGCGCCGATAAATCTGATAGCGGACGGAACCTACGACCGCGGCAAGACAACGCCGCTCGGAAGACAGGGCATAAACGGCTGGATATGGGGGCTTATAACTCTTGACAGTATGCGCTATGCCGTGCCTGACGGAGCGTACAACACCCGCGACGATATAATCGTTGAAATAATTTCAAAGCAGCTTTCCGACGGCGGATTTGCCCTGAGCTCGGATGATGCAGACCCCGATATTACCGCTATGGCGATAACGGCACTCGCACCATATTATAATTCCGAAAAAATATATTCTTATCACAGAAAAGCGTTGTCCGCCGATGAGAGCAAAACGGTGCACGAGGTTGTTGATGAAGCGGTTTTGTGCCTTTCACGTCTGCAACTCGACACGGGCGACTACAAAAGTTGGGGAACTCAGAATGTAGAGAGTACCGATTGGGTGGCGGTGGCGCTGTGCAGTCTTAATATCGACCCTCTCTCGGACAGCCGTTTCATAAAAAACGGCAACACCCTTTTTGACGGTATAATGCGTTACAGAATGACGGACGGCGGATTTGTCCATTCGTTTACTTACGACCCCGACAATCCCACATCTTTGCCCGATAAATCAAATACCATGGCGTCGGAGCAGACCCTTTATACCATGGCATCTCTTTGGCGGCAAAAAAACGGTATGAGAACTCTTTTCGATTTCAGAAAAGAGCAGAGCTCCGCGCTTAAATCGCGAATAAACGACCTTACTTCCGACATTTCAAAAATCGGCAATAAGACCGATAAACAAACGCTTCGCGAGCTTCTTGCGGTTTTTTATTCGTTGCCCGAAACAGAGCGGTGCTACGTGAGCAATTATTGGACTTTGTCCGATGAAGCCAAAAAACGCGAAATAGACGTTTCGGAAATAGCGGGTGAAACCGCGGTGATTGCGTTTTCGGATGATGACGCAAACGACGACGCCATTTTGTATTTTACCGATTCCGACCGTGCAATGGTTGATTCTCTGCCCGAAAAACTCACTACGGAGCAGTATGTTTTGGTTGTAACATTGCTTGATAAACTTGAAAGGAGTGAAGATTTTGACGGTAAAGACGCATATCTCCGAAAGCTTGTTTCGGCAAAGGAGCAAATTGCCGCGGTTCAGGCGGAAATAGATTCGCTGAACGACGACATTAAAGCCGAGCTTTATCCGTTTGATAAAATCACGCTCAAGGATAGGGGCAAGGTGAATAAAATCGTTAAACGCTATAACGCGCTCAGCGAATATGACAGAGCAAAAATCGAGCGTTGGGAGGATGTCGTCAAGACAAAGACAAAGCTTGACAATATCGTTCGCGCCATAGTAATATCTGTTGTACTGTTTGTTTTAGCGGTAGGACTTACCGTGTTTATAATTATAAGAATCAGACGCCGTAAGATGAAAAAAACTCTCGAAATGGAGGAGCTTGCGGCAATGTATAAGGATGAAGACGACGAAATGCGGTAATTTTTTCTCGTGGAAGGGGAGTCATAATTGAAAAAAGATATTTTGGCGCTCCTGTCGTTGGCGTTGATAATAGCCGTATTGATTCACGGCACAAACATTCAGTCCGTTGACGAGTACTACCTTACTCATATCGACGATATAACCCCGCAGAGCGAGACGGTTTTTATCAGTATTCGCTGTGATACCGTGCTTCAAAATTACGACGAGCTTGACAAAGCCCTGCAATCCGATGAATACGTGCCGCAAAACGGCGTTATATTGCCGGAAACCGAATATGTGTTAAGACCCGGCGACACCGTTTTTGATATACTTGACAGGGCGGTAAGGTATAATAAAATACAGATGGAGTATCAGGGCGCCGATAAAAACAGCTATGGCAGCGTATACGTTCAGGGTATAAATTATCTGTACGAATTTTCCTGCGGACCGCTTTCGGGTTGGATGTATCAGGTGAACGGCGAATTTCCGAATTACGGATGCTCAAAATACAAACTGAAGGACGGCGACCGAATAGCATGGGTCTATACCTGCGATCTCGGCAAGGACGTCGGCTGTATATGGATGGGAGATGAAACGGGATGAAAGCTTTCGGCGGATATCATCCGGCTGTTACTTTTACATATTTTATATCTGTGCTGTTAACGGCTATGTTTGTATGGAATCCCGTAATACAGCTCACAGCACTCCTCGGCGGCATTATGTTTTCGCTTATGCTCGTGAGGAAAAAGGCTATTTTAAGCGATATGGGCTTTTATCTTCCGCTTTTTCTGCTTGTGGCTGTTACAAATCCTCTGTTTTCACATAACGGCGTTACTCCGCTTTTCTTTATGAACGGTAACCCTGTAACGCTTGAAGCGGTTGTTTACGGCGTTTTTATCTCGGTGATGGTTGTCGGAGTGCTGTTTTGGTGCAAGTGCTATAATGAAATTATGACCGAGGATAAATTCTTGTATCTGTTCGGCAGAATTATTCCGAAAATGTCGCTTGTGCTTTCCATGGCTCTCAGATTTGTTCCGATGTTTAAAAGACAGATGAAAAATGTGAGCAGAGCGCAAAAGGCAATGGGGCTTTATTCGCAAAAAAGCTATGTTGACAGATTACGCGGCGGAATACGTGTTTTTACGGCGATGATTTCGTGGTCGCTTGAAAATTCCATGGAGCTGTCGTCATCTATGAGAGCGCGCGGATACGGTCTGCACGGCAGAACAAACTTTTCGCTGTTTAAATTCGGGGCGAGAGACGCGGCGGTTTTATTGTCGGGATTATTGCTTTTTGCTTCCGTACTTATAGGCGTCGGCAGCGGAAGCATCGATTTTACATTTTATCCGGAGCTCGGCAAAATCAGCCTTTCGTTAAAATCGTTAATTACTTACATTTCGTTTTTTATATTATCGTTTCTTCCGTTTTTTATTGAGGTAAAGGAGAATTTAAAGTGGAAATATTACATATCGAAAATTTGAATTTCCGTTACCCCAAGGCGGAAAAAGACACGCTTCACAATATTTCTCTTAACATCGGGCAGGGTGATTTTACTGTAATATGCGGCGCAACTGGCTGCGGAAAGACCACCCTTTTAAAGCTGATTAAAAACGAGCTTGCTCCCGCAGGTGAAAAGAGCGGCGAGATACTCTATAACGGGAAAAGCATCGATTCACTCAGCCTTCGCGAGAGTGCATGCGCCATAGGGTTTGTCGGGCAAAATCCCGATAATCAGATAGTTACGGACAAGGTTTGGCACGAGCTGTCGTTCGGCCTTGAAAATCTCGGTGTGCCGCAAAACGTAATTCGCCGCAGAGTGGGCGAGATGGCGAGCTATTTCGGTATACAGGATTGGTTCCGCAAAAAAACCGACGAGCTTTCGGGCGGTCAGAAGCAGCTTTTAAATCTTGCGTCGGTTATGGTAATGCAGCCCAAGGTGCTTATCTTAGATGAGCCCACAAGTCAGCTTGACCCCATAGCTGCGGCTGATTTTATAGCGACGCTTAAGAAGCTGAATACCGAATTCGGTATTACCGTGCTTTTGGTAGAGCACCGTCTTGAGGACGTTTTCCCGATAGCCGACAAGGTTTTGCTTATGGAAAACGGCTGTGTGCTTTTATATGATTTACCGCGTGCCGTCGGCAAAAATCTTAAAAAAATAAATCCCGAACACCCTATGCTCAAGGGCCTTCCGAGTGCCGTAAGGCTTTACAATCTGCTCTCGTCGGACGAAGTCTGCCCGCTTACGGTTAAAGAGGGGCAGGAGTTTTTCAGACGTAATTTCAAAAGGAATATAGATTTTTCCGACGGTGATAAATCAGAATATTCCGATAAAACCGATACGGCAATCGAGCTTAAAAATGTTTGGTTCAGATATGAAAGAGATTTGCCCGACATTCTGCGCGGCGTAAATCTTAAAGCGGATCGCGGCGAAATAGTTTGTATTCTCGGCGGCAACGGCACGGGAAAAACGACAATGCTGAATGTCATTTCGGGTCTTAATAAGCCGTATCGCGGCAAAATAAAGATAGACGGCAAAAAAATCAAGGATTATAAGGGCAATTCGCTGTACCGAAAGAAGCTTGCATATCTGCCGCAAAATCCGCAGACGGTATTTTTAAAGGACACCGTTTCGGGTGATCTCGAAGAAATGCTCAAGGCGATGGAGTATAAAAAAGAAGAGCGCGAAGAAAAAATACGCGATATTTCCGAAAAACTCGGTATAACGGATTTGCTTACGAAGCATCCTTATGACCTCAGCGGCGGTGAACAGCAAAAATGCGCCCTTGCGAAAATGTTGCTTTCAGAGCCTACAATACTGCTTTTGGACGAACCTACAAAGGGACTTGACGCCTTTTCAAAGTCCTCGCTTTTGAATGTATTGAAGAAACTTAAATCGGACGGAATAACGGTTGTTATGGTAACTCACGATGTTGAGTTTGCCGCTGTCGGTGCCGATAGGTGCGCGCTGTTCTTTGACGGCGAAATCGTTTCTTCCGATGCGCCGAATTCGTTTTTCGCAGAAAATAATTTTTATACGACGGCGGCGAACCGCATAGCCCGTCCGCTTTGTCCCACAGCGATAACGAGTGAAGAGGCGGCTGAGTGTTGCCGCGGAAACGGAGAAGATAATGGTTAAAAAATGGCTTTCGTATATTTTTCCGTGCATTTTGGTGCCTGCGGCGGTTTTGCTCGGAGCCACAGTGTTTAAAGATAAACAGTATGCATGGATATCGCTTTGCGTTGCCGTGTTGTCGTGCGTTCCGTTTTTTCTCGCCTTTGAAAAGGGAAAAAGCGGTACAAAGGAAATGATTTTAATAGCTGTTATGGTCGCGTTGTCGGCAGTCGGCAGACTTATTTTTGCGTGGGCACCCAGCGTAAAACCGGTGACGGCACTCGTTATAATAACAGCGATGTATTTCGGCCCACAGGCAGGCTTTATGACGGGTGCGCTGACCGCCGTAATATCGAATTTTTATTTTGGGCAGGGTCCATGGACACCGTTCCAGATGTTTTCGTGGGGTATAGTCGGGCTTATAGCCGGAGTTTTCGCTCCGCAGCTTAAAAAGAGTCTTGTGTTCAGAATAATTTACAGTGCCGTTTCGGGAGTGCTGTATTCTTTGCTTATGGATATTTATACAACCCTTTGGTATGACGGCACGTTTAATCTGACGCGGTATATTGCCGCTGTTACGTCGGCTGTGCCCGTTACACTTACCTATGTAGTTTCCAATGTTGCATTTATAATAGTGCTTGCAAAGCCTATAGGCTCGGTTCTTGAACGAATTAAGACAAAATACGGAATGCAATAATGCATTCGTATAAAATCATTCACCTTTACTTTTACCGTGCCGATAGAAGACTTTTTTATCTGAAATGATGCTTTAATCGCCGTTTTTGCGCAAACATTGACGGATTTTACCATGCAAATCCGTTTTGCGTAGGCACAAAACCCTTATTGATTGCAATAAATTAAAATATTTGAATAAATCATTTGACAAAGGTATGTACGTTTGGTAAAATATATAAGCTCTTTGTTGAGCTCAATAAATCGAATACGGAGAGTTATCGAAGTGGTCATAACGGGCCTGACTCGAAATCAGGTAATCCCTAACGGGACCGAGGGTTCGAATCCCTCACTCTCCGCCATAAAAAACAGGGCATAGCAAAAGCTATGTCCTGTTTTTTGCTTGAAAGTAAAAACGGGATTCGAACCCTTACAATCTTTTGCAAGACGAAGTCTTGTCAAAAGAGGTTTACAATAGGATAGTTTGCGTAGCAAACTCGCGGGCGAACGAAGTGAGCCGAGTCCCTCACTCTCCGCCAATAAACAGGACATAGCAAAAGCTATGTCCTGCTTTTTGCATTTTCGTTGTGTGTGAACAAGCCGTAATAAAAGCGGCAGAGTGTACCGTGTTTGGTTGTCGGTAAAGTGCATTTGGTTTCCTTTATCGTTCTTAAAAGCAGCCGCTGTTGACAAAACAAAAAAAGCAATATAACATATTGTATACATACAATATGTTGCGGAAGTAACACATATTCTGTTGCCTATAAAAAGCGGGGGTTAATATGGATAAAAAGAAATCGACTAAAAATCTCGTCGTCATTTTAATTGCAGTGGTGGCATTGGGGCTTCTTTGGGCTTTTGTCAAAAGCCAAGTAACAACAACACCGATATATATTGTTGTTGATACCTTTGCTCTGATTATACCGAGCATAATTTTGATACCCGGAATAATTTGCTATATCGCTTACTTTTTTGTCAATGACGCAAAAATAAAATCCGCGCTTAAGATAAGCTCCTTATGTATAGCGGCCTTCTGCGTGGTTTTCTCCGTGTCGTTTTTTGCCGCGGTATTTGTAAATTCTGGCAGCGAAAAGACGAGCAGCTATAAAGAAGCCGCCGAGAGTAAATACAGCTTGGGTAATTTTGTCGATTTGTCTGATTACGAGGCTGAGCGTTCGGATAATGAGCTGTATTCAAACGGCTTTTTAAGCGGTTATTATACTGTTGATAATTACTCTAAAAGCGACGGCAGCTATAACTATTATACAGCTACCGTATATGAGTATACCGGCGGAACGGCGGCTTCGCGAAAGCTTATTAAGAAAAGGCTTGAAAAAGAACTGTTAAGGAAGACCTCGGTCGGCGGAAAAAACATTAAATATACAGACGGAACCAATGGCGATTACCGATATAAATACTGTAATTACACAGACAAATTTGAAATGCAGTCTTCGTCATATTTCAGTATCGTAGCGGAAAGCAGCGATAAGGTAACGGTATATATATTAAATTCGGATTATAAAAATCATTTCGGCGGGCCGTTTGATGCGGAAAAAATTATCAGCTCAATTTGCAGCTGATACTTGCGGTATTTGCGGTCAAGTGAATTGTTATTAACCATGTAAAGCACTCTCTGCTTTTTAATGAAAGCGGAGGGTGCTTTTTTGTGTTTAAGGGCAAATCAAACGTTTTTTCGTCATATATAAGCGGCAAAAGGAAAGCGTGAATGTTAACGCTGCGGAAAGCATTTTATTATGAGAGGCAGCTGCCATAATTGACAAAAGTTTAACGAAAATTGTGTTGACAACTATAACCAAGTCATATATAATAAAAGCAAATATATTTGGTAAAGGATTGAGTTAATGGTAAAAAAACTGACGGCAGTATTGCTTACGATGTGCATGGCTGTTTCGCTGCTGCCTATGTTCGCTCAGGCGGCGTCAAAGCCTGATATTAAAGTGGGCGATTATGTCAAAATGGGAACATATAATAATGCCTCGATTCTTTGGCGTTGCGTGAGTATTGATGATAACGGTCCGCTTATGCTTGCAGACAGAATTGTTGACACTCTTGCGTATGATGCCAAGACAAACGACAACAGCAATTCGAAATCGCACAGCAGAAGCTATAAGCGCGCCGATTACGGCTCAAATTATTGGAGAGACAGCAATATGCGTTCCTGGCTCAATTCGACTGCGGCTGCAGGTAAGGTCGATTGGCTTTGCGGTAACCCGCCGAAGGATGGTTATGTCAGCGGAACAGGGGCCTATAATAATAAAGCGGGCTTTTTAAATAAATTTTCAAAGTCGGAAATTGCCGCTATGAAAACCGTTACCCAGCGTTCTCTTGTCTCTCATCCCGAATACAATAAGGGTATTGTTGAGGGCGACGCAAATTCCGATTTGTTATACTACACCGATATTTCGGAGGCTGTGGCTAATTATGATGATTCATATTTTGAAACCACGACCGAAAAGGTGTTCCTTCTCGATGTGAAACAGGCTAACGCCGTGTGGAAAAATCTTAAAGGCTATTATGTCGCATACAACAATGACGGTATGGCTTGGCCTTATTGGCTTCGCACTCCCGTTACCGACTGTAATCATGATATGCGTTATGTCAGCTCGTCGGGCGAGGTGGGCAGATATGCTCCGTGGTATTCCGATTTGGGCGTAAGACCTGCGTTTTATCTCGATACCGAGTATTTTGTCGCAACCTCCGGCAGCGGCACTCAGGGCAATCCTTATGTCGGCTCTGCTCCGAATAAGCAGGAGGCGGATTATACAATTTCAGAGCCTGCGGAAGAGGCAAATCCCGATTGGAATGTCAGCACCGAGCAAAGCATTCAGCCCACGCTCGGACCATGGTATTCGGCTGACGGGAAATACTCTAATCCTACCATTCCCGTATACACTATTCAGAAGACTCGCAGCGACACGGAAAATATGGTTGTCGTCATTTGCGGTGAGGGATATACAAAAAGTCAGCAGGGTAAATTTATCAATGATGTAAAACGACTTTGGCAAGAGGCTATGAAATACGAGCCGTATCGCAGCTATGCCGACAGATTTAACGTTTACGCCCTCTGCACAGCCTCAGAGTCTACATTTGATAACGGGGGGAGTACCTTCTTCGATGTTATAGTTGACAGCTACAATTCTCCGGTTATTTCTAACAATCTCCACGGAAGCCAATGGAAGAACCATATTTTGGAAAGATGTATCGGGCCTGAGTTTATAGAGAAAATTCACGATGCTCATATCAAAAAAACAACCGACCCGAACACGATTCCGACGAAGCCTAACGGCGAGTCGAACGAGTATGAACCGTATTACTATGTTCACGATTATATTGCGCAGTTCGCCGTGGTTGTAAATACAAAATCCGATTTCGGCGGTGCCTATAACAATCGCGAATACGGCTTCCACTATTTTATTACACCGTCAGACAGCTACCGTGCGCCTAAGACCTTTGCACACGAGCTTGGGCACAGCTTGCTCGGCCTCGGCGATGAGTACAGCAACGGATATTTACTTGGGGATAAGGAACTGAAGTCCCTGAATCTCTCCTCGGTTGAAGACCCGGCAAAGATAAAATGGTCTCAGCTTTTAGGCTTCAGAAACACCTATACCTGCCGCAATGCTTACGGCTCAAAAATGCTTGTCTCAAGCTACGAGTGTATAATGAGAGATACAAATTATCAGTTTTGCGAGGTTTGCCGCTTGCAGGGCTACAAGAGAATGTCTCAGCTTGTCAAGGATGCAGAGCTCTATGTTGCCACGCCTGAGGTTAAGGAGTACACCGGAGCCTACTCAAGTCCCTCTGATTTTACGGACCTTGAAACAAGCTCGTACTATACTTATACTTCAAATCGCAGCGGCAGGCTTTTGAGCGGTAACGGTAAAAGCAGATTTAATACCGATATGAACGGTAAAAAAATCGAACTGCGTACTGTCATTCAAAATGTTTCGGATAAGCAAGCAAGGCAGATAAGATTCAAAATGTGGATAAGGCATTCCGACGGCAGCGTGGCAACCGATTCATCGGGTAATCCGCTTCAGACTACTCAAACCTTTGACATTCCCGTTTGGAATGATAAGGCGAATTTCTGGCCGATAGGTGCTTTGGACCACATCAAAAGCGATTTTAATTCAGGTCTGAAGAGCTGCTCGCTTATTTATCAAATTCCGTCCGACGCTCAGCTTTTGAACGGTGATACCGTGGCGTTTCAGGTGCTTGACGAAAACGGTAATATCTTAGCGGACGATAATACGGAAACACAGCGTTACACAACCGTTTCAATCCAATATAAATTTGAGGACGGCACAGAAATACCGAATACTGCCGGAGGAACATTTACTGTTCCGTATGGCACAAAGCTTGGTTTGACGCCGGCAAAATCGCTTTACGGTTATGAATTTGTGAAGGCCGACGGCTTGAATGAGCCGATTGTTTCAGACGGTACGGTTGTTACATATTATTACAAAAACAAAGCTGCTCCGGAAGAAAAGCCCGCACTTGCAATTGACAAGGCTTCAATATCGCTCGAAAGCAGCATAACAATGAATTTCAAAGTACCTAAAAGCAGTCTTTCGTCTTACGATGATTTCTATATGACATTTAAATGTAACGGAAAAGAAGAAAAGGCTACACAATATAAGCAGAACGGGGATTACTACGTATTCTCGTACAAGGGTATAAATCCGCAGCTTATGAATGATGAGGTTACTGCGGTGTTGCACGCCAAAAAGGGAAACGAGGAATACACAAGCCCCGAAAAGGCGTTGAGCGTCAAGGAGTACGCCTATACATTGCTCGACAGATACAGCGGCGATGAATACTCAAAGCTTCGCACATTGCTTGTGGATTTGCTGAATTACGGTGCGATGGCACAGAAATATGTAGGGTATAAGACGGATAATCTTGTTAATTCCGAGCTGACCGCTGTTCAAAAAAGCTGGGGCAGCAATGGGGCAGAGAAGTTTAAGAATATCAGCGACTTGAATTACAAAACGATAAGCAGTCCTACGGCGCAATGGAATACTTGCGGCTTGGTGCTCAACAATTCAATTATGCTCAGGGCTAAGTTTTCCGCTAAGGACGTTGAAAACAAGACCGTTGAAATCGCATTTAGGAACACAAAATTTACCTATGACAAAAATGATTTTGTGAATAACGGTGACGGCACATATTATGTTTATTGTAATGAGCTTTTTGCACACGAACTGAGCGATAAGCTTTTGCTTACGGTTTATGAAAACGGCGTTCCTTGCAGCAACACAATGCTTTTCAGCGTCGAATCATACGCAAGTGTTATTCAGCAGTCAAGTGCATATAAGGGCACTGCTCTTGATGATTTAACGCAGGCTATGATGCGATACGGAAAATCCGCCGCAGCTTACAGGACTTAAAAAAAGGAGAAACAAGAATGAAAGAAGAGTATTCTGCTCCGTCATTTGAAATAACGGAATTTTGCACGGCTGATATTATTACCATCAGCACTGAACCGACTACAACCGACGTCTCGGGACCCATTGAACTTCCCGACATCAATATTTAAATACGGACTTTCGGATTGTATTGTTTTGTTTTGTTCGGTTATGACAAGAAAAGCAGGATTGTTTTAAAACAATCCTGCTTTTTTTATTGCGAGACAGAGACGGTGAATTTTGCCGCAGTCTCCCGAAAATCACGGGAGAGATAGGTTTC
>ULPY01019554.1_pt1 | contig 16165 bp, 8 predicted proteins | sample 1953951 | NCBI WGS metagenome assembly ULPY01 (sample SAMEA4835641, study PRJEB28245) | human gut metagenome | biome: gut microbiome; material: fecal sample | place: Denmark | collected 2008
AGTCGGACATCATATAGATGGGGTTGCGCTGGTGGTGGGTCTTCAGGTTGGTAGACAGAGCGTTGGAAACTTCCTCGGTAGCTGCCTGCCAGATCTCAACGGTGTTCTTATAGCGCTCTTCATCAGAGATAAGACCACGGTTGAAGTTCTTCATGACCTTTTCAACCTTCTTGTCAGCCGCAGCCAGGATCTCCGGCTTCTCTTCGGGGATGATAGCGTCAGGCACGGCAACGGTGATGGCAGAAAGGGTGGAATACTTATAGCCCTGTGCCTTGATGTGGTCCAGCATGATAGCGCAGCGCTTGGTGCCATGCTTTGTCAGGCAGCGGCTGATGATGTCGGGCAGCTTCTTCTTGGTGACCTGGAAATCGACTTCGTAATCGAACTTATGTTCGGGGTCGTTGCGATCCACATAGCCCAGATCCTGCGGGATGGGGGTGTTGAAGATGATCTTGCCGACAGTGGTGGTGACAAGGGCGGTTTCGGGGCCGTTGCCAAAGTCCATGGTGCGGCGCACCTTAACGGGAGCCTGCAGGGTGACGATATGCTCGGCGTAAGCCATCAGGGCTTCGTCCTCATCGCGGAACACCTTGTCGTGGCCGGGGTCTTCGGGGTTGACCATGGTCAGGTAGTAAGAGCCCAGGATCATATCCTGCGTGGGCACGGTGACAGGTTCGCCGTCAGACGGCTTCAGCAGGTTGCCGGAAGCCAGCATCAGCATCTTGGCTTCGCGCTGTGCTTCGGTGGACAGCGGCAGATGGACAGCCATCTGGTCGCCGTCGAAGTCAGCGTTGAAGGGGGTGCAGACCAGCGGGTGCAGCTTGATGGCGTGGCCTTCGACCAGAACGGGCTCAAATGCCTGAATGCCCAGGCGGTGCAGGGTAGGTGCACGGTTCAGCAGAACGGGATGGCCCTTGATGACGGTTTCGAGAGAGTCCCACACCTCGGTGGAAGCACGCTCGACCTTTTTGCGGGCAGCCTTGATGTTGGAGGCAATGCCCTTCTGGACCAGGTCCTTCATAACGAAGGGTTTGAACAGCTCCAGAGCCATCTCTTTGGGCAGACCGCACTGGTACATCTTCAGCTCAGGGCCGACAACGATAACGGAACGGCCAGAGTAGTCAACACGTTTGCCCAGCAGGTTCTGGCGGAAGCGGCCCTGCTTGCCCTTCAGCATATCGGAAAGGCTCTTGAGGGCGCGGTTGTTGGGGCCAGTGACCGGGCGGCCGCGGCGGCCGTTATCGATCAGGGCGTCAACTGCTTCCTGCAGCATGCGCTTTTCGTTGCGCACGATGATGTCGGGAGCGCCCAGCTCCAACAGGCGCTTCAGACGGTTGTTGCGGTTGATCACGCGACGGTACAGATCGTTCAGGTCGGAAGTCGCAAAGCGGCCGCCATCCAGCTGGACCATGGGGCGGATATCCGGCGGGATGACCGGAACAACGTTCAGGATCATCCACTCCGGGCGCTGGCCGGACAGGCGGAATGCATCAACGCACTCCAGGCGTTTCAACAGGCGGACGCGCTTCTGGCCGGTAGCCTTTTCCAGTTCCTCATGCAGCTCTGCGGACAGAGCTTCCAGGTCGATCTCAGCCAGCAGCTTCTGGACGGCTTCGGCGCCCATGCCGGCTTCAAAGGTATCTTCGTACTTTTCCCGCATCTCCTTGTACTCGCGTTCGGTCAGGAGCTGCTTTTTCTCCAGCGGAGTAAAGCCGGGATCGGTAACGATATAGTTTGCAAAGTAGAGCACCTTGTCCAGCTGGCGGGGGCCGATGTCCAGCATCAGGCCAATGCGGCTGGGAATGCCCTTGAAATACCAGATGTGCGAAACGGGTGCAGCCAGCTCAATGTGGCCCATGCGCTCGCGGCGGACCTTAGCGCGGGTAACTTCGACACCGCACTTATCGCAGATCTTGCCCTTATAGCGGATGCGCTTATACTTGCCGCAGTGGCATTCCCAGTCCTTGGTAGGTCCAAAAATGCGCTCGCAGAACAGGCCGTCGCGCTCCGGCTTCAGGGTGCGGTAGTTGATGGTTTCAGGTTTCTTGACCTCGCCATAGCTCCAGGCACGGATCTGGTCGGGAGAAGCAAGGCCGATCTTGATAGAATCGAACTCTTTATTTTCCATTCAGCGAACCCTCTCATTTAATCGTGACGTAAACAGCATTCCGATCATTCACCGTCGAACAGGTCGTCGCCATTGTCGGCTTCGATCTGTGCCAGAGAAGCTTCATCCGGCTCCTCATCGCCCAGGTCGTCGTCAAAGCCTTTATCGGCATCCTTGACACTGTAATCATCCTGCAGCTCGCTTTCCAGCAGAACATTATCACCGATATCGCTGTTGTCAAAGTTGGCATCGTCATCGTCATATTCCTGACGCATATCAACAGCGTTGCCTTCCTTATCCTGAACAACAATATCCAGGCCAAGGCTCTGCAGTTCTTTCAGCATAACGCGGAAGCTTTCGGGGATGCCCGGATTCGGCACATCTTCGCCCTTGACGATTGCTTCGTAGGTCTTGACACGGCCCACAACGTCGTCAGACTTGACAGTCAGGATTTCCTGCAGGGTGTAAGCCGCGCCATAAGCTTCCAGAGCCCAAACTTCCATTTCGCCGAAACGCTGGCCGCCGAACTGGGCCTTGCCGCCCAAAGGCTGCTGGGTAACCAGAGAGTACGGGCCGGTGGAACGGGCATGGATCTTATCATCAACCAGGTGATGCAGCTTGAGGTAGTACATATAACCGACAGTAACCTTGGAGGGGAACTTTTCGCCGGTACGGCCATCGTAAACGGTGGTCTTGCCGTCATCGGTCAGGTCGATCTTGCTGAAATCGATGATGTGGCCCTTATCGCCCATCAGGCGGGGCAGCTTGGTGGGATATTCCGGTGCATGGTCGCCATGCCACTTATCGCGGGCTTCGGCCAGGCAGTCACGGATATCGGATTCGTGCGCGCCATCGAACACGGGGGTCTGCACATGCCAGCCAAGGGCCTTGGCAACATAGCCAAGGTTGACTTCCAGCACCTGACCGATGTTCATACGGGAAGGAACGCCCAGGGGGTTCAGCACGATATCCAGCGGGGTACCGTCAGGCAGGAACGGCATGTCCTCCTGCGGCAGAATGCGGGAAACAACGCCCTTATTGCCGTGACGGCCTGCCATCTTATCGCCAACGCTGATCTTACGCTTCTGGGCGATATAGACGCGCACGCAGGTGCGCACGCCGGGCTGCAGCTCGTCAGAGTTTTCGGGGGTAAAGACCTTAACATCCACAACAATGCCGTAAGCACCGTGGGGAACGCGCAGGGAGGTATCACGTACTTCCCGTGCCTTTTCGCCAAAGATGGCGCGCAGCAGGCGCTCTTCGGCGGTCAGTTCGGTTTCACCCTTCGGGGTAACCTTACCAACCAGAATATCGCCGGTCTTGACTTCGGCGCCGATGCGGATAATGCCGCGGTCGTCCAGATCCTTCAGGGAATCATCGCCGACGTTGGGGATATCACGGGTCACCTCTTCAGGTCCCAGCTTGGTATCGCGGGCTTCGCTCTCGTACTCCTCAATGTGGATAGAGGTGTAGATATCCTCGCGGACCAGCTTTTCGTTCAGCAGAACAGCGTCCTCATAGTTGTAGCCTTCCCAGGTCATGAAGCCGATCAGAGCGTTCTTGCCCAGAGAGATCTCACCGTCCTTGGTGGCGGGGCCGTCAGCCAGAACGTCGCCCTTCTTGACAACATCGCCCACATAGACGGCGGGGCGCTGGTTGACGCAGGTTCCCTGGTTGGAGCGCATAAACTTAATCAGTTCATAGGTATCGGCGGAGCCATCTTCCAGACGGACAACGACCTTATCTGCGTCAACGCTTTCAACGGTGCCGTCATGGGCAGCCAGCACGCAGACGCCGGAGTCGGTAGCAGCCTTATATTCCATGCCGGTAGCAACCAGAGAGCGCTGGGTAACCATCAGAGGCACAGCCTGACGCTGCATGTTGGAGCCCATCAGAGCACGGTTACAGTCATCGTTTTCCAGGAAGGGAATGCAGGCGGTAGCCACAGAAACCATCATTCGCGGAGAGACATCCATGAAATCGACCTGTTCACGGGCAAATTCCTGAATGTCGTTGCGATGACGGCCGGAAACGCGGGAACGGACAAAGCGGTTGTTCTCGTCCAGCGGTTCGTTGGCCTGTGCCACGATGTATTCATCTTCAACGTCGGCGGGCATATAAACAACTTCATCGGTAACAACGCCGGTTTCTTTATCCACGCGGCGGTAAGGTGCCTCAATGAAGCCGTACTTGTTGATCTTGGCGAAAGATGCCAGATAGGAGATCAGACCGATGTTGGAACCTTCGGGCGTCTCAATCGGGCACAGACGGCCATAGTGGGTATAATGAACGTCGCGGACTTCGAAGCCTGCGCGGTCACGGGACAGACCGCCGGGGCCCAAAGCGGACAGACGGCGCTTATGGGTCAGCTCAGACAGCGGGTTGTTCTGGTCCATGAACTGAGACAGTGGGCTGGAACCGATGAACTCACGGATGGCAGCCACGACCGGGCGGATGTTGACCAGGCTCTGCGGGGTGATCTCGCCGGATTCCTGGTTCTGCAGGGTCATGCGCTCGCGCACAACGCGCTCCATACGGGCAAAGCCGATGCGGAACTGGTTCTGCAGCAATTCGCCAACGCTGCGCACGCGGCGGTTGCCCAAGTGGTCGATTTCATCGGTCACGCCGATGCCATGGTCAAGGCCCAGCAGGTAGTTGACGGAAGCAAAGATATCGTCAACGGTAACGGTGCGGCTGATGAGCTTATCATGATTCTTGGTCAGCAGTTCTTTCTGCTCTTCCGGATCGGAGGTAGCATCCAGAATCTTACGGATTTCGGCGAAGGAAGCGCGCTCGTTGATGCCGCATTCCTTCACGTCAAAGCTGAAGAAGCTCTGGGCATCGACACAGCCGTTGGAGAACACGATCACATTGACCGGATCCTGGCCCTTGCGCTCCACGATAACAGTAACGCGGGAAACACCGGCGTTATCAATTTCAACAGCCTTTTCGTGGCTGATGCGCTCGCCCTTGGCGGCCAGCAGTTCGCCGGTCAGCGGGGCAATGATGTCCTCGGCAGTCTTATAGCCCGCAATACGGCGGAACAGGCACAGCTTGTTGTTCATCTTGAAGCGGCCAAAACGAGCCAGGTCGTAACGGCGCGGATCAAAGAACAGCAGGTTGATGTGGCTGCGGGAGCTTTCCACCGTCGGCGGCTCGCCGGGGCGCAGCTTGCGGTAGCACTCCAGCAGGGCTTCCTCTGTGGAATGGGTGATATCCTTTTCCAGGGTGGCGTTGATTTTGGGTTCAGAATCACCGAAGTACTGGCGAATCTGCTCATCGGTGCCAAGACCCAGTGCGCGCAGGAAGGTAGTAACCGGCAGCTTGCGGTTTTTATCAATGCGCACATAATATACATCGGAAGAATCGGTTTCGTATTCCAGCCATGCGCCGCGGTTGGGGTTCATGGTTGCGGTGAAAAGGTCCTTGCCGGTACGGTCCTTGCTGGAAGCATAGAACACGCCGGGCGAACGAACCAGCTGGCTGACGATAACACGTTCTGCACCGTTGGAGATGAAAGTGCCGGAATCCGTCATGAGCGGGAAATCGCCCATGAAAATTTCCTGTTCCTTCACTTCGCCGGTGCTCTTGTTCAACAGGCGCGCAGTGACATAAAGCGGCGCAGCATACGTTGCGTCACGCTCTTTACATTCTTTAATGGTATATTTGGGGTGCTTGTCCAGACGGTAATCGACAAATTCCAGCGAGAGATTCCCGGTGTAATCCTCGATCGCGTCAATGTCGTGGAACACTTCGCGCAGGCCCTCGTCCAGGAACCAGTTATAAGAGTTTTTCTGGATCTCGATGAGGTTGGGCATGCCAATCACTTCGTTGATGCGGGAAAAGCTCATTCTGGAGGTTCGACCGTTTTGTACGGGCTTGACCTTTACCATAAAATGCGACCACTCCTATTCCGTTCAGATTTGTTTTTGGCAAAAGCGCTCCGCCGAAGCAATGATTTTCTTGGAACATTCGTCGTTTTTAACAAAGTTTGAAAAAACGCGGAAAAATCAAAATTCCTTTAGGGCGCTCTATTCCATTTTGTGATACTATGCCAGTATACCAGCCAAAAAGCTGATTGTCAAGGGCTCTTTTGGCATTTTGCGTGTTTTTTTATCAGGCAATTGAACGCCCGGATGCGTGTCACATTTCTTTTGGCAAAGTGCTATTTTTGCATTTCTTCTGCCACTTGACAAATCCTTGAAATGCCGCTAATTGGCACAATGCCCAATTACCTTGTGTGTTTTTTGTATGGGTTGCAGCCTGCGTTTTTTCTGCATTTTCCCGGTTTTTACGCTTTGCAAACAAAAAGTGCCCTTCCCGCCGTTATCCGTGTGCAGGGTGGGCACTCGTCTGTTTTTGGTGTTATGCGTTTGATGCCGGGCCCGCCACACGGGTATTTACACCAGCTCCACCCGGTATTTTTGCAGCCAGTAATTCAGCTGCACAAACCAGGCAATGGTCTGCGGGGTGGTCATCAGCTGGCCATACCAGGGGGTCGCAGTCTCGGAAGCGGTCAACAGCTGTTCCAGCGCTGCCCTCTTGGCAATACGCAGCAGCGGGGCATCCGGGTCCTGCATCGCACTGCGCAGCATGGCGCTGACAGCGTTCAAATACGCCGGGTTCCATGTTTTAGGGTAGGGGCTCTTTTTTCGCCACAACACTTCCGTGGGCAGCACGCCCTGCATCGCCTGGCGCAGCAGGCCTTTTTCGTGGCCCTCGTGATCCTTATATTCCCACGGCACGCTGTACAGGTATTCCGCAATGCGGTAATCGCAGAACGGCACGCGCACTTCCAGCCCGCTGTACATACTCATTCGGTCTTTGCGGTCCAAAAGGGTCTGCATAAACCAGTTAAAGTTCAGGGCAAACATCTGGCGCATCCGTTGTTCCAGGGGATCCAGACCGGGGCGGATGGAAGTTTGCTCCAGCGTGGCGCGGTAGCCTTCATCAATATACGCCGCCGGGTCAATGCCGCCGAACACCTCCGGCTTAAAAAAGCTGACCCTGTATGCCGTGCTCTGCGCCCAAGGAAAGCCATACCGCTCCCGCACGGTCTTATCCCTGTACCAGGGGTAACCGCCAAATATCTCGTCCGCGCACTCGCCGGAAAGTGCCACGGTGGCTGTTTTACGGATCTCACGGCAGAACAGCAGCAGCGAGGAGTCCACATCCGCCATACCGGGCAGGTCGCGGGCGTCCACCGCTTCCAGCAGGGCGGCGGCCAGTGCTTCGCTGTCCAGCGTTACCCAGGTATGCTGCGCATTCAAGAACTGGTTCATGGTGCGGATATACGGCGCATCCGGGCTGGGCTGGAAATGGGTGGCGTGGAAGTACTTTTTGTTATCCTGATAACCGACCGAGAAAGTCTGCAGCGTTTTGCCCCGCGCCGTAAAGTGGGAATCCGCGATTGCCGAAATCAGGCTGGAATCCAGCCCGCCGGAAAGGAAGGTTGCCACCGGCACATCCGATACCAGCTGCCGCGTGACGGCATCCATCACCAGGTCCCGCACTTTGGCTGCGGTGTGGGTAAAATCATCGGGATGTTCGTGGTCGGTCAGCTGCCAGTAGCGGCGCACGGTGAGGCGCGGCGCACCAACCTGTGGCACAGTGTATTCTGCACAGCAGCCGGGCTTCAATTCCTGCACATTGCGGAACACCCCGCACCCCGGCGTGCGGCCGGGGCCGAGCAGCAGCACATCGGCCAGCCCATGGGCATCCACCTGCGGCGGGATCTCCGGGTGGCAGAGCAGCGTTTTCAGCTCGGAAGCAAAGATCAGGCTGTTCCCGCGCAGGGCATAGAACAGCGGCTTGACCCCGATGCGGTCCCGCGCCAGAAAGAGCTTTTGCGCCCGCTGCTGCCACACAGCAAATGCAAAAATACCGTTCAGCTTTTCCAGACAGTCTGGCCCCCACTGGGCAAAAGCATGTAACAAAACCTCAGTATCGGAATGGCTTACAAAGCGATGGCCCAGAGCCGCAAGCTGGGCGTGCAGCTCCGGCGTGTTGTACAGCTCGCCGTTGTACACCAGAATGTATTTCTCCCCGCCCTGCTCCAGCACCATGGGCTGGCAGCCGTTTTCCAGATCCACCACAGCCAGCCGCGCATGGATCAGCGCCGCATGGCCGTGCAGGTACATTCCCCGCTGGTCCGGCCCGCGGCGTGCAAGGCTTTTCTGCATTCGGCAGTAAGCTGGGTAGTTGGCTGCAATCTTATTTGGGTCCGCGCTGATCTGTCCGGCAATTCCACACATCGTTATCCCCTCCCCTATATCATCAGGGTAATCGTATGCTGTGGCTTTGTCATTTATGCCTGCTGCACACAAAAATACACCCGCACCGCCGGGCAAACAGCAGTACGGGTGCAGATGATTTTAATTTGCTATTTCTATTCTATATAAGAATCACGGCATCAATCCAGGAAGTCGCGCAGCTTTTTACTGCGGCTGGGGTGGCGCAGCTTGCGCAGGGCTTTTGCTTCGATCTGGCGGATACGTTCACGGGTAACGTTGAACTCCTTGCCCACCTCTTCCAGCGTGCGGGGGCGGCCATCTTCCAAGCCAAAGCGCAGGCGCAGGACCTTTTCTTCACGCGGGGTCAGGGTTTTCAGCACATCGGCCAGCTGCTCTTTCAACAGGGTCTGGCTGGCGGCCTCGGCGGGAACGGGGGCTTCCTCATCGGGGATAAAGTCGCCCAAGTGGCTATCTTCCTCCTCACCGATGGGGGTTTCGAGGCTGACGGGTTCCTGTGCCACGCGCATAATCTCGCGCACTTTGTCCACCGGCATATCCAGGCGCTCGGCAATTTCTTCGGCGCTGGGCTCATGGCCGTTTTCGTGCAGCAGTTGGCTGGAAACCTTTTTGACCTTGTTGATGGTTTCCACCATATGCACAGGGATACGGATGGTGCGGGCCTGATCCGCAATGGCGCGGGTGATGGCCTGGCGGATCCACCACGTTGCATAGGTGGAGAACTTGAAGCCCTTGGTATGGTCAAACTTTTCAACCGCTTTGATCAGACCCAGGTTACCTTCCTGGATCAGGTCCAGGAACTGCATGCCGCGGCCCACATAGCGCTTTGCAATGGAAACTACCAGACGCAGGTTGGCTTCGCTCAGGCGCTGCTTGGCGCGTTCGCCGTCCTTGCCGCCTTTCTGGATATCCAGGGCCAGCTGCACTTCCTCATCGGGGGTCAGCAGGGGCACGCGGCCGATCTCTTTCAGGTAAACCTTAACGGGGTCATCGATGGTAATGCCGTCCGAGGTAACGGTATCCTCAAAGTCATCCATCCCCTCCTCGCCCATATCGGCCACAGCGGACATATCAGTGGCGTCATCATCCACCACTTCAATGCCGTTGCTTTCCAGCTCTTCATACAGCTTTTCCATCTGCTCCGCGTCAATAACACGGCTGCTTTCTTCCATAGCGTCACTGATTTCGGTGCTGGTCAATTTGCCTGCACGGCGGCCCTGTTCAATCAGGTTGCGAATCGAATCTTTCTTTTCTGCCATAAGTAGTTTCTCCTTTGGTTTTTATTCTGCCCATCTTACTGGAACGGGATAAAACAACATGGTTTTGGCCGGGTGGAAATTATTCTTCCGGCGGGCGTTCGCCCACTTTTTTGCGGGCAAGGGCGGCAAATTTCTGCCGGAATTCATCGTCTGTGGTGCCTGCCACCTGGGCGCTTTCGGGGTTTGCGGTCTGCAAACGATCCAGCAGCATATCAATATCCCGGCGGGTCAGTCGGGTATCGGCATTTTGGGCCTGGGCCAGCATCACCTGGCTGTAGGCTTTTTCCTCCAACAAGGGGGAAAGGGTCGTGGCGTTGGCGGGCTGGCCGCGGGCGGCGCAGTCGTAAATCGCCTTGATTGCCTGCTGCATTTCCGGCAGCACCACCATGCCAAGGTTCAGCCGCTCCCGGATGTAGGGGATGGCGCCGGCATCCTGCAGCATAGCCGCCACAAGCTGGCGGGCGGCGCTTGCGGCCCCCAGGGCAGCTTCGCCCCCGCGGTCATAGGGCACGCGGATATCCGCCGCAATCCCCTGGCGGGAAAGTTCGTTCTGCTCTTTGCGGCGCGCCCTGCGCCCGGCCCCGCGCACGGCGCTTTCCAGCTGGACCAACACAGCCTTTTTATCAATGCCGGTCTGCTCCGCAATGCGCCCGGCATACACATCCCGCGCCGTGGGGCTGACCGCGCTGCCTGCCAGAATGCCGATGGCTTCATCCACATATTGCAGACGCTGGGCATCGTTGCGCAGGTCATATTTTTTCACTGCCTTAGCCAGCTTGAACTCCAGCGGGGTTGCGGTGCCTTCCAGCACGGCTTCAAACCGGTCGCGGCCATAGGTGCGGATAAATTCATCCGGGTCCTTGGCACCGGGGATGTTCAGCACCCGCACCTGCAAATTGGTACCGGAAAGCAGCGCCAAACTGCGCTCCGTTGCCTTCTGGCCTGCTTCGTCCGAGTCATAGCTCAGCACCACTTCGTCGGCGTATTCCGTCAGCAGCTTGACCTGCTCCGGCGTCAAAGCCGTGCCGCAGGCACAGACAGCGGTATCAAACCCGGCTTCGTGCATCGAGATGACGTCCATATACCCTTCGCAGAGGATATACCGCTTGGACGTTGATTTTTTTGCCACATTCAGCGCAAACAACGTGCGGGATTTGTGGTAGACCATCGTTTCGGGCGAGTTGATGTATTTCGGCTTGGAATCATCCATCACGCGCCCGCCGAACGCAATGATATTGCCCCGCACATCAATGATGGGCACCATCACGCGGTGGCGGAAGATATCATACAGATTGCCCTTGGCGCTACGCTTGACAAGGCCGGAGGATTCCAATTCCGGCTCGGTAAAGCCGCGGTGGCGCAGGTAGTGCAGAAGGCCGACAAAATCTTCCGGTGCATAGCCCAGGCCAAACCGGCGGATGGCCGCATCCGAAAGGCCGCGTTTTTCGCGCCAGTAGCGGCGGGCCATGGCGGCTTCCGGCGTTGGGGCGTTGAGCTGGTCATAAAAATAGCGCGCGGCGTTGCGGTTGATCTCCAACAGGCGGGAGCGGGAACGGCTTTCCTGGTCGTCCTCCTCCGGCATGGGCATCCCGGCGCGGCCCGCCAGCTGTTTAACAGCTTCCACATAGCCCAGGTTGGAAATTTTGCGCACAAAGTTAATCACATCCCCCGCCGCACCGCAGCCAAAGCAGTAAAAACTTTGGGTATCCGGGTAGACGGTAAACGAAGGGGTTTTCTCGTTATGGAAAGGGCACAGCCCGGTATAGGTCCGCCCGCGATGACGCAGCTGCACATATTGGCCGATTACTTCGGTAATATCATTGCGTGCAACCACTTCCTGTATGTATTCCTGTGGGATCAATGGGGCTCCGGGCCTCCTTTCGCGTATATATCGTAATAATTTATAGCACAATATGCGCCCCTTCGGGGCGGGCGGCAGTGCTCTAACATACTGCCAATTTTATAGCACCTGCCACTTTTGCGGCACAAACAGCTCCTCAAACAGGCGGGTAGCAAATTCATCGCTCATGCCGGAAATATAATCCGCCACGGCACGGTCCATTCCCTGGTGATATGCCACCTGCATATAAAAATTAGGCATCAGCGTGGGGTCCGCGCAAAGGCGCTCATACAGCGCTTCGATCATCTTGTCCACTTTTTTCTCTTCGCGCTTGGCATCCTTGTCCACATACACCGTGCTGTACATAAAGTCTTTCAGCACACCGTATGCCTCCTCCACTTCGGGGGAAAACTGCATTTTCCTATTTTTGCAGTTTGCGCTGTTTGCCACAAGGTCGGTGATCATTGTGGTGATGCGCCGGGATTTGGTATCTCCCAGCACCTGCACGGCATCCCGCGGCAGGGCAGTGGGGTTCAGCACACCGGCGGCCACGGCATCCTCAATATCATGGTTCAAAAAGGCAATGTGGTCCGCATAGCGCACGGTACAGCCTTCCATCGTGCGGGCCCAGGCGCCTTTGGTGTGGGTAATAATCCCGTTGCGCACCTCCCAGCAAAGGTTCAGGCCCTTGCCGTCCTTTTCCAGGTAGTCCACTACCCGCAGGCTTTGGCGGTAGTGGGTAAACCCGCCGGGGCACAGCCGGTTCAGTGCGCGCTCCCCCGCGTGGCCGTATGGGGTGTGGCCAAGATCATGCCCCAGGGCAATGGCTTCGGTCAGGTCCTCATTCAGCCGCAGGGCGCGGGCAATGGTTCGGGCAATCTGGCTGACTTCCAGCGTGTGGGTCAGCCGGGTGCGGTAGTGGTCGCCCTCTGGCGAAAGAAACACCTGTGTTTTCTGCTTCAACCGCCGGAAACTTTTACAGTGCAAAATTCTGTCCCTGTCACGCTGGTAGCAGGTCCGCAGGTCATCTTCCGGTTCCGGGGTGCGGCGGCCAAAGCTCTGCTCACTTAAAGCGGCATAGGGGCTTAAGGTCAGGCGTTCAATTGTCTGGGTCTCTTCCCGCACAGTCACGGCGCAGCCTCCTTTCCCCTATCCGGTTCCCCGTTGGGCATATCATGCCCAAAAACAGCTCTCTATATTATAAATACGATAAAAAGCCGCCAAACACTTGTATGAAATGTAAAAATTTCATGGGAAATTCTGCTTTCTTGCTAGAAATGACTGCGCAGCATCAAAAAGCTGCGTAAAGTGGTTTACTGATCGTCACTTCGGCACTGCCGCGGGTCAGCTCGCTCAGGTCATGGCACAGGGCTTCTTCGGTTCCGGCAGGCATGCGCCAGCGCAGGGTCACAGCGTCGGCATACTCCGGTTCCTGCAGTTTGGCCCCGGCGGCTGCGATCATCCGCTGGGCCTGTTCAAACTTGGGGTATGGCACGGTCACGGCGCAATCCGTCACCAGCCGCATGCTGACAATTTCCGCCTGCTGCAAGGCTCCGGATGCCGCCGCGGTGTAGGCCCGCACCAGCCCGCCGGTACCCAGCAGAACTCCGCCAAAGTACCGCGTAACCACCACGATCACATCCGAAAGCCCCGCATGGCCGATGGCTTCCAGCACGGGGGTACCGGCGGTTTTGGCGGGTTCGCCGTCATCACTGTAGCGGGTGCGGCCGCCCTCGCGCAGAACATAGGCATACACATTATGCCGCGCGGTGCGGTTGGCCGCTTTGATGCGGTTCAGGTGGGCAAGGGCAGCTTCCTCGGTATCGGCAAACGCAGCGGAAGCAATAAAGCGGGAGCGCTTTTCTTCATATTCAAAGGTGGAAATACCGCGGATCGTTTGATAGTCCGGCATAGGGGTTCTCCTTTGAGATGCAAGATGATGTATTTGAAAAAAATACCGCAGATGTTGCCATCTGCGGTATACAAAACCTTAATGCAATTACTTGCCAGCCTTGTTGGCGTAGCGGCGCTTAAAGCGCTCAACACGTCCGCCGGTGTCAACCAGCTTCTGCTTGCCGGTGTAGAAGGGATGGCACTTGCTGCAAACTTCAACGCGGATCTCCGGCTTGGTATCGCGGGTATGGATCACGTTGCCGCATGCGCAGGTAATGGTGCAATCCACATAGTTGGGATGAATACCCTGCTTCATTTTCATTTCACCTCTTTCTCGATCATGACTAAAGGGAGCCATACTTGATATATGTGCTCATCACAATCTTCGAATTTCGGCTACCAGCAGACGCCATCCTGTGCGTGTGGAGCAGCCCTCTGAACGATTGCTAAAATATTTTACCAGAGTTTTTGTGCTTTGTCAAGTAGTGCGGGCAATCTTTTGCGGCGGCAAATTGCCAGCAAAAGTGCAATCATTTATATGCCCATCCGGGACGTCGAGGACGCCGTCTCCTACTGTGGGGCAAAGTACATCACACGTTTTTTGTATCTGCTCCGGTAAGTTTCCGGCGGAGTCGGGTACCCCCGCCCTACTGGGTGTTTGTGGGTTGGCCGCACACAATAAAATGCTCTGTAGGGAACGGTCTTGACCGTTCCGGGGCCTTGTAGCAGATGCCGCAACAATTTTCCGCAAAGCCTTTGGCTCCCCTTCGTGGGGAGCTGTCGCCGAAGGTGACTGAGGGGTGATTCCCCAAGCGGAGCCTGAAAATGCGCGTTATTTCCTCACTGCGGCGGCTAGGGGGCTGCATACAAAAAAGGCCGTCTGCGTATTACAGCAGGCGGCCCAAAAGCGCCAAACCTATGGAATCACATTATGCCAGCAGCGGCTTAACGGCAGCGGCCAGTTCTTCTTTCTTGGCTTCGGCTTCGGCCAGGTCTTTGCCCTTGGTGGTAAAGTAGGTCTTGATCTTCGGCTCGGTGCCGGAGGGGCGCACCACAACGGTGCAGCCGGATGCCAGGGTGTAGATCAGCACGTTGGCGGCGGGCAGACCGGTCTCTTCAGGCTTTTTATAGTCCACAACCTTTACAACGGCGTCACCGCCAAAGTCCTTGGGCGGGTTCTCGCGCAGGCCGGACATAATGCCCACCATCTTGTCCATGCCGGACAGGCCCGGGAACTCAAAGCTGTCAACCTTGTTCAGGTAGCGGCCATACTCGGCGTAAATGCGCTCCAGCTCCTCCTTGATGGAACTGCCCTTTGCGCGGTAATAAGCAGCCATTTCGCAAATCAGCATAGAGCCGATGATGGCATCCTTATCGCGGACGTAAGGACCAGCCAGGTAGCCATAGCTTTCCTCAAAGCCAAAGATGAAGCGGTCAACCTGACCAGCAGCTTCCAGCTTGGCGATCTGATCGCCGATCCACTTAAAGCCGGTCAGCACATTGCGACACTCAACACCGTAATGCTCGGCCACCTTGTCCGCCAGCGGGGTGGACACGATGGACTTGCACATGACGGGGTCTTTGGGCATGGTCCCCTGCTCAATGCGGCCCGCGCAGATGTAATCCAGCAGCAGAACGCCGACTTCGTTGCCGGAAAGCAGCTCATAGCTGCCATCCTTGCACTTAACGGCAATGCCAACGCGGTCAGCATCGGGGTCAGTGGCCAGCATCAGGTCTGCACCAGACTTTTCGGCCAGTTCCAGGCCAAGGCGCAGAGCCTCGAAAATTTCGGGGTTGGGGTACGGGCAGGTGGGGAAATTGCCATCCGGCTTTTCCTGTTCCGGCACAACGGTGATATCGGTAATGCCGATGTCATGCAGAACATGGGTGACCGGAACCAGGCCGGAGCCGTTCAGCGGGCTGTAAACCAGCTTCAGGCCGGCGGTCTTGCAGATACCGGGACGGATGGAGCGGGCTTCGATTGCTTCGTACAGGGCGTTGATGCAGTCATCGCCAACGTATTCGATGATGCCCTTTTCCAGCCCCTCGGCAAACGGCATGGTTTTGGCGCCGGTCAGGATGTCGGTCTTCTGGATTTCGGCGTACACGATGTCAGCGGCCTCATCGGTCATCTGGCAGCCATCGGGGCCGTAGGCCTTATAGCCGTTGTACTTGGCCGGGTTGTGGGATGCCGTTACCATGATACCGGCGTTGCAGTTATAATACCGGGTAGCAAAGCTCAGTGCGGGAACCGGCATCAGGGCGCTGTAAATGCGCACCTTTACGCCGTTGGCGGCCAGAACTTCGGCAGCAGCCTTGGCAAACACATCGCTCTTGATGCGGCTGTCATAGCTGATCGCAACGGTCTGGGTGCCGCCCTGGGTCTTGACCCAGTTGGCAAGGCCCTGGGTAGCCTGGCGCACAACATACACGTTCATGCGGTTGGTACCGGCGCCGATCACACCGCGCAGACCGGCAGTGCCGAACTTAAGGGCAACGGCAAAACGATCCTGAATGGCAGCGTCATCGTTCTGAATCGATTCCAGCTCCGGCTTCAGGTCGGGGTCATCCAGGTTGGCAGCAAGCCAACGGCTGTACATTTCTTTATACATTTTGGACACCATCACTTTCTTACCCTGTAAAAGTTTTGGGTAAATTTACTTGTTCAAATTAAATATATCAATTTTAGTTTGCGTTGTCAATCAAAAAAAGCTGGAATTCCGGCTTTTTGCCGGGGCTTTGCCTGTTTTTTACCCTACAGCGTCAAGGCAGATTTTGGGCACAAAAAATATGCTTGCCGCCGCGGGCGGAACAG
>ULPY01010008.1_pt1 | contig 16029 bp, 8 predicted proteins | sample 1953951 | NCBI WGS metagenome assembly ULPY01 (sample SAMEA4835641, study PRJEB28245) | human gut metagenome | biome: gut microbiome; material: fecal sample | place: Denmark | collected 2008
AGACGGAAAGCCCTTTGACTGCGACATTACTTTGGAACAACCCGAGATGGACTCAATGGTTATCGCCACCCCGTGGAAAGAGAAAAAGACAGCGTTCTATTACAATCAAAAAATAAATTGTATGCGCGCGAGCGGCAAGGCGAGATTTGACGGCAGAGACTATAAATTTGACCCTGCAACGGATTTTGGCACTCTCGACTGGGGCAGAGGCGTATGGACATATGATAACACATGGTATTGGGGCTCTGGAAACGGAGTCGTAAACGGCAAACCGTTCGGCTTTAATATCGGATACGGCTTCGGCGATACCTCTGCGGCAAGCGAAAATGTCATATTTTATGACGGAAAGGCTCATAAACTTGATGACGTAACTTTTAACATTCCCACATCAAGCTATACCGACCCGTGGACTTTCACATCTAGCGACGGCAGATTTGAGATGAACTTTGTGCCGATTATAGACAGAAGCGCAAAAATAGACGTTAAGTTCATAGTCACCGATCAACATCAGGTGTTTGGCAGAATGAGCGGTAAGGCTGTGCTTGACGACGGTACAGTTCTTGAAATTAAAGACCTTTTGTGCTTTGCAGAAGATGTACATAATAAATATTGATTTTTCGGAGTATATATGGATTGGACAGAAATTAAAATCTCGGTGCCGTCTCAAGATGTTGAAACGGCAGAAAATATTGCACAGATGGTAGTTCCTTACGGAATTTACGTTGAAGATTACAGCGACCTTGAACAAGCCGCATGGGAGATTGCCAAAATTGACCTCATAGACGAAGACCTACTGAATAAAGACAGAACCAAAGCGATAGTTCACATCTATATTCCGCCTCACGAAAATCCTTCGGAGGCAGTCGCTTTTTTGACCGAGCGTTATACGGCAGAAAAAATACCGCACGATATTGATATTGCGGTTTGCAGAAATCAGGATTGGGAGAATAACTGGAAAGATTATTTTAAATCCATACCCGTCGGCAAAAAGCTGATGATTCACCCTGTATGGGATGATGATTTTGACCCCGGTGACAGAGCGGTGCTTGATATTGAACCCGGCCTTGCATTTGGCAGCGGCGGTCATGACACCACAAGACTTTGCCTTGAAATGATGGAGGATTACGTTACCCGCGACACTGAATTTCTTGATGTCGGCTGCGGCAGCGGAATACTCTCTGTCAGCGCGCTTTTGCTCGGTGCAAAAAAAGCCGTGGCTGTTGATATTGACCCGCTTGCGGTAAAAAAGGCGCGTGAAAACGCAGAGCTTAACGGATTTGACGAAACGCGATACACCGCGCTTGAGGGCGATCTTGCGGATAAGGTCACTGGTAAATATAACGTGGTTGCGGCAAATATAGTTGCAGACGTTATAATTTTGTTTTGCTCTCAGGTTAAAGAGTTTATGAGCGATGACGCAGTGTTTATTACTTCCGGCATAATAGATACAAGAGAGCCGGATGTTCTTGAAGCCTTTAAAAAATACGGTTTCAGCATTGTTGAAAGGCGCGAGCGCGGCGGCTGGTTGTGCTTTGCACTTAAAAAGAGTTGACATTTTTTACACAGTATATTAAAATGTTTTTGTTAAGGAGATGTAGCATATGAAAATTACATTTAAAAAATTCCTCTCGGCATTTCTTGCCGTACTGATGATTGCGGCGGTAGTTCCGTTCTCCGCATCGGCGGCGAATTATAAAAATCCTGTATTCACTCTTAAAGTTACGGCAGAGACAGACACAACCGTCACAGTTGCGCTGAACCTTGAATCGGGTAAATTTAACTGTGTTGATTTTGCTTTTGTTGCCGCAAAGGGATATACCTGCACAAAAATCCAAAAAGGTGCGGCTCTGCAGGCTTTTGAAAAAGAAAATCAGGCTTCTTTGTGCTCGGCTAACCCCGCAACAGGTTTTGTAGCGTTTGTGCTTATGGACGTCTACTCAAAATCGGGTGAATTTTTCACTGCCGTATTCAGCAAAACAAAAGGCAAAGCATATAAAGCCGGCGATATTAAGATTGAGTTTTCTAACTGTGCCATTATGGATAAAGACGACACAATAGATCTTATTCCCACAATGGGCTTTGAACTTGATAAGACCGAAGTCGAAGTTAATTACGGCACCAAGTTTACCGTCAAAGCTTCTGCAGACGGCTGCAAATGGTCAACATCAAATAAAAAGGTTGCTACGGTTGACTCAAATGGCAACGTCAAAGCTGTCGGTCGCGGCACTGCCGTTATCACCGCAACGCTGGACGGTGTTTCGGTAGACTGCAAGGTTACGGTTAAATTTACTTTCGGTCAGTGGCTTCTTTATATAGTTTGCTTCGGCTGGATTTGGATGTAATCTTTAAAACCTAATATCAAAGTCAGGAGGTTTACTCGATGAGAGACCTCCTGATTTTTTATAAAAATTTTAAAAAAGTGTTGACATAACTCTTTTTATGTGATACACTCTATATGTGGTTAGTGAAGACTAACCAAGTGATACAAGATCACTTCGTACAATAGCATTTGCTCGGCTGTACGCAGCCATCAGGCAGCTGAGCAAAGGAATCCTCCATCGAGGTATATTTAAGCTGATACCTCATAAAACTCCCTTCAAAACCTTACGCCGAGCCGAAAAAGGCTCGGCGTTTGGCTTTGCTGCCGTATTAAATAAAGAAGCTATAATCCGCGTTTTGATTTGTGGATTATAGCTTCTTTGTATGTTTTAAACTAATATGTATTAAATGCTTTATCGCATACCGATTATTATTTTTGAAATAAAGTTTAATACAAACTCTATTATGCTTTTAAAATAGTCTGTATGCAAAATTTCTTCGTAGGCACTGTTGTCGGTATTTTCGACCGATTGACTTATAAGCTCTGTATATTCTGTATAAGCTTCGTCGGCTTCAAGCTCTTGTTTAGATTTGCTCTGATCGACTTTTGAGAGGAGCAAGCCCGCCTGTTCGAGCAATGCGCGGTCGTCTGCGTTTATCTCTCCGTCATGGTTGCAGTCGGCGGCAAGCCATACGGCTTCTCCGACCTTTTCTCTTGTAAGAAGACCGTTTATTATGCAGTCAACTATAAACGCGTCCTGAGCGTCATACAGGCCGTCTCCGTTAACATCGCCGAATATAACAAGCTTATAGGTTTTTATTACGTCGCCGTCTTCGTTGCAAAGCTCAATTACTGTTCCCGTGCCGAGTCCGTTTGCGGTTTCGGTGCACTTAATTGTGCCGTCAACAGCTTCAATATATTTATCAAGGCTGCTGATGCTTGCTTCAACGCCGTATATGAGCATGTTCTCGTTGTCAACTGTCGTGCCGTCAAATATGGGCTTGATTACTGCTGTTTCTATTTTCACAAGAGAAGCTATTGCTGCGTTAATATCCTTAGCCATTTTGTCTATTTCTGACTGATGCGTAATATCAAGGCCGTATGTTACGCTTTCTGCGGCATTTTTAAGAGCATTATAAGAATCTTCTGTGTACTTGCTCTTATCTATTGCCTTGTATTTTTCTATTGCCGCATTTACCTCTGTGTAATCGCCGTCAAGATATTTCAGCGCGTCGCTTGCTTCTTTAAGCTTTGATATTGCGCTGCTTACCTGTGCGGAGGTTGCCGAAGCGTTGCCATAAACAGCCTTTGCGGCGGTAATTGCTTCTTTGAGCGCATCCGCAGTTTCTTTTGTGCGAAGCGAAAGGTCAATTGCCTCGGCGTCATTTATCGCTTTGAGCAAAGCGTCTTTTGTAACGGTAACGGTTACGGTGCACTGTGCGGTGTGTCCGCCGTCAAGGGTGTAAACGGTAATTGTTGCCGTGCCGCCGTCAATAAATGTTACGGTGCCGTTTTCGGCCGTTGCAACCGATGGGTCGCTTGTTTTCCAAATTACATCCGTGATGTTGGCTCCGCCTATACCGAGCTTTCCCTTGGGCTCTACCGTAGCGGTGAGAACCTCACTTGTGCCCGGTGCGCCGCTTATCTGAGTCTTATCAAGCGATACGCCTGTTGCCGGTGTGTTGGCGAATGAAACATATATGCTGTCTGTAACCTTATTGCCGAAATGATCTGTTGCCGTTACGGTTATTTTAGCCGCGCATGCCTTATTTTCGGCAGGCGATACCGTGCCGTTTTCATCAACCGAAACCAAAGATGAATCGGAAGACCAAACTATTGATTCATACATTGAGTCGTCAGGGGAGTAACCGTATGAAAGTGATACACTCTGCGATGTATAGCTCTTATAAACCGGAACTTTTACAGATATAAATTCGGGTGCATCTGAGCCGTTGCGTTTGATTGTTATCGCACTCATATGAATGTATTTTTTGAGTGCTCCTACGGCTGATGTAAGCTTAGCCGCCGCATCGTCTATTTCTGCCTGAGATACACTTTCATCGGCATAAACATCTTTTGCTTTTTTGAGTGTCTCAACAAATACGGCGTATGTTTCTTTTGTATAGTCCTGCTCGTTATAGCCGGGGTTCTCTGCATCATAAATTGCTTTTTGCAGTGCGGTTTTATCTGTTGCAACGGTTATGACGCAGGCTACCGAAAGTCCGCCTATTACAGTTTTTGCCGTAATAATTGCCGTGCCGCCGCTTATGATTTTAACTAATCCGTTTTCATCTACCGATGCGATTGAGCTGTCGCTTGACGACCATGTGACTTTGTCAAGGTCTGAAGCATTGCCGTCTGCACCGAGAACAGATGCCGTAAGCTGAATTTCTTCACCGATAACATGAGTTGTAACGTCTGAAGGTGTTACGGAAATTGTTGCGGCAGGATTTTTTGCGAATACAATCGTTACCTCTTTTGTATATACGTTGCCGAAATCATCCGTAAGTTTAATTATTGCTTTGCCGTAGCAAGCGGTGTTGACTTTCGGAACGGCGATACCGTTAATGTTTACATATATATCGCCCTCAAAAGACCACTCGGACGACACAAACATGGCATTTTCGGGTTCGGTCTTAAAACCGAGCTGAGCCGTAGTCATTATATAAGTCTGATCTTCGGGTACGATAACCGTGTAAACGTCCGACACAGTGTTGTTATAGGTTATATCAATGCCTTTAACATAAACATAATCTTCCAAAGAGGCGATTTTGCTTTCAAGAAGTGCAAGCGCCTCATTGACTGCTGTCTGCGTCGGGTTGCTCATTTCTAAGACTTTTTTCGCTTCATCAAGTGCTGTTTTTAATTCAGCCCATGTTGCCGGAGTGTAATCTGTTTCTTTAAGCTGTGACGCCTCTTCTGCTTTTGCAGAAAGCTTTGATTTATCCGCAAATACCTTGATGTTTACGGAAGCCGTAAATCCGCCGTCAACCGTTGTTGCGGTTACTGTGCATGAGCCTGTATCCACAAAGCTCAGGTTTCCGCCGTCAACTGTCGCAACCGAAGTGTCGCTCGATTCCCATATAACGTCCTGAATGTTTGCCGCGCCTATGCCGAGTGTTCCTGTGGGCTGAACGGTGGCTGTTATTTTGTTACTGCCGCCTACTGTTGCGTCCGAAATTTCGGTTTTGTCAAGCTTTATTCCCGTAACGGGAACATTTGCAAACGAAACATAAACACTGTCTGTAAATTCTTTGCCCTTGTAGTCTGTTGCCTTTACAGTGATAATGCTGTAACACGCTTTGTTTTCCGCGGGTTTAACAACACCGTCTTCAACTGTTACCGAGCTGTTTGACGATTCCCATGTAACGCTGTTAATTGTTGCATCCTCGGGAACCAAAACATAAGAGAGCGTGACGGATTTATCTGTGTATTTTGAAGTAACGGGAACATTTACGGATATGTGCTCCTGCGCTTCGCTGCCGTCAAGTGTGATATAAATTTTTTCAAGTCTTATGTATCTCACAAGTGAGTCATAGGCATTTAAGAGCTCTTCGTTTGCCGCATTTATATCTCTTTGTTTGGGATTGTCTGCGAGAAGAATGTTTTCTGCCTTTTCCATTGCTGCGGCAAATACCGCCCAGCTTTCGTCGGTGTAATCCTCACTGTTAAGAGCAAGACCTGCCATCATGGCTTTCGTTTTTGTAAGCTCTGTTTTGTCTGATTTAACCGTTACCGTGCATGTTGCGGAATATCCGCCGTCAACAGATGAAGCGGTTATGATACATGTGCCCGCTTCAACAAATGTAACGGTGCCGTTATCAACCGTTGCAACGTCACTGTCCGATGTTGTCCATACAACATCACTTACGCTCGGCTTGTCGCCGACAAGTCTGTCTGATTTAAGCGTTGCGGTCAAGGTTTGCGGTTCTGCGCCGTATGCAACTTCAATAGAGGTCTTGTCAAGCTCAATGCTTGAAACGGGATTGTTTGCGAAAGAGACATACACGCTGTTTTCTACTGTATTGCCGTAATGGTCGGTTGCCGTGAGGGTGATGCACGCTCCGCATGCCGAGTTCTTGGTGGGGGAGACTTTGCCGTTTTCGCTGACGGCTACGGCTTCGTTATCGGACGACCATGTTATGCTCTCATACATTGCGTTTGAGGGTGCATAGTCATAGCTTAATTCAACGCTTTGCGATGTATAGGTTTTGTAAATCGGTACTTTAACCGCGATGAATTTAGGAGCCGTTTCGCCGTTATAATATATGTTCAGCTTCTCCATGTGAATATACGGCTTTAAGTTATCAAGTGCATCGTTGAGCCTTTTTGCAGCGGTGTCAATTTCTTCCTGTGAATATACCGTGCCTGCCTCAACTTCTTTGGCATGGTTATATGCGGATGTATATTCTGTGCTGGTTTCGTAGGTATATTCCTGAACATCTATATTCGCTTCGTCCGCTCTGAGTATTGCGGCTCTGAGCGCCGTTTTGTCGCCGCCTACAGTTACAACGCAGGTTGCGGTAATTCCGCCGTCGCATGATGTTGCCGTTATTGTCGCAACGCCCGCGTCATTGTAGGTAAGCTGTCCGTTCTCATCAACAGAAACAGCCGACGGGTTATCCGATGACCAAATAACGTCCTGAATTGTTGCGTCATATGTGATAAGAGCAGATTCGCTTTGGCATTTTGCGCTGAGTTTTTGCGGCTGTGCATCAAGCGGGTCGTTTATTTCTTCAGGTGTTATGGTTATTTTTGTTACCGGGTATCTTGCAAAAGATACGTTTACACTGTCGCTTACACTGCGTCCTCTTTCGTCCGTTACCGTCAAAGTAATAACTCCGTAACAAGCTTTGTTGACGGTGGGGGAGCACTCTCCGCTTTCGTTCACTTCAATGTCGCTTGTGCTCGAGGTCCATTCAACTGTTTTATACATCGAATCAAGCGGGCTTATTCTTGAATCAAGCTTTATGGAATTGTTTTGATATTTAAAGCTTGTAGAAAGATTAACTTCTTTAGAAATGTATTCGGATGCGTCCCGGCCGTCATACTGAATGAATACGGCTTCGGGCTTAATCAGCCTTTTAAGCGAGCTGAATGCATTGTTTAAAGCGGCGGTTATTGAATCAATATCTGCCTGAGAAGCATTTTCGTCATTATATAATTCAGTCGCCTTGTTATATGCGTTTTTGAGTGCGTCATACGATTCTACCGTGTATTCGTCCTCAACGAGCGCAGCGTTGGTAACCGCGCTGATTGCTGCGGCCAGGCTGTCTTTATTGGTGACGACCGTAACCTTACATTCGGCGGTAAATCCGCCGTCAACGGTTGTAACTTTTATCACTGCCTGACCGACTGCGTTAAACGCGAGATTGCCGTCTTCGTCAACGGTGACAATATCGGGATTGCTTGACTGCCACAAAACGTCTTTAACGCTTGCTCCCGCAATGCCGAGTGCACCAGTCGGCTCAACGGTGGCTTTGAGAGAAGACGTTTGATAAACCTTTGCCGTCAGCTCGCTTTCGCTGAGCGTTACGCCTGTTGCAAAGTAGTTAGAAAATGTTACATAAACGCTGTCTGTCACAACATTGCCTGTGTAATCGGTTGCTTTTACCGTTATTTTTGCTTTACCCGAGGAATTATGGGTGTTTGTTACAAGTCCGTTTTGGTCAACGGTAATTTTATCTGAATCCGATGACCAGACTATCGAAGAATACATAGCATTTTCGGGATAAAGTTTCATACCGAGCTGTACTGTTTTGCCCTTATAGCTTTGATAAAGCTCAACTTTATTCGGAATAAAATCGGGAGCATCGTCGCCGTTCAGCGTTATCGAAACGCCGTAAACATTCACATATGCGCCTATCCGATTATAAATATCTATAATATTCTGAGCCGCTCTGTCACAGGTTGACTGTGAAACACCCTCGGTGTTTCTGACTTGCAGGGCAACGTTATAAGCCTCCTGCAAATCCTCCCAATCTTCTTTTGAGCAGTTTTCTTCGGTTACGTCGCCTTTTTCGACAAGGCTTATTGCATAGTTAAGCGCAGTTTTGTCGGCAACCACCGTTACCTTACATTCTGCTGTAAAGCCGCCGTCAACGGTTGTTACGGTTATAACCGCTTCGCCTGTATCAACGGGGGTGACGTTGCCGTCAAGCACTGTTGCCACAGATGTGTCGGAGCTCGTCCAGATAAGGCTTTTTATCGAAGCGTCGCCTACACCGAGAGTTCCCTCGGGTGCAACGGTAGCGGTGAGCTGTTCGCCGGCACCAACCGTGAGCGCCAGAGACTCTTTATCAAGTGTAACGCCTGTTACGGGGTAGTTTGCAAACGATACCGTGCAGGTGTCGGTATAGCCGCCGTCATATGTTTTGACCTGAACCGTGCCGTATGCGGCGGAATAGCCTTTGGGACTTACCACGCCGTCGGCAGTAACTTCTATGTTACCTGAAAGTACCGTCCACGATACGTTCTTGTTTGTAACGTCATAGGGGAGAATTGTGGCGGTCAATGTGGTTTTTGCATTGTTATATGTAGAGTAAAGAGGAACATGAACGCTGACAAATTTGCCCTGGTCTATCTGAACGCCCTTTGCAAGCTTGCCGACATATACCTGATAAGTCGAAACAACCTTGCTTATGAGCCCGGCTTTTGCATAAAGAGTGACAGTGCCGCCGTTAGAGCCTGTTAAAATTCCGTCTTTTGTTATTGTTGCAATGCTGTTTGAAGCATTTCCGTCAGATGCCCAGTTGACCGTTTCTCCGTCGTCACCGAGAATGCCCCAGGTGATAGAGGCATTAGACCTCTCGGGATAAAGAACAGCGGTATATTGCTGTGAAGAGCCGATTTCAAGCTCTGTCGGTCCGGATATTCCTATGTCAATAGGTGTTGTTATAAGCTTACCTTTTACGGTGAAGTCAATGCTTGCCGAAACGCCGTCAACGGTTGCCGTGACGGTGGCGGTTTTCTTGTTTAAAGATGATGCACCGCCTGCGTCTCTTGCTTTGACAATTCCGTTTTCATTAACAGAAATTACGCTTTCGTCAGACGATGACCAAATAACATTTTGTGAGTTTGCGCCTGCAGGAACTATATCTGTGAGGCTTACCATAGCGGTGTCGCCTTCGGTAAGTTCTGTTTTTTCTGCCGTCAGTTCAAATTTTTCAAGTTCAAGGCTTTGAACTATTGTGAAAGTAATTGAGTCATTTATTGAGGCTTTGAGAAGATAGTTAGAAAGCGTTTTAATCGCAGTTGCAAGAAGGTCGGAGGAATTGTTGCCTATTTTAGCTACCGTAACGAGAATATCAAGAACGGCTTTTAACGCATTCTGACTGATATTAAGACCGAGCAATTTAATCATAATTGCCGCAAGCTGTGCGGTGTCAACATCTTTGCCGAGGCTTATTGCATCGTTTATATATTTCATAAGTGAGTCAACAAGGTCGTTGGCATTCGGCGATACCTTTACCGTGACCTTGCCCTCTTTAAGGAATGTTATGTTTCCGTTCTCGTCCATGCTCGCATAGTCAGAGCCTGAGGTCCATATGCTGTCGGTGTCTATGCTCCATGTTACGCCGTAACCGAGGCGCAGGGGGGTTACACCGCCCTCAAGCTTTAATTTGCCGCCAACGGCAACGGTTGTGGGCAAAGACTCTTTATTGGTTATAAAAGCGCCGTTAGGTATTATTGAAGCATACCATTTATCCGAGTTTGTAACAAGAACCCTGACTTGATCCGAAGCCAAAACCTCGCCGTCGGCAGAATACAGTGTAACCGTAATACCCGTATCAAGTGAATTAAGTCTCTTTTCAAGCTGTTTTACAAGATAGTCGGCAACCGTGCTTGACACTCCGCTGAGAGAGCTTCTTACAGTTTCCAAAATTGCTTCGGTATCCATCGTGTCAAGGTCTATGTTGTCGTTGAAAAGAAGCTTTTCCATTGCGACAGCGAGCGCGGGGCCGATAATGGCAACGGTTCTTACATCGTTATCAATCCAAAGCCTTACCGCGGCTCCCTTAGAGCTGTCGTGAGCGTATATTTTGCCTGTTGAGTCAACGGATACTATGAGCGGAGATTCGCTTGTCCACTTAAGGTATGCGCCGTCCGGCATTGAGCAGTCGAGCAGCTTATGTGTAAGCTGAAGCTGTTCGCTCTCCATCAACGATATCTGTTCGGTGACCGAGGAGCCGTCCTCATAGCAAATGTCTATAGCATGTGTAGCCGCGGCAAAAGCGTGAATACTTGCCGCCGGAATAATCATAGACATCAGCATTGCAATCACCAAAAAGATGCTTTGCAGTTTAATAAACTTTTTCTTCATAATAAATACCTCCTAAAGCAATAGGTACACACAGAAAATTATAGCAATATATTATATCGCTATTTTTCTTTTTGAGAACAAAAGAAAAATTCCTCTACAGATTTTACCCGTAAAGAAATTCTTAATTATAATCTTATTTAATTTTATCAATAAAGTGTTTTTGGCGGTGCGTTTCTTTTCTATAACAGCTTTATATTCGTCGTTAAATTTACGGATAAAGTAAAGGTCGTCATCACTGTAGTCCGATGTTTTCTCGCTGTGAGAATATAAAAAGTTATTGCCGAACCGAGTAAAAAAGTAAATTTCAGGCAGCTTCTCAGGGAGGTACCGCAGTTTTTTGATAAATTTTTGAACCTAAAATCAAATGCTAAAAGTAAAGCCGAAACTGATAAGAACAGCAATAAAATTCTTTATTTTTTCTGCATATTCTTTTAAGCGAAATTTTATTTTTTTGTGTAAAGATTTAGGTGCTGTAGAATTTAGATGCAGAAAACGCTCAAAATAGTACGTCTTTTATTTTTACATAAAAAGAAGACTGCAATTCGTATTCTGTAGTTTTTAAAACTACCGTCTTGAATTACAGCCTTATATCTTTTTTATTCTTTGCCGGATGCGGCAGTCCCGGTTTTATTTTACATATATAATGTAGTCGTCTTTTCTGGGCTTTGCCTCCGGCAGGGGAGAAGCCGCGTAACCGAGTATGCAGTTGCCTATGCCGACATAATTTTCATCAAGACCCCATTCTTTCATAAGAGCCTTGCCCTCTTCGGTTTCAAATGTCTGTTTTGCGCGGTGAATCCAGCATGCGCCGAGGTCACACGCGTGCGCCGCCAAGAGGAGGTTGCCCATAACAAGCGTACCGTCTTCAAGATAGGTGTTTACTCTTGAATCGGCAAAAACAATTATTACCGTAGGAGCGCCGTAAAACGGGTCAACATCGGCACCCATTATTTCTGCATTGATTTTTGAGAGCTTTTCTATGATTTCTTTGTTTTGAACAACAACCATTTTAGGCGATTGCAAGCCTCTGCCGGTCGGGGCAAAAGTGCCCGCTTTAAGCACGGCGTTAAGTTCAACATCGCTTATCTGTTCTTTTTTATACGAACGGCAGCTTCTACGCTGAACCATATTCGTAAGTGCATCGGGATTTATCATAACATAACCTCCTAAATCAAAGATCCAGCTTTAAGTCGTTTTCTTTTATCCAGCCTATTTTTCTCAAAATAAGCGAAAATACGAGTGAAAGTACGGCAGGCAAAACAAAGCTTATAAGTATAAGACCGACCCAGTCAAAAGCCGTGATTGCGCTTTTGGCACCCGAGGCAACATCATTGACCCAACCGGTGTATACGCCTATTTGACCGACAAATCCGCATGTGCCCATGCCGGAGGATATTGCCGCGCCGTTCATTTCCATTTTAAAAATGCACGTTGCAACAGGTCCTGTTATTGCAGAGGCGAGAGTCGGCGGAATCCAAATTTTAGGATTCTTGACTATATTGCCCATTTGAAGCATGCTTGTGCCTATTCCCTGCGCCAAAAGACCGCCCCAGCGGTTCTCTTTAAAGCTCATTACCGCAAAGCCTATCATCTGAGCGCAGCAGCCTGCAACAGCTGCCCCGCCTGCAAGACCTGTGAGACTCAGCGCCGCGCAAATAGCCGCACTGCTTATCGGGAGAGTAAGAGCAATACCGACCACTACGGAAACGATTATGCCCATCACAAACGGTCTTTGCTCTGTTGCCCACATTATTGCGTTGCCGACATAACTTGCCGCAACACCTATTGCGGGGGCGCAAAAATGTGAAAGAAGTGCACCCGATATAATAACGGTCAGCGGCGTAACAAGAATATCAACCTTTGTTTCTTTGCTGACTGCCTTGCCGAGCTCGGCTGATACTATTGTAATAAGTAGAACTGCCAAAGGACCTCCCGCTCCGCCGAGGCTGTTAGCCGCCCAGCCGACCGCAACGAGTGAAAACAGCACAAGCGGAGGAGCTTTAAGAGCAAATCCGATTGCAACCGCCATAGCGGAGCCTGCAACTGTCTTTGCAAAATCTCCCATTTCGTTAAAAATTGCTATATTAAACTGTGTGCCTATTGTAGAGAGAATTGTGCCGATCAGAAGTGAGGCAAAAAGTCCCTGCGCCATTGCGCCGAGAGCGTCGATGCCGTATCTTTTTGCAGAAAATTCAATGTCTTTCCTTTTTAAAAATGCCTTAAAAGATTTTTTGCTCATTTTAAACAACCCCATTTATTTTGTTTTGAATTCCACCGTTAAGAAGTTTGAAGATACATTTTTGAAAAATCCTTTTGATGTGATCTTTGCCGTATATTCTGTGCCGCTTTCAAGCTTGTCAACAAAAAATTCACATTTTTCCGGTATATTATATAAATAGTAATCTGACCAAATGCTCTGCTGGCAAACAATAACTCCGTCGGATTTTCTTCTTAAAATGAGGTCATAGCTGTTGACATATCCTTCAACATCGTCTTTTGCCTGTGAGAATACGATTTTTGCGCCGCTTTCGGTTATATCGGTCACATCAATCTCTGCGTTGTCTGTGAAGTATGGGGGCTTAGCCTCTTTATAACGCTTTGCGTCGGTGTAAAGGAATGTTTCGGGGTCGGAGGGAACGTCAACTTTCCAAACTCTGGGGAAGAAATTACCGGTGAGAATATCGTAAGGATAAACTCTGACTCTGTTTTGTGCGTCTGCCTCAACTATGAGCATCTGTGCTGCCTGACCGCCGTTTTGAGGTCTTGTGCCGCAAACCTTGTCAAATTCGTCAAGCTCAAAATAGCTGAGCGTTCCTGTACCGAAGCAGGTGAAATGTTCCTGATATACCGATCTCGGGTCGTTTATGGGTGCGTGTGAGTGACCTGAGAACACAAGTGTCTGCGGATGGTCCATATATGCGGGAATGGTTACGTCATCGCCCCAAAGTATACTGCCGTAAACCGTGCCCGAAAGATGCGGATGCTGGAACATGAATACAGGCTTTTGGGGGTCGTCTTTTTTAGCTGTCTCAAGGTTATCATATATCCATTTGATTTTATCGTCGTTAAAATCACAGCTCTTTGAGGGAGAAGCCGAAACAAAATGGAAGCCGTTTATTACCTCGTGAACGTCCGGAGCGGCGTTAAAAATTCTCTTGAGTTTTTCCAGAGCGCCTTCAACTCCGCCGTTTTCGTGGTTATATTCGTGGCTTGCAACAGAGATGATAAGTTTTGTTTCATCATAATCAAGCCCGTTGTCAATTATTTCTTTAGCCATTTGCATTTGTGCTTCAGATCCGCTTGTTGCAATATCACCGTCAAGCACAAGTGCGTCAAGCTTCTTGTAAGTTTCTCCGTTTCGTGCTATTTTATATGCGTCGGCAATACCTTTTTTAAATCTTTCACTTTCGGCGGACGGTTCGTCTTTTAAGTGAATGTCGCTCATAACGGCGAATCTGATTATGGGCGCAAACTTTTCATTACACATATGCAAAACTCCATTACATTTATTTTAATAAAGTATACTATTATACATAAATACTGTCAATGTAATAAGCGACAAATTTGTTTTTAAAGGTTATAGTAATTTGTGAACAATCATAATAATCATTTAGAGGTGATTCTCATTAAAAACAAAGGAAATAAACAGTTGGCGGCGGCATTTATTATTGTTTTGCTGTGCTTTTTGATTGCTGTTAAAGCTCTGTCATCAGTTACAACGGTTATCTTTAAAGATGAGCATAACACGGTTTGCATAGACCCCGGCCACGGAGGTGATGCAGCAGGCGCACTATCAAGCGATAAAAAAAGATTTGAAAAAGACGACAATCTTGCTCTGTCTTTAAAAATAAAAGAAAAACTTGAAGAAAAAGATGTTAAGGTTATTATGACAAGAGACGATGACTCCGATGTCAGCCTAAAGGACAGATGCAAAAAAGCAAACAAATCAAAATCCGACCTCTTTGTGGCAATTCACCGCAACAGCTCCTCCGACGGCACGGGTATGGAGGTCTGGATAAAAGATAAGCCGTCAAAAGAAGAAAAAAGACTCGCAGAAGATATTTTAAATGCTCTTGTCAAATGCTCCGGGCAGTTAAACAGGGGAGTGAAAAAAGGGTATAGAAATACATCGGGCAACAACTATTATGTCAATGCCAACACCGATATGCCGAGCTGCCTTGTAGAGGTCGGATTTATAACAAATAAAGAAGATAATGAGAAATTCGACAAGCTTATAGATACATACGCTCAAAGCATTGCGGACGCGATATATGAAAATTTAAAAAAATTGTAGTTTTTATATTGATTTTTAGGAACTTATCGTTTATAATAACGTAGTTGAACGTGCCGGTGTGATGGAATTGGCAGACGTGCCGGACTCAAAATCTACTTCGCCGTTTCATACCACCGTTCCGTAAACCCTTGATTTTACAAGGCTTTTTGAAAACTGAATATGGTTCTTGTTTTTAATGTCCCTCCACGATGTCCCTCCAATTTCTCGGGCAGGACATCGGGAGATGACTTAAAATATGAGATGCCGGTGTGTTGGAATTGGCAGACGAGGCGGACTCAAAATCTACTTCGCCGTTTCATACCACCTTGGTGTAAACCCTTGATTTTACAAGGCTTTTTGAAAACTGAATATGTAACTTGCTTTTAATGTCCCTCCACGATGTCCCTCCGATTTCTCGGACAGGACATCGGGAGACGACTTAAAAATATAAATGCCGGTGTGTCGGAATTGGCAGACGAGACAGACTCAAAATCTGTTATCCGCAAGGGTGTGTGGGTTCGAGTCCCACCACCGGCACCAGACCTTAACAGCTCGTAAACCCTTGATTTATCAGGGTTTGCGGGCTTTTCTTTATGCTCTGCTCCGTTATGTAACGCCCCTCCAGCAACAGCAAATGCACTGTTTTATGGCTCATTTTTAGGAGGGACATTGGAGGGACATGAGCGTTATTTGGAGGGATATACACCCAAAATCGCATTGGCAGACGCAACCTTTGAACTGAAATTCAGGTGCGTATAAATGTTTGATGTGGTCGAAATGTCGCTGTGTCCTAACCATTCTTGAATCTCTTTCAGGCTGACACCGTTTGCATACAACAGACTTGCGCAGCTATGCCGGAGATCGTGAAAGCGAATTTTCCGCATACCATTCTTTTCAAGCACCAGCGGGAAATGCTGGGTGATATAGCCGGGTTTTACAAGCTCTCCGATCTCGTTGACATAGATATAATCGGTGTATTGCCGACAATACGACCTGCCGCACAGCTTTCGGTTTAGCTCCTGCTCCGCTTTCAGGCGGTACAACAGTTCCTCAAATGGCGGTACAAGTGGCAGGCTGCGATAGCTGGCCTTTGTCTTTGTACGATCCTTTTGG
>ULPY01071835.1_pt1 | contig 15398 bp, 10 predicted proteins | sample 1953951 | NCBI WGS metagenome assembly ULPY01 (sample SAMEA4835641, study PRJEB28245) | human gut metagenome | biome: gut microbiome; material: fecal sample | place: Denmark | collected 2008
CAGCGGTACAATACCCTTAGCCCATACCAGATTTGCTGCATTTTCAATGGTCCCCTTGTAATAGTTACCACAAGGCGCACCGATGCCCAAGGCACGAATTTTCTCCATACCACCTACCTGTTCTACTATCTGCATCACAGCTTTTACCGATTCCTCTACGTATTGTTCCACGCGTTGGAATGTCTGGGTCTTGATTGAGGTTGTAGCTATTATTTCTCCGTCCCCATCAACGATGCCGAAAACGGAATTGGTTCCACCCAAATCCAAGCCAATCACTAAAGACTTTACATCGTATTCCATACTTCTTTTAATTAATAGGTTAAAATCGAAAAATAACGAGGAGCGATATAAACTTTCATTTATTAAATTCTTTATTAACGCTCAGTTTGTTACTAAAATATTTTATTTTGCAAAGTTACTAGTTTTATCAAACACAGCAATGAAAATAGCGTTAATATTTCTAAAACAGAAACATTTTTTATACTTTAAGTCTCCTTATGGCTGAAATACCTGTACTTTGTTCGCATCTGACACCGATTCAGTGTAACTTTACCCAATATCAAAAGAGCTATTAAGTGTAGTTTTAATTGCCCCTTTTGTGCACTTACGTATCCAACCTCTCTCTATATATAATAAGGTATAGAAGAAAACAGGATGTCCGAAAACGACGAAAAGTATACTATTTTTCACCATTTAAGTTTTATTAACAGCAAAAAATGTTGCACCTATACAGAAAAACTTTATCTTTGCAACTAAAAAATATTAGTTATGAAAGCTGACTTAATAAAATATCTTAGAAAGATAAACAAAAAGCCCTCAGTTCAGGGCAAGCTCCTGGAGCAGTTTATCTCTCACGGAGCCTCCACCATCCCAGAGATGTCGAAGGCTATCGGAGTTAGCTTACCGACAACAACAAGTGCTCTCAACGAGTTGATAAAAGAAGGACTCGCCAGAGAGATTGGAAAGAAAGACAATTCTTCGGGACGCATCCCGATGGTTTACGACCTCGTTCCAACAGCAGGCTACTTCATCGGCGTCAATCCTGAGATGAACTGCCTGGCACTTGCAGCAAGCGACTTCGCAGGCAATCTGATTACCGAAAAAACAAGAGTGCCTTACGTATATGAGAACTCTCCTGAAAACCTGGAAGAGATAAGCAGAATCATCAATGAGTTCATCGAAAACCTTCCTGTTTCAAGAGAAGAAATACTTCAAGTTTGCGTGAACGTGGCTGAGCGCGTGAATCCTGTACAGGGAAATGCCTACAACATGTTCACCTTCCTGAAAGAATCATTGACCGACAAGCTGGCTCAACTCATACAGCTACCTGTATGTATCGAGAACGATACCCGGAGCATGGCTTTCGCTGAGTTGATTAAGGGACAGTGCAAAGGCCTGAAAGACGCCATCTTCGTGAACGTATGCTGGGGCATCGGAATCGGAATCATCATCGACGGCAATCTCTATTACGGCAAGTCGGGATATTCTGGCGAATTCGGTCACATGACTGCCTACAACAACAACATCATCTGCCACTGCGGCAAGATTGGTTGCATAGAAACAGAAGTTTCGGGCAGAGCACTCAAAAGGAAACTCATCGAGAAGATAAAGGAAGGAAAGACTTCCATCCTCTCTGAAAGAGTTCTGAAAAAGAATGAAGACCTATCACTCCAGGATATCCTGGACGCCATAGCAAAGGAAGATGTACTGAGCCTTGCCACACTGCAGCGCATAGCAGATGAACTTGGCAAACAGCTGGCAGGAGTCATCAACATCTTCAACCCAGAAATGCTGGTCATCGGAGGTGAAATGTCGGTTACAGGCGACTACCTCACGCTACCGGTAAAGATGGGTATCAAAAAATTCTCTCTCAACATCATGAATGAGGATTCTAAAATCGTTACCTCAAGTCTGAAAGGTCTTGCAGGAATCACGGGAGCCTGTCTGATGGCAAGATACCGGCTTCTGAATGAGAACATCGACAAATAAGGAATTTAAACAACCAATACAAAACCTATTTTAAGTATGAAGAAGTCTCTTCTTGTTGCACTATGCCTAGGGCTGGCAGCCATAACAGCTGCCGCCCAGCGCAACTACAGCCAGGTAGACCCCATCCAACCTGTGCCAACCGCCAAGCAGATGGCATGGCAGAAACTGGGAACCTATGCTTTTATCCATTTCGGCCTCAACACCTTCAATGATAAGGAATGGGGATACGGAAATTCGGATGTAAAGACCTTCAATCCTAAGAAACTGGATTGCGAACAATGGGCAAGAACCCTGGTTGCTGCGGGCATGAAAGGAGTCATCATTACAGCCAAACATCACGACGGCTTCTGCCTCTGGCCTACACGCACCACAGATTACTGCATCCGCAACACACCTTATAAGAATGGTGAAGGTGATGTGGTAGGAGAACTCTCCCAAGCATGCAAGAAATACGGTTTGAAATTCGGAGTTTACCTCTCGCCTTGGGACAGACACCAGGCAAGCTACGGTTCTCCCTACTACCTGAAACTCTACCAGCGCCAGCTCAAGGAACTTCTGAGCAACTACGGCGAACTTTTCGAAGTATGGTTTGACGGAGCCAACGGAGGAGACGGCTGGTACGGAGGTGCCGAAGAAAGCAGAACCATCGACAGAAGGAACTACTACAATTTTCCTAGGATTTTCGAAATTGTTGACAGTTTACAACCCAATGCCACTCTTTTCGGTGATGGCGGACCGGGATGCCGATGGGTAGGAAATGAAAATGGATTTGCAGGCGAGACCTGCTGGTCTACAATACCATCCAACACCGTCTATCCAGGCTTCAAAGACTACAAACAGTTGCAGTTTGGATGGGAAGACGGCGACCAGTGGACACCAGCTGAGTGCGATGTTTCTATCCGTCCGGGTTGGTTCTACCATGAGAAAGAAGACAGTAAGGTAAAAACCGTTGAAGACCTGTGCGATCTCTACTACAAGAGTGTAGGACACAACGCTACCATGTTACTCAACTTCCCGGTAGACAAGGATGGACTCATCCACCCTATCGACTCTGCAAATGCAGTAAACTTCCACAGGAAAATCCGACAAGAATTATCTGTCAATCTACTGAAAGGCATCACACCTAAAGTAGACAGCCAGCAAGGCAAGCACATTGGCAAGAATATCACAGACGGCCAGTATGACACCTTCTGGGCTTCTAAAAAGAAAAAAGATGCCTATATCGAGTTTCAACTCGGAAAGCCAAAATCTATCACACGCCTCATGCTCCAGGAATACATACCTCTGGGGCAGCGCGTAAAAGCCTTCTCAATCTATTACCAACAAGGCAAAAACTGGGTAAGGCTCGACCCTAAGGAAGAGACTACCACTATCGGCTACAAGCGAATACTTCGCTTCGATAAGATTACTACAAGTGGCATCCGCATCGTAATCGACGATGCAAAGGGATGCCCTTGTATAAACTCTGTTTCAGCATTCTAATAACTAGAAAGAAGTACGAAAAATTTTATAACTAACAATAAATAATAGCCCTATGAACAAAAGAGCAAATTTGTATTTTGCAGCGCTTTTAGGTGCAATGTCACCTCTTTGCACTGTTTCTGCATTGGCTGCTCGAAGCAATTCTACCATTGCTACAGCTACCCAGCAGCAAAACTCATGTTAAAGACGCTACCGGAGAACCTATCATCGGCGCTACCATCAGAATCGAAGGTAAGACCGGTGGAACCGTAACTGACCTGGATGGTAACTTCACCCTCAGCAACATCGAAAAGGGTGCCAAACTTACCATCACTTATGTGGGTTACAAATCACAGACCCTCACATGGAGCGGTAGTCCGCTCAACATCACTTTGCAAGATGATGCCAACATGCTTGAAGAGACCGTAGTCATCGGTTACGGTACAGTAAAGAAGGCCGACTTGGCAGGTTCTGTGGCAGTTTTGGACAGCAAGAATTTCAAGGACCAGCCTGTTGCACGTGTTGAGGATGCCCTCAACGGACGTATGTCTGGTGTGCAGGTAATGTCGAGTGGTGTTCCTGGTGGAGCCATGAAAATCCGTGTACGTGGTGCCAGTTCCGTAAACAAGAGCAACGACCCCCTCTACGTAGTAGACGGTATCGTTCGCGAGACAGGTCTTGAAGGTATCAGCCCTGAAGATATCCAAAGCATCCAGGTATTGAAGGACGCATCTTCTACCGCCATCTATGGTGCCCGCGGTGCCAATGGTGTTGTCATGGTACAGACCAAGACAGGTAAGGCAGGCGCAACACAGGTAACATTCGATGCAAGTTTCGGTTTCTCTAATGCATATAATGTACCAGAAGTGATGAGCACCAAGGACTATGCAAATGCTTTGGTTCAATATAAGGGTGCAGACTCTGATGCACTTGCAGACTATATTAGTGGTGCTAATCCTGGTATCAACTGGATGGACCAGTTGCTCCATACCGGTATTACTTAGAACTATAAGATAGCTGTTTCTAAGGGTAACGAACAGACTCAGACCTACTTCTCTGCCAACTATATGGATCAGGAAGGTGTTGTAAGAGATACCAAGTCAAGACGTTACGCAGTAAAACTGAACATTCATAATAAACTTTTCGATTGGTTGGAGTTAACAGCTGATGCCAACTTAGCTCGCACAGAGAATAGCGGTGTAGGTTTCGGTCAGAATCAGTCTAACCCTATTTGGATAGGTTTGAATTACTCTCCTACCATGGAAATGTATACTGCAGCAGGTAACTACAATAAGGACCCATACAACTGTATCCAGGAGAACCCATATGGTGTGATTCACCAGAATCAGAACGACCGCCAGCGCAATATGGTTACAGGACACGTTGATTTGAAATTCAACATTCTTCCAGGTTTGACATTCACCACTACAAATGGTGTCGATTATAACGACTACAAATGGTATAATATGTCATCAGCCAAGGTATTAGGTAGCACCAACATGAGCAACAATAATGCACAGGTGATAGCTCTCCAAAGTACCAACAATTTGACCTACATGGGCAAATGGGGCGAGCACAATCTGACAGCAACGGGAGTTTGGGAGGCTATTCGTAACGAAACCCGCACCATGAATATTGAAGGTAAGAATGTAGCACAGGAAGTCCTTGGTTACTGGAATGTAAAGAATGCATCAAACCGTGATGCAGACAATGGCTACAGCAAGTGGACCATGCTCTCTAGTGTAGCCCGCGTCATGTACAACTATGCCGACCGCTACATGCTGACCGGTACATTCCGTGCCGATGGTTCCAGCCGTTTCACCAACAAGAAGTGGGGTTACTTCCCATCAGTTGCAGGTGCTTGGACCGTATCTAACGAAAAGTTCTGGGAACCTATCAGAAATGCAGTAGAATATATGAAGATCCGTGCAAGCTGGGGTATTATCGGTAATCAGAACATTACTCCTTACTCAACATTGGCAAGTCTTAATGCAACTTCTTTCAACTATGGTACTAACACCAACTATACTGGTTACTGGGCAGGCGGCATTGCTACCCCAGACTTAACATGGGAGAAGGTTAAACAGCTTGATTTCGGTATTGATCTCGGATTCCTCGGCAACCGTTTGAGCGTAGGTATCGACTACTTCTCAAAGAAGACTACAGATGCTCTCCTCCAGCAGTCTTCTACAGGATACCTTGGTGGAGTTACATACTGGACCAACGCAGGTGAAATAAGCAACAAGGGTTTTGATATTAATGTTAATGCCCAGATTATCCAGACCAAGGACTTGCAGTGGAGTTCTAGCCTCAATGCCAGTTACCTGAAGAATGAGGTAACAAAGTTGTCTGCACAGACTCCACGCCTCTATGGTGAGAAACCAGCTCTAGGTACCGTTGACCCTTGTACTATCATCCAGGAAGGTGAAGCTATTGGTACATTCTACGGTTTCAAGTGGGCAGGTTTGCAGAAGAACGACAAGGGCCAGTGGGTAGATACCTATTACAAGAGCAATGGTACAATAACAACTGATCCTGATGCAAGTACCGACCGTTTCATCCTCGGTCACTCAAATCCAGACTTCACATTCGGTTGGAACAATACCGTAACCTACAAGAACTGGGACTTCAACATGTTCTGTAACGCAGCCTTTGGTGCAAAGCGCCTGAATATCGTTCGCTACGTAATGAACGCCGAGGTTGGTGCTTCTATGTTCGTTACAGATAAGGATTACTTCGATAATGTAGGTATTACAATGCCAACAATCGGTGCAGAGAACAAGACCTATGGTAATTCAGACAAGTGGCTTGAAAATGCAGACTATTTCCGCTGCGAGAATATCAGCATTGGTTATACTTTCCCACGTTCAGTGCTTAAGTTTGCAGACCTTCGTCTGACACTTTCTTGCCAGAACCTCTTCACCATCACAAGCTATAAGGGAATGGATCCAGCAGGAGCTTCATTCAGCGACAAGAACGTCGACAACAACAATGGTATTGATATGGGTGTTTATCCTAACCCACGTACTTTCACCTTTGGTGTTCGTATGAACTTCTAATCGGAGCTTGTATGATAAAATAAAGTATTCTAATAACTAAAATATTGAATAAAATATGAAAACAAAGATATATTTAGGCTGTTTTCTTGCAGCGTCATTGCTTGCTGCAACCACTTCATGCAGCGGATTTCTTGATGAAGATCCTAAAGGACAGATGGCTCCAGACAACTACTTCACCTGCCAGGCTGACCTTGACAATAGTATCAACACCATATACGAGAAACTGAACCAGACACAGAGTTGGACCAACCCTATGTACCCACAGTGGCAGGGTGACGATATGACCGCCAATCCTTGTTCAAACAAGCAGGCTGTAGCAGCCCTCGATGGTTTCAGTTCTGATGGTGCCAACAAGGGTGTTACAGATGCCTGGAATCAGCACTATGGTCTTATCAAGGCTTGCAACTTCGTTCTTGAAGGTGCAGACAAAACCCCTACATCTGAAGTAGAGAAGAACATCGCTCGTGGTAATGCGCTTTATTGGCGTGCTTACGGCTACTTCTATCTCGTTCGTGTCTTTGGTCCTTTACCATTGATTACATCCACTAGTCTTTCTGTTCAGGACTGCGGATTATCAAGCGTAGAACAAGTATATGATCAGATTGTAAAGGATTTGGAGGAAGCAGAAAAGTTGCTACCTATCAAATACGAATCAGCACCTCGTAATCACGATGGTATTGATGCATGGGTTACGAAGCAGGCTACACAAGCTACCCTTTCTGCTGTATATATGGCAATGGCAGGTTACCCTCTCAATAAAGGTAAGGCCTATTACCAACTTGCAGCACAAAAAGCTAAGGCTGTGATTGATAACAACAGCACATATGGTTTCTATCTCGATGATAACTGGAGCCACGTATATTCTATTGCTCACAACTACAACAAGGAAACTCTTGTTGGTATCGACAACAACTGGGCAAACGGTTCTTGGGATCATGATTCTGAGTTGACATCATGCAACCGTTTCGAAGGTCTCGGCGATGGCGGCTGGGGTGACTCTTGGGGTGAAGTCAAATTCTGGACAAAATTCCCTGAAGGTCCTCGTAAAGACGCTATCTATGCACCAAAGGTAACTTTCCAAAAAGGTACTGAGATTTACAAGTCGGTTTATTGGTGGGAGATTTCTCCAGAAGATGTTTGGGAAGCTATCGAAATGGAAAAAGATTCCAAGAAATTAGAAGAACAGATTAAGAAACTTGATGCAACAATCAAGGAAGAGTCTGGCAAGATAGCTGCCGGTGACATGAAGGAAGGTGACAGAACTATCAGAAAGGATAATGGTATTTACGAAAGCCATAAATTCTTCAAGGGCAAGCCTTTCGTAGAAGCTAACCACCCTATGTTCTCTATCTACACGACCAATTGCGACCCTTCTGATTCTAATGTAGAGCTCAAGCAGCCTTACGACTATACGAAGCCTAACTATACCAACATGACTAACGGACGCCGTCACCGTCTGATCCGCTATTCTGAGGTTTTACTTTGGTATGCTGAGAGTGCAGCCCGTGCAGGTATGGACTTGACAGATGCAAAGAAGTACTTAAAGCAGGTTCGTAAACGTGCCGTTACAGACTACGAGAACGTAACTCTTAGCGATGGTACAACTGTTAAGATTGACGCTATGAGTGCAGATCAGCTTGCTGATGCTTGCTACATTGAGCATGGTTGGGAGGTTGCCGGTTAGTGGACACAGATGGTTACCCGCCGTGCAGACGAGCTCCGTATGGACGAACTCAAGAAGAACTTCGACTACCGCGTTGCTAATGCTCCTATCGTTGTTGCAAAGGATGCTAAGGGCAATGAAGTTAAGATTAAGGAAAGTGTGTCTGTTAAGAACAGCACTTGGCAGGGTGAGAATAGTATTTACTGCCCTTATCCAACAACTGAGGTTGAGAAGAACCCAAACTTGAAGAGGTAAACTTTTTAAGTAATCAATTCATAAGCTAGTCACATGACTTGTCTACTTTCCAGGTAGTATGACTCATGTAAAAACATCAAGAGGGAGTGCCAAGTGAGTTGGCACCCCTCGTTTTGCTGTTTTGATAAATATTTTAAACATTATTTTATAACTATGCGCGTAATTATAGAAAAAAACTATGACGAACTGTCTCGCTGGGCAGCGCGTCACGTTGTTGAAACAATCAAGGCTTTCCAGCCTACTGCAGAAAAGCCATTCGTATTAGGTTTGCCTACCGGTTCTTCACCTATGGGCATGTATGCAGAAATCGTAAAGGCTGTGAAGGCTGGCGAAATCTCTTTCAAGCACGTACTCACTTTCAACATGGACGAATATGTAGGCTTGCCAGAGTCTCATCCTGAGAGCTATCATTCATTCATGGCCCGCAACCTCTTCGACCATATCGACTGCCCTAAGGAGAATATCCAAATTCTGAACGGTAATGCAGAGAATCTGGCGGCTGAGTGCGCTCACTACGAGCAGATGATTGAGGAAGCTGGCGGCATTGACCTCTTTATCGGCGGTATCGGTCCTGATGGTCACATTGCCTTCAATGAGCCTTTCTCATCACTCACTTCCCGCACCCGTGTCAAGTCATTGACTACAGACACCCGCATCGCCAATTCACGTTTCTTCGATGGCGATATGAACAAGGTTCCGGCTACAGCCCTCACAGTAGGTGTTGGTACCGTGATGGCTGCCAGAGAAGTAATGATTCTCTGCAACGGTCACAGCAAGGCTCGTGCTCTCCAGGCTGCTATCGAGGGTCCTGTTACACAGGCTTGGACTATCAGTGCTTTGCAGACTCACAAGCATGGCATCATCGTTTGCGATGAGAGTGCTACCGATGAATTGAAGGTCAGCACATACAAGTACTTCAAGGACATAGAAAAAGACAACTTATAGTTTTATCATGTGAATCAACTATTCTATGTTATATCAACACGTCATGTACGAGAATAGACTAGGTTGTGTGCCCTTTCTGTTGTGAAACAGGAAGGGCACTGTTGCTTTATGAAGAATAAGAGAAATACTCTTAAGAAATATCCCGATTTTTTTGGTAATTACGAATATTCTGCGTACCTTTGCAAGATATAACTTAATACAAAACATTATGGCTAATAATTATCAACCTTTCAACCGATCTTTGCTGGCGATGGCTGCCCTTCAAGCCTTGCCGCTATCTCTCTTCGCCCAGAATACAGGCGAAAAACCAAACATCCTGTATATCATGTGCGATGACCACGCCATACAGGCTATCAGCGCCTACGGCAGTGCCATCTCCCAACTGGCGCCTACCCCAAATATTGACCGACTTGCAGAAAGGGGAATGAAATTCAACGAGGCTTTCGTTGAAAACTCGCTTTCTACACCAAGCCGTGCCTGTCTGATGACCGGTCTCTACAGTCATCAGAACGGACAGCGCATGCTGGCAGAGGGCATCGATTCCACCAAAACCTTCTTCTCTGAAATGCTGCAGAAGGCAGGCTATGAGACGGCAGTAGTGGGAAAATGGCACATGTCATGCCGCCCTAAAGGTTTCGATTTCTATCACATCCTCAACGATCAGGGACAATATTACAACCCGACCTTCGCATCAACAGACCATTACGGAGAATACAAGCAGGAAATGGGATATGCCACCGACCTCATCACAGACCATGCCATCGAATACCTCGACCAAAGAGACAGAAACAAGCCATTCTGTCTGCTGGTTCATCATAAGGCACCCCACCGTCTGTGGATGCCTAGCACCAAGTATGTTGGGAAATACGGCAAAGTAAACTTCCCGCTACCTGAAACCTTCTGGGACGACTATGCGACCCGAGGCTCGGCTGCATCCACCCAGAAGATGACTATCGATGAATATATGGAAATGGTACGCGACCTGAAAGTGCCCGAAATGTACGACCCTTCTACACCGGAAGGCAGAGACTCGTATGCCGGACTCATGGGAGAGATGAACCGCATGACACCGCAGCAGCGCGAGGCTATTGATGCCTATTACATGCCGAGAAACAGAGAATTCCTGAGCAAGAATCTCACGGGTAAGGAACTGGTAGAATGGAAATACCAGAACTATATCCGCGACTATATGGCAGTGATTGCTTCGGTGGATGAGAGTGTAGGCCGACTCCTGACTTATCTCGATGAGCATCATCTCACGGATAATACCATCATCGTATACACCTCCGACCAGGGATTCTACATGGGCGAACACGGCTGGTTTGACAAGCGTTTCATGTATGAGGAATCATTCCATACACCGCTCATCATCAGCTATCCTAAGCATATCCAGCCTAAGAGCGAGTGCAACCAGATGGTACAGAACATCGACTTTGCTCCTACCTTCCTCGACCTGGCGGGCTTGAAGAAGCCTGCCTATATGCCGGGCACTTCGCTCCAACCATTGTTTGCCGGACAGCCTGTAAGAAAATGGCGTAAGAGTCTGTATTACCATTATTATGACTACCCTAATTATCATCTGGTACGCAAGCACGATGGTGTGAGAACCGAGCGCTACAAACTGATTCATTTCTACGGCAAGGGTGGTGAAAGAGCCGTTCCAGAAAACAAGTATCAGTGCCAACCGGGAACTTCAGAAAACTGGTGTTTCGAATATCTCAAATCCATCAACTACATCACCGATGATGCCGATATTGACTACTACGAGTTGTATGATATCCAGGTTGATCCGAACGAGCTGCACAACCTCTACGGCAAGCCTGGCATGCAGAAGGTAGAAAAGGAAATGAAGAAGCTCCTCGCTACCTATCGCAGGAATCTGAAGGTAGATGAGTAAAAGAACCGAACAAAATAACATTGATATGAACAAGACAATATGGTTTACAGGGGTAGGTTTGGCGTACCTTCCTACCCTGCTCTGTGCAAAACAAAACACCCCACCCAACATTCTCTTCATACTGTGTGACGACATGGGATATGGCGATCTGGCTTGCTACGGCCAACCTTATATCCACACGCCTAATATAGACCGGATGGCACAGGAGGGAATGAGATTCACCCAGGCTTATGCCGGTTCTCCCGTCTCGGCTCCGTCGAGAGCTACCCTCATGACTGGTCAGCATACGGGACATACACATGTGCGTGGAAACAAGGAATACTGGAGAGGTGTGCCAATGGTAAAATATGGCAACAACGAGGAGTATTCTGTCGTAGGACAGGAACCTTACGACCCGCAGCATAAGATTCTGCCCGAAATCATGAAGGACGAAGGATATAGAACCGGCGTATTCGGGAAATGGGCTGGCGGATATGAAGGTTCGGCTTCTACTCCCGACAAGCGTGGCGTGGACGAATTCTATGGCTATATCTGCCAGTTTCAGGCTCATCTCTATTATCCTAACTTCCTGAATCGCTACAGTCGTGTAATGGGAGATACAGCAGTGGTAAGAGAGGTAATGGAACAGAACATCCAGCATCCGATGTTCGGCAAGGATTATTTCAAGCGCAAACAGTATTCTGCCCGCATCATCCACGACAAGGCACTGGAATGGATTGACAGACAGGATAAGGAACATCCTTTCGTAGGATTCCTTACCTATACCCTGCCGCATGCCGAACTGACCCAGCCGGAAGACTCTATTCTAGAGAATTACCAGAAACAGTTCTTTACCGATAAAACCTGGGGCGGATGGGAAGATTCGAGATACAACGCTGCGGTTCATACCCATGCACAGTTTGCCGGAATGATTACCCGACTGGACCAGTATGTAGGCGAAATCTTCGCCAAGCTGAAGGAGAAGGGACTCGACAGGAATACCGTTGTCATCTTTACTTCAGATAACGGGCCGCATGAAGAAGGTGGTGCTGATCCAGAGTTCTTCGGTCGCGACGGTAAGTTAAAAGGTCTGAAGCGCCAGTGCTACGAAGGCGGCATCCGCATACCATTTATCGCCTGGTGGCCTGAGCATATCAAGGCAGGAGCGGTGAACGATACCCAGTTTGCCTTTTACGATCTGCTGCCTACTTTCTGCGATTTGGCTGGCATCAGAAACTTTGCCAAGCGTTATACCAACAGAAAGTTGGCTGGTGATGGTTTCGACGGAATCTCTATCGCTCCTACCCTTCTGGGCAAGGATGCAGAGCAGAAACATCACGATTACCTGTACTGGGAATTTCACGAAACCGACCAGATTGGCGTGAGAAAGGGCGACTGGAAACTGGTGGTAGTAAAAGGCGAACCGCGGCTCTATAATCTGGCTTCCGATATCCACGAAGACCATAATGTGGCGGCAGAACATCCGGAGATTCTTGCCGAACTCCTGGCTGCCATCAGAAAGGAGCATCGAGACAGCAAGGATTTCGAAATTACGCTGCCAAAGTTCTGATTTTCTCTCCCGGTTACAGAGAGATAGAGATTACAACTAGATTCAAGAAAAAATGATGAACGACAACATAGCAAATCCCTTTGCCAAGCCACTGTATGTAATGCTGAAGCCTGCGGGTGCCCATTGCAACCTGGCATGCAAATACTGTTATTATCTGGAGAAGAACAAGCTCTATCCCACTGCTCAGCGACATCTGATGAGCGATGAGATGCTGGAACAGTTTACCCGAGAATATATTGAGGCGCAAACCATGAACCAGGTGCTCTTCACCTGGCATGGTGGCGAGCCTCTGCTGCGCTCCATCGACTTCTACCGCAAGGCTTTATCCCTACAGCAAAAGTATGCTGGAGGCAGGCGCATCGACAACGTAATTCAGACCAACGGCACGTTGCTGACCGATGAATGGTGCGAGTTTTTCGCCCAGAACCATTGGCTGGTAGGCATCTCTATCGATGGTCCGCAGCCTGATCATGACCATTACCGGCTGACGGCTGCGGGAAAACCATCGTGGAAGAAGGTGATGCAAGGCATCAAACTGCTGAAGAAACACGGGGTAGAATGGAATGCGATGGCGGTGGTGAATGCCTATAATGCCAATCATCCGCTGGAGTTCTACCGCTTCTTCAAGGAAAACGGCTGTCAGTTTCTGCAGTTCACACCTATCGTTGAGCGACTGACCCGACATGAGGATGGCCGTACCCTGGCAAGTCTTGCCGACAAGGATGAGATTTCTCTGAGCGAGGCATCGGTTGCGCCGGAGCAGTGGGGCAACTTTCTCTGTGCGATTTTCGATGAGTGGGTACGGAAGGATGTGGGCAAAATCTTCGTTGAGATTTTCGACTGCACACTGGCAAACTGGATGGGTGTTTCTCCCGGCATCTGTGCTTATTCCAAGGAATGCGGTCATGCGGGAGTGATGGAGCACAATGGCGATGTTTATTCCTGCGACCACTTTGTTTTTCCGGAGTATAAGTTGGGCAATATCCGTGACCATTCGCTCATCGACATGCTTTATGGTGAGCAGCAACAGGAGTTCAGCCGTCTGAAACACAGTTCTCTTCCCCGCCAGTGCAAGGAGTGTGACATGGAGTTTGCCTGTCATGGAGAATGCCCAAAGAACCGCTTCATGAAAGATAAGTATGGCGATTCCGGTCTCAACTATCTCTGTCCGGGTTATTACCATTATTATCAGCATGTAGCGCCCTACATGGATTACATGAAGCAGGAACTCATGGCGCAGCGCCCACCTTCGAACATCATGAAAGTTGTACAGTAAGCATGACAGATTCTAAAAAAACAGCAAAATACTTGGAAAAAAGTTAGAAATATCGTACCTTTGCAGGCAAAAAGCAATTTTACGAATATGAAAAGAATCAAAATGCCACTCTTGGCAAGAATCATCATTGCCATCCTGTTGGGTGTAATCTTCGGCAATTTCTTCAATGAAGCGGCCGTCAGAGCGTTTCTCACCTTCAACGGCATCTTCAGCCAGTTTCTGGGCTTTATGATACCGCTCATCATCATCGGTCTCGTTACGCCAGCCATTGCCGACATCGGTCACGGAGCCGGAAAACTCCTCCTTGCCACTGTGGGCATCGCCTTTGCCGACACCATCCTGGCGGGTCTTCTTGCCTATGGCACAGGCTCGGCACTCTTTCCTAACATGATTGCCAATTCTGCCCATGTGGCAGTAGATAAAGTGGAAGAACTCAAACCCTTCTTCGAAATCAAGATACCTGCCATGGTAGATGTGATGAGTGCCCTCGTTTTCTCGTTCATTGCCGGACTGGGCATTGCCCACAAAGGCAGCCGCACCATGCAGAACGTTTTTCAGGAATTCAAGGAAATCGTATCAGGTATCATTGCCAAAGTCATCATTCCCCTACTGCCCCTTTATATCTTCGGCATCTTCCTGGGCATGACTTTCTCCGGCGAAGCCTACCACATTCTGCTGGTCTTCGCACAGATTATCCTCGTGATTCTCGTACTTCATATCGTCATCTTACTTTACGAATATCTGTTGGCTGGCGGCTTGTCCCACAAGAATCCTTTTAAGCTGTTATTCAACATGTTGCCAGCCTACTTCACGGCACTTGGCACATCATCATCAGCAGCCACCATTCCGGTAACTCTGAAGCAGACCTTGAAAAACGGCGTCACCGATGGCATTGCCGGATTCACCATTCCGCTCTGTGCCACCATCCATCTCTCGGGCTCAATGATGAAGATTACCTGTTGTGCGCTCACCATCTGTCTCATCAATGGTATGCCGTGCAATCTCCCCCTCTTCCTCAACTTCATCTTCGTGCTTGCCATCTGCATGGTAGCAGCTCCGGGAGTTCCGGGAGGAGCCGTCATGGCAGCGCTAGGTCCGCTAGCCTCAGTTTTAGGTTTCAATGCTGATATGCAAGCACTTATGATAGCCCTCTATATTGCGATGGACAGTTTCGGCACCGCCTGCAATGTAACCGGCGATGGCGCCATTGCTATAGTCGTGGATAAGATATTCAGAAAGGATAAATAAAAAATAAAGAGGTGTGTCATAAGTCCATGACACACCTTTTTTTTTCAAAAAGCCAC
>ULPY01025263.1_pt1 | contig 15296 bp, 10 predicted proteins | sample 1953951 | NCBI WGS metagenome assembly ULPY01 (sample SAMEA4835641, study PRJEB28245) | human gut metagenome | biome: gut microbiome; material: fecal sample | place: Denmark | collected 2008
TCCTTTGACGGTCCGGAATTTGCAAGAATTCTGGAATATACGAAGACCCTTCCGGAACAGTATAACGATGATGCTGAGGAAGAGGGAGAAGCAACCAAACTTCGAAATAATAAATTGCTTCTGCTGATGCAATCGGTAAGCTCCGTAGAGGAATGTCAGATGCTGGAAGGCATGATGGGTGAGAAGCCGGTTTACGTAGGATATCCGAATAAGGACCGTGAAGGGAATCTGATCAGTGCGGTCGGCGGCTGTCTTGCTATTTCTTCCAAATCCGGGAATAAGGAAGCAGCGTGGGCGTTTTTACAGACACTGCTTACGGAAGACTATCAGAACAGTCTCGTGGACGGCTTTGGATGGAGTGGATTCCCGATTCTGAAATCCGCACTGGAGCTTCAGTTTGAGAAGGATATGACACCGGAGTATTATACGGATGAAAATGGCGAACAGGTGGAACAGCCAAAGACCACCTGGGGCTATGGTAACGATTTTGAAATAGATATTTATGCAGCTAAACAGGAAGACATTGATCAGGTGAGGGGCTTGATTGCTTCCGCAAAGAAAAGGCAGAATAATGTAGATGAAGAACTGATTAACATTATTTCAGAGGAAACGGAGCCGTTCTTTAAGGGACAGAAATCTGCTTCCGATGTTTCGAATGTCATTCAGAACAGAATTCAGGTTTATGTCAATGAAAATCGCTAAGCATACAGGAAAAAGAGGAGAGAAAAATCCCTCCGCAATCAGAGCAGGTAAAACCGGTAGTCATAAGAATCCGGGGAAGTGGATGGCCAATGGCTTTCTGCTTCCCAGTATTCTGGGAGTATTGCTGTTTTTTGTCCTGCCCTTTTTTATTGTAATTTATTATTCGGTGATTGATAATCCGATCAATGCAGAGTTTGTAGGCTTTGACAATTTTAAAATGGTATTTGAGAACGCAGCATTTCGTCAGGCAGCATTTAATACGATGACATTTTCGGCAATAGCAATGCCATTAGCGGTTGTTTTATCACTTCTTCTGGCAATTCTGATGGAGAGTAAGATCCCTTTTAAAAGCCAGTTCCGGACCTTTTTCTTAAGTCCGATGATGGTGCCGATTGCTTCAGTGGTACTGATCTGGCAGGTGCTGTTCCATTATAACGGAATGATGAATGAGGTCATCGGCTGGTTCGGAAAGGACAAGATTGACTGGCTGAATTCTGATTATGCGCAGGTAGTAATTATTGTATTGTTTCTGTGGAAAAACCTGGGATATAATATGATTTTGTTTATGTCTGCCCTGAGCAGTATACCGAAGGATATCTTAGAGGTAGCGGTATTGGAGAGTGCAACGCCGATGCAGATTTTCTGGCATATCAAGCTCCGGTATCTGTCCTCGACCATTTTGTTTGTGACAATTATGTCATTGATTAATTCTTTTAAGGTATTCCGGGAAATCTATCTGTTAAAGGGAGATTATCCTTATCCGACGATGTATATGCTCCAGCATTTTATGAACAACACGTTCAGCAAGCTGGATTATCAGAAAATGTCTGCGGCGGCCATCATGATGGCAGTTGTGATGGTTATCATTATCGGTATCCTTTTCCTTACCGAGAATTATTTTGGAAAGGATGTGGAAGGATGAGCTTGAAGAGAAGGGATCCTGCGGAGCTCTGGAGCCGCCGGCTGAAACGCAGGAAGAAAATTAAAAATACCCGTCGGATGATACGGATTCTGTTGGGAACGATGGTGGCAGGATGCTTTGCCGTACTGTTCCTGATGCCGATTATCTTAACGATTACCAATTCGTTTATGTCATCATCAGAGATTGCCGCCAACTATGGACAGGTTTTTGCCACAACGGATTCCGGGGGCAAGGTATTTATTTCATCTAAGGTAAATTTAAAATTTATTCCGGATATGGTATCCTTCAGTCAGTATGTAACGGTTCTGTTTAAGAGTCCGGATTATCTGCTGAAATTCTGGAATTCCGTAATCCTGGTTGTGCCGATTGTGGTTTTTCAGTTACTGGTAGCGGCAGGTGCCTCATTTGGATTTTCAAGATACCGGGGAAGAATCAAGGAATTGATTTTCTTTGTTTATATTATTTTAATGCTGATGCCGTATCAGGTGACTCTGGTTCCCAATTATCTGGTTTCGGACTGGCTGCATATTTTAGATACCAACTGGGCGATCTGGCTGCCGGGAATTTTCTCACCGTTTGCGGTATTTCTTCTGACGAAGTACATGCGGCGAATTCCGGTTTCCGTGATGGAGGCGGCACAGATTGACGGTGCAGGCGAGTGGCAGATTTTTACGAAAATCTGTATGCCGCTTTGTAAGGGTGCAATGTGCTCTATTGCGATTTTGATTTTTATTGATTATTGGAATATGGTGGAACAGCCATTGATCCTGTTGTCGGATTCCAATAAGCATCCGTTGTCCGTATTTTTATCGAAGATTAATTCGGGGGAAATCGGACTTGCATTTGCTGTTGCAACAATTTATATGGTTCCGCCCATTCTGGTGTTCCTTTACGGAGAGGATTATCTGGTAGAAGGAATCACGTATCAGGGTGGAATTAAGGGATAGTGCTGGATGAGGAGAGAAACGATGGAAGAGAAGAATACAACGAAAAGAAGAGAATGGGTGAAGAACGCAGCAATCATATTCTTAACGATCATGTTGCTGTTGACGTTCTTTTCCAATACGATCATGAATTATTCCCTGCCGGAGGTGGCAACACAGTATGTGCAGACCGGAACGATCACGGCAAAGGTGCGCGGAACCGGCAAGGTGGAGGCTTCTGATCCGTATAATGTCATTGCGAAGGAATCCCGTGTCATCACCAGTGTGGCAGTAAAGCAGGGGGATATCGTAGAAAAGGATCAGGTAATTTATTATCTGGAAGAATCCGAGAGCGATGAACTTACGAAGGCTGAACAGGAGCTGGAGGATCTTGAACTGAATTATATGAAGGGATTGTTCGGAGCGAATGTCTCTCCGGAGGTCATTACGAAGGTTGCAAATGGAAATATCGACAGCTTCAGCCAGTTACAGGCCAAGGTGACCGACATGCAGAACCGTCTTGAGGCTGCAAAAAAGCGTGTAGAGGAATGTCAGAAGAATGTAGATGATCTGACCTTACAGAGCACGAAGGATACCAATAATGCCGGTGTGAGCACCAAGAATGAGGAATTGACGAAGGATCAGGCAACGACAGACCTCACCGAGGCACAGAACCGGTTTGAGAAGGACAAGGCAGCAACGATTGCCAGTCTGAATGCACAGATTACGGAAGTGAACTCCCAGATTGCAGATCTTGAGAAGCTGCTTGCAAGTACGGGAACAACAGGTAGTACTTCTGGCAGTACGGGATCCGGTTACTATGCACAAATGGCGGCGGCAGTCGGAAACTTATATGATAAGATGGAGAAGATCTATGTTGCGGCGGCTGCAGATAGTGGGATTAAACTTTCAGGAGTAACGCTTGGAGCTAAAGAGGTAAGTTCAGTTGAGGGAGTACGGCAGACCTTGTCAGATACCAAAAATACTTTTGATAAATTACAAACGGCGATTAATGCAGTAGAAGGTAAGGCAGATAGCTATACGACGTTATTTGCCGATTATAATGCGGCGCTGTTAGTCGTTCAGAACATTGAACAGAATGCATCTGATATTAATAAAAATTATGGGGATCAGCAAACTTCCTTAGCAAGCAAGAAAGCAGAGTTAGCAAATCTCCAGAAGAAGCTCGCCGAAGTGCAGGCAATCACGGCATCCTCAGATGGTGGTGTGCAGGATGCACAGAACCGTCTGAATCAGGCAAACCGCAATATTTTAGAAATCACAACAGCCAACAGCCAGACGAGCGTGGCGTGGCAGAACCGTTTGGCTGATGCAAATGCGGCATTGAAGAATGCCCAGGCAGTCTATGACTTATTAAAGGAAGAACAGACCTCTCTTGCGGCAGATATTAATGCGGAACTGGATCTGTCCAAGACGAATAAGGATATTCAGAAAAAGAAAGAAGAGATAGAGAAACTGAAGGAAAAGTCCATGGGTTCTGCAGTCAAAGCACCGGTGGCAGGAACAATTACTACGGTGAAATATGTGGCCGGTGAGACCACACAGCCGGAGGACGTCATGGCAGTAATCCAGCCGGAGGGCAAGGGCTTTACCCTTTCTATCTCCGTGACCAATGAACAGGCTAAGAAGGTGCAGATCGGTGATATGGCAGAATTGCAGAATTCCTGGTATTATGATGATGCAAGGGTGATGCTGTCTGCGATCAAACCGGATCCGGATAACCCGGGAACCAATAAGCTGCTGGTATTTGATGTGAGTGGATCAACCATTCAGGCAGACCAGTCCTTAAGTATTTCCGTAGGACAGCGTAGTCAGGAATATGAACTGGTGGTACCGAACAGTGCTATCCGTGAGGATAACGATGGTAAGTTTATTCTGACGGTGGAATCCAAGAGCAGTCCGTTAGGAAACCGTTATATTGCAACCCGGGTCGGCGTGGAAGTATTGGCTTCAGATGATAATAATTCTGCAATTTCCGCCCCGCTTTATGGATGGGAATATGTTATTACGACATCTACGAAGCCGGTAGAAGCAGGAAAGCAGGTTCGTCTTGCGGATAACTCCTGATGAGGAATGCGTTAAGAACCATAAGAAAATGCAGGACAGTTGAGGAAAGGAATTTACAGTGGGAATAAGGCTTAAACGTTTTTTCTCCAATTTTACAATAAAGCAGATTGTGTTCAGCCTGATGGCGGTGGTATCGTTGCTGCTGTTTCTTGTTTTAACCATCTGGTCACACCATCTGACCAGTCAGTTGACAGACCAGCAGGCTGCACAGCGATGGGACAAGGACGGAAAAAGTGTTCAGGTAAGCTGCTACTTTACAGATCAGGTGAAGCTTACCGACATGGAGTTTATAGGGTTTAAAAAGAAGCTTGAACAGATGTTGAAGGAGACACTTCCTGCCGATGAATATAGTGAAGAGAATGACAGGCGTCTGGTGGTAGATGGCTATAGTGCCATGGGAAAGGTGACGGTTCTTAGTGAAAAGGGAAAGCTCACCGATGTCGATGCGATTGGAATCGGAGGAGATTATTTCCTGTTTCATCCGGTGAAACTCCTTTCCGGAGGATATTTTACCGGCGAGGATCTCATGCAGGACAGTATTATTCTGGATACGGAGGGTGCGTGGCAGCTGTTCGGCTCCAATGATATTGTCGGGAAAAGTGTGATGATTGGCGGTGTGCCACATTATGTGGCAGGAGTCATTGAACGGGATGGCAGTAAATTTGCAAAGAGTGCCGGATTAAATAAGACGACGGTGTATCTGTCGGATGATTCCCTGCAGGCTTATGGAACAACAGCGGGCATCAGCAATTATGAGGTTCTTGCCCCAAACCCGGTCAGGCATTTCGTCTACAATGCCGTGAAGGATCAGCTTGGCGTGGCAGAGGATGATATGGTCGTTGTGGAGAACACGACACGGTTCAAGGTGGAGTCCCTGATTCCGGTGATTCTGGAATTTGGCACACGCTCGATGCAGAATGCCGCAATCCGGTTCCCTTTCTGGGAGAATGTGGCGCGCGGTTATGAAGATGTGTGTGCATTGATACTGATTTTTCAGTTTTTGTTTTTACTCATTCCGGGGACGATCCTGATTGTCTTTTTTATTTGGAAATGGAGGCATCGGACGTTTACCTGGAAAGATTTAGGCAACCGTATCATAGATATAAGGGATGGTCTTCGAAAGAAGAGCAGGCGGGAAAAGGAAAAATGGGAGAATTTCTGATTCCCGGAAGGAAAGGAGGACAATTATGAAAAAGGTAATGGTATCGTTACTGGTTGTGGCACTTGTGATTGGGTGTTTTGCCGGATGCGGAAAGAAAGAAAAGGGTGACTTGCAGCAACAGGCAGTTTCCAGGGATTATGTGTATAAGCAGGAGGTTATTTCCTATAATGGAAGTGGTACAGTACCCAGCGGACTGATTCAGATCGGGGATAAGGTTTATGGTTACAGCTATGAATGGCGTGAGATGGATGGGGCTGTAACGCCAAGAACCGATATCGAGGGCATCGGAAACGCTGAAAAAGAAGCAGAAGCAGAGGATGTCGATACGGCAACAGAAGAGACTGTGGCAGAACCGGAGCCCGGTACGGAGGAGGCAGCAGAGGACATTGCGGAAAGCTATTCTTCCATGATTTTTTATGAAATTCTGGAGGACGGCACCTTTGGGGAAGGACATGAGCTTCAGGGGGCACCGGATCAGTCCATTAATTCATTTACAGCAGATTCACAGGGGAATCTTTACTGCCTGCGCAACGTGTATGTATATGATGACGGCAGTGATACCAGTGAGGATCTGTATTACTTAGAGCAGAAAACACTGGATGATGAAACCGTGTTCAGTGTAAATCTGAATGAACTTCCGGAAATAAAGAAGATTGTTGAACAGCAGGGATGGCTTTATATTAATGGACTGTTTGCAGAAGAGGATGCGTTGTATCTTGTCTGCGGAAGCAGCATTCTGAAGTTTGATAAGAATGGAAACATGGTAGGCAATGTCATCAGACAGGATGCCGGAAATGTATTGGATGGTGCATCTGTTGTCCGTGGCAGAGACGGGAAATATGCAGCCATTAATTATGGGGATAATGGAATGAAGGTTTATCCGTTGGATCTTGCAAACGGTACAATCGGAACGGCTGCAGAGCTTGCGGGAAACAGCTACAGCTTCAGCTTTTATCCGGGTTCCGGATATGATTTTTATGTATCCGATAACTATGCGGTTTATGGATATAACCTTGGGGATACTACCGTTACGAAGCTCATGAGCTATGTGGATTCCGATATTGATGTCTGGCAGATCAATAATATTATTCCGATCAGTGATACCGAGTTTTATGGTTCGTATTCCAGTGCTTCTGACTGGCAGGACGGAGTTTCTAAATTTACGAAGGTAGATCCGAAGGATGTCAAGGAGCGCCAGGTGATTACCCTTGCCATGGCAAGCACAGACTGGACGGTAAAAAGCCGGGTAATTGAGTTTAATAAAAAGAACGATACCTACCGGATCAGTCTGATTGATTATTCCTCTGAGTCAGGTGAGTATGAGGAAGGCATTTCCAGAATGAATACAGATATTGTATCCGGTAAAGTACCCGATATTATCCTGTTGGATGATTCCATGCCAACGGACAGCTATATCAGTAAAGGCCTGTTTGCAGATCTTCTTCCCATTATCGAAAAAGATGAGGAGATTGACCGTAATGACCTGATGCCGAATGTAATGGAAGCATTTTCCAGGGACGGAAAGCTATATCGTCTTATACCGTCTTATTCTATAAGAACGATTGTTGCAAAGACCTCAGATGTCGGGGAAGAACGTGGCTGGACCGTAGAAGAGGCGATGGCTCTCTGGGACTCCAAGCCGGAAGGAACGGAGTTTATTGCAGGGGCAACCAGAAGTGAGATGCTGAATATGTGTATGAGCTTTGCCGGCAGCCAGTTTGTGAATTACAGTACAGGGGATTGTGATTTTAACAATGAGGGCTTTCTGAATTTATTGGAATTCCTGAAACGCTTCCCGGTTGAAATTTCTGATGACTATTATACCGATGAATATTGGAGTTCCTATGACAGCCTGTGGAGAACCGGAAAGGTCATTACCCAGCAGATGTATCTGGGTGATTTCCGTAATCTCAACTATACGCAGAAGGGAACCTTCGGGGAACCGATTACCATGATTGGCTTTCCTTCCACAGATCAGGATGGCTCCGTTCTTGTACCGACCATGCAGTTTGCAATTTCTGCAAAGTCTAAGAATCAGGATGCCGCATGGCAGTTCCTGAGGTATTATCTGACAGAAGACTATCAGAATGAAGCACCCGGATTTCCTCTCAGCATGAAGGTATTGGAGAAACGGGCCGAGGAAGCCATGGATCGTCCTTATTATATAGATGTGAATGGAAATAAGGATTATTATGATGATATTATCTATATTGATGATGTAGAGGTTACGATCGATCCGATGACCCGGGAAGAGGTAGATCACTTTATGGAGATCCTTAAGACCTTTAAGAATGTCGGTAGATATGATGATACACTGATTAATATCATTTCTGAAGAGGCAGAGCCTTATTTTAACGGACAGAAGAATGCAGGTGAGGTTGCACAGATTATCCAGAACCGTGCACAGATTTATCTTCATGAGATACAATAAAGAAACAGGGGAATGATCAGGGAGAACGGAATGAAAAAGCTGAAAGTGACAAAACTGCATGGTACGTTTCTGGCGATGAATCTGCTTCCCATTATCCTGATGGGTCTTGTCATTACCATATTCAGCGCTAACCGGTTTGCAGCATCCATGTACCATGAGGTGCAGGGAGGATTAAAGGATCTTTGCAACACGATTCAGGTAACGATAGATGAACTGTATCCCGGAGCATATCATGTGGAAGAAACGGAAGATGCAATTTATTTTATGAAGGGCGGGCATGTCCTTAATGGGGATTATGAGCTGATCGATTCTGTTAAAAAGGTTACCAACGTGGATATTACACTTTTTTATCAGGATATCCGGGTAGCAACAACGCTTGAGAACCATAAGGGTGAGCGTGTGGTCGGGACGCAGGTAAGCCCTGTGGTAAAGCGGGATGTATTAGATAAGGCTGATGATATGTTTTATTCATCTGTTATGGTGGAGGATGAGCGCTATTTTGCCTATTATGCACCATTGTTTGCGGAGGATGGAAGCTGTATCGGAATGATTTTTGTTGCACAGCCTTCGGCGAATGTGGAGAAGCTGATCCGTAATTCCATTATGCCGATGGTTGTGATCGCAATTCTTGTCATGATTCTGGTTGCATTTGTGACCATCCACTACACAACAGGTCTTGTAGATACGATTAAGAAGATCGAAACATATATGGCGAATATTGCAAAGGGACACCTTCATGATGCGTTGGATTATGAGGTGTTAAAGCGTGACGATGAGCTGGGAGAGATGGGAAGAAATGCGGTACGTATGCAGAAATCTCTGCGTGAGCTTGTGGAAGAGGACACCTTAACCGGACTCAATAATCGCCGCTGTGGAGAAAAAAAGCTGCATCAGACTTATGAGGACTATGCGAAGCGGGGTATCAGCTATTGTGTGGCACTTGGAGATATTGACTTCTTTAAGCGGGTCAATGATACCTATGGTCATGACTGTGGAGATGTGGTGCTGACCGAAATTGCAAAGAGACTGAAATATTTTATGCGTGGCAAGGGCTATGCGGTGCGATGGGGTGGTGAGGAATTTCTGCTGGTCTTTCCGGAATTCCATATCGATGAAGCAGAAGAGGTAATGAATGAATTTATCCATGAACTGGATGCACATTCGGTTTCCTACAAAGAAGAAACGGAAGTTCATATTACGATGACCTTTGGTATTGTGGAAGCCGGAGAACAGTTTGCTAACATTGACAGCATGGTAAGCGGTGCGGACCGGCGGCTTTATATCGGAAAGCAGAACGGGCGAAACCAGATTGTGGCAGAAGAACAATCCGAACAAGATTTGTAATCTTTTGTAATGGATTTGAAAAGACATCCTCCGGTAAAAAAGCTATACTGTAATTGGAAAGATTGCGTTCATTGGGAAGGCACTGGACAATTTACAGACAGCAAAAGAATGGAGGATAAAGAGTGAATCCAGTTTTCGAACAAATGAGCCGGATCGGAATTATTCCGGTCATTGCATTAGATGATGCAGGAGATGCCGCTCCCTTGGCAGAAGCATTATTAAACGGCGGAATTTCCTGTGCAGAGGTGACGTTCCGGACAGCGGCGGCAGAAGAAACGATCCGGAAAATAAGTGAGGATTATCCGGAAATGCTGGTCGGGGCAGGAACAGTACTGACGACCGAACAGGTAGACAGTGCTGTTGCAGCAGGTGCGAAGTTTATCGTAAGTCCCGGATTGAATCCGGTAACCGTAAAGTATTGTCAGGCAAAGGGGGTTCCGGTGATTCCCGGAATCATGACTCCGTCGGAAATCGAACTGGCATTGAGTTTGGGGCTTACGGAAGTGAAATTCTTCCCGGCAGAAGCGGCAGGCGGTGTCAAGATGATTAAAGCATTGAGTGCACCTTACGGTAATGTGCGTTTCATGCCTACAGGTGGAATCAGCCCTGCCAATATGGAGGACTATTTAAGCTTTCCGAAGGTATTTGCCTGTGGAGGAAGCTGGATGGTGAAGAAGGATCTGATTCAGGCAGGCGCGTTTGACCGGATTACGGAATTATGCCGTCAGGCCGTACAGAAGAAGGAGGAAATCCGCTCATGTCAAAAGTAGTTACGATGGGGGAAATTATGCTCCGGCTGTCGACCCCGAATTTTGAAAGGTTTATTCAGGCAGATGAATTTGATATTCATTATGGAGGCGGAGAGGCAAATGTTGCTGTTTCCCTTGCCAATTATGGACATGCTGCCGAATATGTGACGGCAGTACCCGACAATGAGATCGGGGAGTGCGCCATCGCTGCGCTGCGTAAGTATAATGTGGGTACGGCGCATATTGCACGCTGTGGGGAACGTCTTGGCATTTATTATCTGGAATCCGGTTCTGCCATGCGTCCGTCCAAGGTGGTGTATGACCGTGCTCATTCCTCAATTTCCACAGCAACGGAGCAGGAGTTTGATTTTGATGCCATTTTCGCTGATGCTGACTGGTTCCATTTTACCGGAATTACTCCGGCAATCTCGGATTCTGCGGCAGTACTTACCGAGAAAGCACTGATTGCAGCTAAGAAGCATGGTGTGAAGATTTCTGTGGATCTGAATTTCCGCAAGAAACTGTGGACATCCGAAAAGGCACAGCATGTCATGACCGGATTGATGAAATATGTGGATGTCTGCATTGGAAACGAAGAGGATGCGGAACTTGTACTTGGTTTTAAGCCGGCACAGACCGATGTAGTAAGCGGTAACCTCGAGCTTGCCGGATACCGTTCGATTTTTGAACAGATGGTAGAAAAGTTTGGATTTGAATATTGTGTTTCTTCCTTACGTGTCAGCCATTCGGCTTCCGATAACGGATGGTCGGCGTGCATGTATGCAAGGGATACGAAGGAGTTCTATCATTCAAAAGAATATCAGATCCGTCCGATTGTAGATCGTGTGGGTGGAGGAGATTCCTTTGCAGCCGGTGTAATCTGCGGATTGCTGGATGGCAAGAAATTTCAGGATGCGTTGGAGTTCGCAGTAGCGGCTTCTGCATTAAAGCATACGATTCCGGGGGATTTTAATCTGGTGTCGCGGAGGGAAGTGGAAACTCTCGCAGGAGGAGATGCTTCCGGAAGAGTACAGCGATAGTCATAGCCAGAGAACTGACTTAAATTGTGTATTCCTGAATAGTTATAAGTAATGATAGAAAAGCCGGTGCATACCATGATATGCACCGGCTGATTTTATGCTGCCATGTATATGGGAAAATGATCCAGTGGATTATTTTTGAGTCTTGATAAAAGAAATCTGCTTTTCAATGGTTTCATCAGTCGGAAGATCAAATCCGAAATAGCGGACAGCATTCCGGTAGGAAATATCCTTCACAATTTCTTTTAAGGTTGCAAGGTCATCCGGAAATTCTCCGTTTTCTACCAGTTCACCAAGCAGATTACAAAGAATCCGCCGGAAGTATTCATGTCTCGTGTAGGAGATAAAGCTCCGGGAGTCGGTCAGCATTCCGACAAAGCCGGACAGGTTGCCGGAGGCAGCCAGAGATAATAACTGGTTCTGCATGCCGTTCTTATGATCGTTAAACCACCAGGCACTTCCGTGCTGCAGCTTCGATACTGCAGTCGAATCCTGAAAGCATCCCATGATACAGTCAATTGCTTCGTTGTCGTGTGGATTAAGGCTGTAGAGGATGGTTTTCGGAAGCTCATCGGTTTCACACAGAGCGTTTAGGAACTCTGCTAGTGTGGAAACGGGAGCACAATCTCCGATGCTGTCAAAACCGGTATCGGCACCGATGCGGGCGAACATCTTGTGATTGTTGTCACGGCGTACACCATAGTGAAGCTGCATCACCCAGTTGCGGTGCCGGTATTCCCGTCCAAGGAAAAGGAGGAGTGCCGTTTCATATTGCAGTTCTTCCTGTGCATCCACCATTTGTCCCTGCATTCTTTTATTAAAGATTTCTTCGATATGAGAGTCAGAGGCAGGAGAGAACATGACATAAGGCAGACCATGGTCACTGACGAGACATCCCAGGTTAGAAAAATAATCCATCCGGATGGAGAGAGCTTTTTTCAGATCCTCAAAGGTTGTAATCGAAATTCCCGAAACCTCCGCAAGGGTATGAATGTAATCCGGAAAATCGGATTTCCCGATGGAGATGGCGCGATCCGGACGCCATGCCGGCAGAACCTGGACGGGGAAGCTCTTATCTTCTGCAAGCTGCATATGGTATTCCAAGGAATCTACCGGATCATCCGTGGTACAGAGCAAGGTGACGTTGGAGCGTTCAATGATGGAGCGGGCACTCATGGAGGGATCCGCAAGCTTTTCATTACAAAGGTTCCAGACCTGCTCTGCAGAATCTTTATTCAGAATGCTGTGATAGTCAAAGTAACGCTGTAATTCCAGATGACTCCAGTGATAGAGTGGATTGCCGACTGCTCTGCCAAGAACCTCTGCCCATTTGAAGAATTTTTCCTTATCCGGAGCATTGCCGGTGATAAAGCGTTCCTCCACACCACAGGCGCGCATGAAACGCCACTTATAATGGTCACCTCCAAGCCACAAAGAAGTGATGTTGTCAAAATGACGATCCTCTGCAATTTCCTTCGGGCTGATATGGCAGTGATAATCCAGAATCGGCATCGTTTCCGCTGCCTCGTGGTAAAGCTTTCGTGCAGTTTCGCTATGTAATAAGAAATCCTGATCCATAAACGGTTTCATGAAATACCTCCATTTCTTTACCAGACAATCGGGGACTGCCGGTATTCATTATGTAATAGCGTGTGATTTTTGCTGGAAGCAACAGCTTCGTAAGTATGGGCGATGCGGATATCCTCTTTAAACAGGGACAATCCATCTTTGGATAAAAGCATAGAAGCATCTGCCGGCTTCGCAATCAGCGGGATTTCACTTTCTTTCCTGATCCGGTTTAAAAGTGGTGAAGCATTTTTACGGAAGCCCAGGAGTCTTGCATAGGGAATCTGTAAACAAGAGTCAGAGTCCTTAAGAAAGGCTTCGTCCTTACGCAGCTCAAGCAGAATGTGCATCAATACGCGGCTGATTCTGGTATAAGTGAGATCCCTGGACTTCAACAGATGGCAAAAGCCGGAGAAATCACGGTATTCCGGAAGATACTTCGCAATCTTAGAGGAAAGATCCTTGCTGCAGTCTTCGAAGCAGGAGTAGCCTTCTGCCTGGTCAGAGAGCAGTTTATAATGCAAAAGCAGGGAAAAATCTGCTTCAGAGATTCCGTAATGGATTTCCGGATCCGACTTCCAGATCGGAAGTACCTGTGCCGGAATCTGGGAGACGAAGGCGGTATCCTGCAGGAGAAAATCCAGAGAATCCTCATGCATCCCGGCTGCCTTACGGAGTGCGGATGCAGAAGAGTAGCTTCCGGAATCCGCAGAAAGCTGTGGACTGTGATAGCCTTCTCCGTATCGCAGAATCGAAACCGGTGTAATGGAACTGTGACGGCGGATCAACGACTTACAGTACTCAATCCCGAGAATATTGTTTGGGAAAAACATTGCTTCAGGAGGATCCTGTAAGGCGTTCTGGACAGCGGAAGGATAGGAAAGACCCTGCTTCTGATAGGAAGCGAGCGTTTTGCGGTATTCCGGATCCTGCTCTAAAGTAAGCTGTCTTTGTGCATAATAAGAAAGCTGTGTCGCATTTCCACATTCACTTCCAAAGGAAAGCAGATCGACCACGCGAAGACGGTCGATCAGGGAAACGGCTCCTTCTGCAAAGCCTTCGGCGCTGGAAAGAGCATAGCGGGAGGGCAGTTCGAGCACGACATCGGCGCCTCCTGCAAGAGCCATTTTCGTACGAAGATATTTGTTCATCATGACCGGGGCTCCGCGCTGTACGAAGTCACCACTCATTACAACGATGATGTAATCAGCCTCTGCCATCGCACGGGTTTTTAATAAATGATATTCATGTCCCTTGTGAAAGGGGTTGTATTCTGCAATTACTGCGGCTGTTTTCATAGTGTACTCCTTTTAGCAACTATATCATAGGAAAGACCGGATCGGCAATTAAAAAAAGAGGCGAAAATGTTTCGAAAATTGCACAAAGTTTTTCAAACAGGGGACTTGCCGGAAAAGGCAGAATGGGCTATTATTTTTACATAAGCCGTGAAAGGAGACAGTGTGATGTCGTACATTGATATTATTAAAGATAAGGCAAGAATGGACAGGAAAACCATTGTCCTTCCGGAGACAACCGATAAGAGGACGCTGATTGCAGCAGCCCAGATTATTCAGGAAGGAATTGCCAATATCATTATGATTGGCGATGCAGAAAAGATCATGGACGGGGCAACGTGGCTGGAGATTGATCTGACCGGAGTAAAGATTGTGAATCCGCTCCTTTGTGAGAAGCTGGAAGATTATGTACAATTATTATACGAAACCCGTAAGAATAAAGGAATGACCGTAGAGAAGGCAAGAGAGATCCTGTTAAGTGATCCCCTGACCTTCGGTGTCATTATGGTTAAGGCAAATGATGCAGACGGAATGGTAGCAGGTGCATGTCATGCAACTGCGGATACCCTTCGTCCTGCCTTACAGATTCTGAAGACAGCGCCCGGCGTGAAGCTGGTATCCGGGTTCTTTCTGATGTGTGTACCGGACTGCGAATATGGGGAGAACGGAACCTTCCTGTTTGCAGACTGTGGCCTGAATCAGGATCCTACCGCAGAAGAGCTTGCTGCAATAGCCGATTCTTCTGCAAGAAGCTTTAAGAGTCTGGTCGGAGCAAAGCCGATTATTGCGATGCTTTCCCATTCCACGAAGGGAAGTGCAAAGCATCCGCTGGTAGATAAAGTGGTAGAGGCAACCAGGATTGCCCATGAGCAGTATCCCGGACTGTGTATCGATGGTGAGATGCAGCCGGATGCGGCACTTGTTCCCTCCATTGCAAAGTCCAAGGCACCCGGAAGTGAAGTTGCAGGTAAAGCGAATGTCCTGATTTTCCCGAATCTGGATTGCGGAAATATCGGTTATAAGCTGGTGCAGCGCCTGGGCAAGGCAGAAGCCTACGGACCGATGCTTCAGGGA
>ULPY01085655.1_pt1 | contig 14931 bp, 16 predicted proteins | sample 1953951 | NCBI WGS metagenome assembly ULPY01 (sample SAMEA4835641, study PRJEB28245) | human gut metagenome | biome: gut microbiome; material: fecal sample | place: Denmark | collected 2008
GGCGATGATGGCCATTTCGGGGGCCAGTGCTTTTAGGGCCAGCTCAAAACGAACCTGGTCGTTGCCCTTGCCGGTGCAGCCATGGCAGATGGCATCGGCATTCTCTTTCTTGGCAATCTCAGCCAGTGCCTTTGCGATGCACGGACGAGCATGAGAGGTGCCCAGCAGGTACTCTTCGTACTTGGCATCGGCTTTCAGGCAGGGCCAGATGTAGTTCTCAACGTAATCTTTCTTCAGGTCCAGAACGTACAGCTTGGAAGCGCCGGTCTTGAGGGCCTTTTCTTCCAGGCCGTCCAGCTCAGTGCCCTGGCCAACGTCGCCGGAAACAGCAACAACTTCGCAGTTGTTGTAGTTCTCTTTCAGCCAGGGAATGATGATGGAGGTATCCAGACCGCCGGAGTAAGCCAGAACAACCTTTTTAATATCTTCCTTTTTCTTTTTCATAAGAACTGCCCTCTTTCAAAATTCTATCCGCCCAAGCGGCTGAATATTTATTCATTTGATGTTTCTTATTATACACGCCCTGCAACAAATTGCAACACGGCATATTGCACAAGGAAATTTCAACTTATAGAGATAACTTTGTTCTAGAGCTTGCATTTTGCGGCGTAAAGGGAAAAAACAAAACGGACTGCTTGCATTTTTATTCATAAAATTGAATATTTGCCGCATGAAGCCCGCATATCGCAGTTGAAAAAGGATGCAGAAAAGTGCCAAAGGGTACAAAAAAGCTCTTCCCCACAAAAACGGGGAAGAGCGGAGAGGAAAAGATGATGACAAGTTGGGAGGATTGATCCTGCAAGGGTAGGACAGTGGCGCTTTGTCCCGGCAAAGTTATTCTTTGCTGGCACATTCGGCGCAAACGCCGGTCACGGTCAGGCAGTGGCCTTCAATACGCAGGCCGGGAACATTTTTGATCAGGGCGTTCAGCTCGCCTTCCGGCAGATCAAGGTTAATGATCTTGTGGCACTTGCGGCAGTAAAAATGCTCATGGGAGTTGGGGTCCCAGTCAAAGCATTCGGCACCGCTGATCATGCCAACGCGGCCGATCATATCGTTATCAGCCAGGGTGTTCAGGTTGCGGTACACCGTGCCCAGGCTGATATGAGGGCAGCGCTCACGGGCATAACCGTAAATCTGCTGCGCAGAAAGATGCTCTTTATGCTCTTGAATGGTTTCCAGAATAATCTGGCGCTGCCAAGAATATTTCATAGCGAGTGTTCTCCTTAAAGTTACGGATGGTTCATCTTCGACACACTTTTAACGAACGCCGATTTTTAACTTATTTTAACACTGGGGTATTACTATGTCAATATATTAAATGCGAAAAATCCGCAAAAAGTTTCGTAGCTTAAAATAAAAAGAACAAACCGGGTGAAACCTGAAAAAATGAAGAATTTTGTACTGCACTTTATTGCGCTATTGTTATATAATGCAGGAACAAAAATCGGGACAACACCGGGAATGGCTGCCAGCTGATGCCCGCAAAGCCCATGGCTGCGCTATTTGTGCCGCAGCACTGCTGGCGCAGAAAAGGGAAAAAAACTTTTTGAAAAAATTCAAAAAAATGCTTGACAAATGGTGCCGAAACCCGTATACTAATGGAGCACCGTTTGAGATGCACACCACATGGCGGTATAGCTCAGTTGGCTAGAGCATTCGGTTCATACCCGAAGTGTCACCGGTTCAAATCCAGTTACCGCTACCATCAATGCAGGGTTTCGCTAAAATACTTGGGGGCCGGTTGCAGTCGTGACTGGTAAGTTGCTTGCTGTTTTAGCAAAATCCTGTATCTCTTAGGCCCGTTGGTCAAGCGGTTAAGACACGGCCCTTTCACGGCTGTAACATGGGTTCGATTCCCGTACGGGTCACCAAACTAAGCTTCTGATTTTCTTCGATGATGCGTTGAAAATTAGGAGCTTTTTTATTACCCTTTTTGCAAGTACCACAATCGTACCACACTTTTAAAATAAACGCAAGCCCTGTAACATGGGAACAGGATTGCCGCGGAGTAAATTATAGCCGTGGCAATCCTGTTTTTTGTTGTTCCTTTAAAAATTATAAAAGCGTGGATTGGAAAATTGTAAAGGAGCTTTTGCGGCATATCCTCGCTTTTTAAAATTATGGCTGCGGTATTCCACAGTCACCTTGACAACTATCCAACCTCACTTTTGTCCGCTAATCGCGGAACAACCCGCAACCCCTTATCCCGGTGGGATAACACGGGCAAAGATTGGGAAAACGAAAGTGAGGACACGAAAATGAAAGAGACTGTTAAGACTTCCCGGACGGCTGGTTACTTGGAGAAAATTTTCCGCGCGTTGAATGTAAAGTATTTCAACGGTGAGTTGGAGGAGCCTATCATCACGATACAGAGCACGCCCAGAGCCTACGGACACGTCACCGTAGCCAAGGCATGGCAGAGAGGAGACACAACCCGCCATGAGCTTAACATCGGCGCTGGGACGCTTGCACGGCCCATAGAAAACGTGGTGGCGACCACCCTCCACGAGTGTGTACACTTGTGGAACCTTCAAAACGGCATACAGGATTGCAGCAGGGGCGGCGCATACCACAACAAAAAATTTAAGGAGGCCGCCGAGGCCCGCGATTTGAAAATCAGTTACGACCCGCGCGTTGGATGGAGCATCACCGAGCCGACCGACGCGCTGTGTGAGTTCATTTTGGAACAAGACTGGCAGGACATCAGCATGAACCGCATTGAAGATTTCTACGCCCCGCGTGGCAAGGGCGCAGGGGACGCCACGGGCAAGCCGACAGGAAGTAACCCCAACAGCCACAGCATCAAGTATGTTTGCCCCTGCTGTCACAACAGCGTGCGAGGGACAAAGGTTGTGCGCATAAAATGTGCCGACTGCGACATGATGATGACCGCACAATAAAGAGAACCGGGAGTGAAAGCTCCCGGCTTTTTGCTGCAAAATTCGGGCCGCAAGCGGCCTTACTCCATTTTGATGTCTACTATTCAAAACGAGTCAACTTTATTCGTGGTGGGGTAACAAGCTGTTACCTCACCGGTTCTTTTCTACGTTTCTACGAGCGAATGCTTTTACAAAAAGAGGACGGTGCAGGTCGTTAAAACGACTGCGCCGTCCCCGTTTTTGAGGTTTTGATGTCAACTTCTCAATTTAGGAACCGTCCCCATTTTTCCCAAGCTAAGCGCAATAGCCGTAATCACGATAACTGCCAGTGCGAATCTCTTTTTCATTTGCTAACTCCCACCTTATTATAATAATAGACACTGCTTTTCAAAAAACAAACTCGTAGAAGAGTGTTTCTTCTACGAGTTGCCGGTTGCTTATAATTTACTATTTTTCAAAAAGTCATTGGCAAAGGATGCCCACATCTTCCGGAGGGCAACTCTTATCAGCCTCACCGGGAATCACTGTGCTCCACCAGTCGGTGTTGGAGTCTCCACCGCTCGGCTGAGACGGCTGTGCAGGCTCCGGATTACTGGGCTGTACCGGCGTAACGGGAGCAGACGGCGTAACCGGCGCAACAGGTGCCGGATTAGTCGGCGTCACGGCAGCACTGTTGCTGGAACCGCTGTTTTTATAAGTCTTGTTGCTGGTCGTGACCTTCTTCGGCTGTTCAACCGTCACTTCGTAGTTGGCACTCTCCTCACCAGCAGTCGCCGTGATGGTTGCATTCCCAGAGGAGATGGCAGTTACCTTCCCATTGGAATCGACGGTAGCGACCTTTTCGTTGCTGGACGACCACTCGATGGTGGTCTCGGCGGCAACCTCTTCGGGGGCAACAGTTGCCTTAATGGTGTGAGAGTTACCGACCGTCAGTTTGCCTTCGTTGGAATCGAGCGTGATGCTTTCAACCTCATAGAACGCTTTCACATGAGTCGTCTTCTCGGTGACCTTTTCGCCATCCTGCATAAGGGTCGTGGTGATGTCGCACTCACCTGCTTTAAGGACTTTCACCTTGCCGTCCTTATCGACGGTTGCGACTTCCTCATCGCTGGAAGCGAAATCAAACGAAATGTTGGACGCATCTTCCGGCTCGCATTTCGCTTCGATTGCGGTTTCATCGGTATCGTTGAGTTTGACTTCCAGGGTATCGGGAACCTTCAACTCTTTCGCGGATACCTTGACGGTGATGACGCAGACATCCTGCATCTCAGTATCCTTGACTGCTGCGGTGATTTCAGCCTCACCGGCTGCGACTGCCGTAACGGTGCCGGTCTCATCAACCGTAGCAACACTCTCATCGGAAGAAGTCCACGCGAGCGTCAGCTTCTCAGCCGCCTTGGCAATCTTTTCATCCTGTGCAGCAGTTTCTGCTGTAGCAGACTCACCGGTTGCGATGACAGGCGTTTCTGCAGGCGCATCCTCCGTGCCGAAATTCACCGGCAACGTGATGCTCTCTCCCTTTTCGAGGGTCGCAGCATCCGGAACCGAGATGTTCGTGACCTTAACGCCGCATCCTACCAGGCTGAGCGCCATAGCCGCAGTCGCAATAACTGCCAATACGATATTCTTTTTCATAAAAACACTCCTTCTCGGCATCTAGCGCCGAAGCTACTTTTTAATTTTGCCGCCGCCACTCTATTGATAAGTGGCGGCTTTGGATTCTTTTAAATCGGGGACGGGGGAGATCGCTGCGCGACTCACCGTCCCCGATACATCACGCAGTTTCCAGATACTCCCGCAAGGAATCTGCAACTCCTTCCTGTATGGAATTGTCCCAGACTGCGTATTTGTTTTCCGGGTATCCGCCTACAAATATTGAAGCATCCGATAGTTGCCATTTTGACACGGGCTTGCCATCTTCCACCTTGATGATGGTCGGTGCACCGATACGCTTCTCCCCGACATCAATTTCATTTTTCTCCGGGTCGGAGACGGTGTACTCGGCCAGGTAGTCATCCAGCCAGGTTAGCAGTTCGGTGTAGCCTTCCCCCGCTGGTCTGGTTTGCACTGGTGCGGCAGTATCCGAGTTGTAGGTGTATATATCCCGATATAGGTCTACCTGGCAGTAGTCCATCGTGACCCCTTCACTTGTAGCAACAGCGGCAAGCACAGGGAGCAGGTTGCGACAGTAGGGACAGCGCGGATAGGCAAACAAGATATAACCGTCTTTTTTCGCGCGTGCTTCCACCGCGGTCACAGGTGATAGCGGCACCGAGAAGGACAGATTAACATCCCGGTACGTATATTCTGTGTAGCCGGGAACAGCGCGCCCATTATACGCCCGGTAACTGCGGGCAACTATTGCTCCCGGCGAGCTGCCAAGGAGTAGCAGCACAGCCATCCCAGCAGTTGCCACAGCATAGGCTATATAGGGTGCTGCGCGGGATAGCTTATGCATTGGTTTATCACCTTCTTTTTATATTATAGCACATTGGCACGTAAGAGCAAGGTTTATATCGTCTCTATGTAGACGACTTTTCCTTTTTTAAATCGGTACAATAAATATACTTTTATTGTACACGGTGGTGAGGGCAAATGCTGCTACAGGAGGCAATTAAGCTGCGCATTTTGGAGCTTGCTGCAGAGCGCGGCTACAGCGTCAACAAGCTGGCCGAGCGTTCCGGCATTGCACCATCCGCACTCAAAAAAACTGTTAAGCCTTATGCAACAGTTAAAAATACTTCAACTGAGCTGATTGCCCGGATATGTGTGGGACTGGAAATTCCGTTCAAAAAATTTTGGGACAGCCCCTTGTTTGACGACATTGAGACAAAACAACAAAAAGAGGATGAGAGCCAGTAACGGCTATTATCCTCTTTTTGCTTATTTTTTATTTGATTGTTGTTAAGCTGTTAAAACGGCAGATTTTCTTCTTCATCCTCATCATACACTGCATCAAATTCATCGTCGCCGTAATGGCGCGCGTCTGTATAAATATTATCGTGCTGATCAGGGGGAGTGGTCAAGTTCATACTTGCCTGCTTGTTGCCATCGTCGTAGGCACATTCCACTACCAATTCCAGCCGCATCTTTCCGCCCTCCATTTTAAGGGTCGCATGTAAATCATACATATATGATATATTCCTTTCTTTTATAACAATTATAACAATCGGCGGCGGATGTCTCCGCGCGCCAAACCAGTCAGTCGAGCGAGCTGCGAAATGCCTGCGCCCTCCTGTTCAACAAGCCGACGAAGCAGCGGGGTTGTAATCGTCTCTGGATACAGCGGAATTTCATGGCACTCCATTCCGGCAGTCATTCTTATAAAACTGCGCAATTCTGTATCCGTGAAGGCAGGCAGCGGAGAATCTTCCAGCATACCACGGGTGTTCAGTTCCGGCCGCTGGTGATAGCTCCGCAGCCATTCCAAGCCATGCAATGCAAGCGCATAACTGGTATCTACCTGACAAAGTACCTTTTTTCTGCTGCCAAAGTAATCAAGATAACTGCTCCAAGGGTAGTCCTGCATTTCCTGCACGATTCCGGCAGCAACCGGGTTGCGATGGATATAACGCAACACACGCAAAAAATATCCTTTTGTTGTAACAGGTTGGGAGTTATACCGCCCGCGAAAAAGAGGTCCATCCCGCTGATAACGCCTGTTAAAATAGGCCACATAGCGGATGCCCACAGCCTTCATAACATGCTGTAAAACGTCAGCATCTGCTTTTGCAAGCAGGTGAAAGTGGTTGCCCATCAGGCAATACGCAAAAATTGTAAAATCTTCGTCCGCACAAAAATCCAGGATATGTAAAAAATTCATGTTGTCGGCATCATCGTTGTAAATTGCTGCATGGTTGATACCGCGCCCCATAATATGGTAGCACCCGGTAGCAGACCGTTCACGCGCTTTACGTGGCATCGTCCTGCACCTCCTGGGCTTGCTCTTGTGCGTCCTGCTCTTTGGGGGCGTACGCCAAAAGCTGAATCACGCGGGAAGCATCCCCGCGGGTCATCTTTTTGGTGTCAATTTTATAATCGGGGGCCAGTTTGTGGATAAGCGAAATTTGCTCACTGGTGATGGGCTGCCGGTCCCATTTGTAACGCTGCTTTTTGTCCCATATATGCTGTTGTTGCGGATGGTTTTGCTTGAGGTCCTGATAAACATAATCCAGCACAAATTGCAGTGGAACGGCACATCTGGAGCACTTTTTATTTTTGCGCAGATACACCATACCGTTTGGCAGCGGCTTGCTAATGCGGTACACTACATTGGGCAGAGGGAGGATACGACCTCCACCTTTCACATCAAGCCACGCTACATCATGTGTGGTATAGCCTTCTCCAAGCGCCATAACGTTCACCTCCTTCTGATTTTTAATCCAAGAATCGGGGATTTCATTTCCTTCCAGCACTTTAATCGGGTCTTGCTCTTCCGGTAATTTTTCCGTAGGCTCTTTTTCGGGTTTTGGAGCTGGAACGTCTTTGCCGATCAAGGTTGCTGCTGTACAGATAGGCATATTGGATACGCCGACACAGTCAATCACTTTGCAAGAGGCTTTGCCGGGATAAAGACGCAAGCCGCGGCCCACCATCTGTGCATATAAGCCAACATTTGTCCGCGCGATTGGGCGAGCCAACACAACGGTCTCCGTCATTGGCAAATCAACGCCTTCTGTCAGCACTGCGTAGCATACCAGCACTTTAATCAGGCCCAGGCGGTAGGCTTCCAAGAAGTGCCCCCGATTTTGGGTGGTGCCATCAATAAAGGCTGCTGTACTGGCTCCATGTTGAGAATTGAGCAATGCTGTTACGTTTTTACCCTCTTCGATTGAAGGCGCAAAAATGATGGTCTGACCACGGGCATTTTTGGTGTAGGCCTCTGCAATTCCGGCTGCTGTGCCAGACATAACACGTGCGATATCTGCGGCGTCATAATCGCCGGTATCCTCACGGTACTGTACTGTCCCCAGGTCAAATTTGAGGTTAACCTGACAAGCATCTATTGGGCTAAGGTAGCCGTGTTCGATACCATACAGGGTGTTGAACTCACATAGAATCTCTTTAAAAACCACAGCCAGACCGACGCCATCCCCGCGAACTGAGGTCGCAGTAAAGCCAAAACGAACTGCATTTTTAAAATATTCAAAAATTTTGCGGTAAGTCGGTGCAGCACTGTGGTGGGCCTCGTCAATGATAATGGTGTCGATACTGTAAGGATTATACTCGCTGAGCCGCCCCACGAGACTTTGCACCGAAGCACTGATAATGGGTTCACCGTCTGCATGCAGAGGTCCCAGTTCAATGCCGCAGGGTAAGTCTTTAAGGTATTCCAGCGGCTGCCTCACAAGTTCCTCCCGATGCGATAAAATCAGCACGTGGTGGTCATTTTCTGAGACATCCCAGCGGATATACTCGGTGTAGATGCGAGTTTTGCCAAGGCCCGTCGCAATATTACATAAGGCAGCTTGGCCGTCATAGTCTTTCATGAGCTGAAGAGTTTTGGCCTGATAATCCCTTAACGGGGGAGCCCTTTTGCCGTTTGTACTTGCGGACTGCAAAATTTTTTGCATCTGTAATGCCTCCTATCAATTTTTTATAAAAATCGTGCTGACATGGCTTTCCAATTCCCAGTCGGTACGGAGACGCAGATAGTGTGCCAATTCCTTTTTGTTCACCAAAAAAGTGTAGTAGCTTCCCTCATCATCCTTATCCACCATGCCACCAACGAGATAACGTGACGCATGTTTATTGGTATAAATCGATTCGTGAGAAACAGTATCGAATCCGTCATTCCAAGCATATTCCCACGCCGACACAAAGATTTCTGGATAATCGGCCCAATTAGCGTCCTCACGCAAATATTTCGCAATGCACCAATCGCGGTACAGAAAAAATGCCTTTTTTGCAGTAGTCATAATAATGCACCTATTGTTTGTTAACATTCAAAAATATTACTTGTGATAGTAGTAGGCCTGCACAATGTCATCCGTCTCACTACCATTGCGGATGATGAAGCGTCCAGGAATGGCAGGAAGATTCGCAGCGCTACCATCATCCAGGATAACAATAGAGCTCTGTGCGTCAGCGGTATGGCCACAGATACGGCCATCAAGCTGTGCTTTAAGACTTCCGGGAACAGACCCTACGTCGGGGCGCTGGGTTGCCACAAGCAGATGGATGCCAAGCGCACGGCCCAGACGGCCAATGGCAAGGAGCTTGTTTGTAATCACAGAAATTGCGGCCTTACCTTCTTTATCACGACCAGTTGTATCAAGAATCATCGAGGTTTCATCCAGGATAACGACGATTCGATGCAGGTCATCTCCAGTCGTCCGGACATATTCCTCAAGATTTGCACAGCCAGCGATAGAAAACTCTGTACGACGGCGGTTCAGTTCGCGTACAACACTGTCGAGCATCTGCTCGAGATCAGCGTCATTATCTGCATAATGGCCCGGTTTGCGGTATTCGGAGCCAAAGTCCACACCTTTATAGTCAGCGAGGTAGATGACGTAGCCTTTTTGCGTCAGTTGATGCAAAATCAACAATACCAGCTGCGTTTTACCCATGCCGGTGGCGGCAGCCAAAAGCCAATGAGGCAACTGGCCAAAATCGATGCAGACGGGAATGCCTGCCGCATTGATGCCCAAGACAATTTTTGTATCACTATCGTCCATATATGTATCTGCCCACGGGATTAATCGCCCCATAAGATTGCACCCAGCAACAACACGAAGTTCAAAGAGCTGGTTGTTACTTCCCTGAGTGATAGACAGGATGGTTACATTAAGTGCAGATTCGATTCTTGTGCGGTTATCTTCCCAACATTCGAGAGGATAGCCCTTAATATAATAGGTAAGCTGTTGGATGTTACCGTCTCTGCTGGCCTTAATCAATAACGGCGCTTCGCGTGCTTGGTTATAGATGCCCGCGCGCGTAAAATCGTCATAATATGCCCAACTATGAGGCAGATAGCCAAATACGAAAATAACTCCGATACACTCTGCCAACCATGCAATGGCATAGACAGCATAGATAATAGGACGAAACACAACCGAAAGCACATCATTTCCAGAACTGCCAGAAGCAAAAAACAAGGCAACAACCGCAAGCGCAAGGCACAGGAAAACAAACTTTTGTGCGACCTTGGAATCGTCTTGAATACACCTAAGACCATTACGAAATGTATCCAAAACATATTTTTTCTTGGTTTGCAACTGCAAACGTTCATAATCATCATTCATGGTAATAACTCCTTTCTGATAAAACGCCCGTATAGCCTGATAGCACAGCTTTTGTCAACGCTTAAAACGGACAATCATCATCCGAAAAATCAACTAATTCATATTCCGATTTAACACACTCCCGGAAATAATCGTCGGTGGAATAATCTTTATGGCTTCCATCAGCGGCAAAAATCCGCACAGTGTTAATGCGTCGCAGGAAGGCGGCCCACGTTTCAGGCTTCTCGTCCTGCAGTGCACGGTACTGCCTTTCTAACGGCAAATTCGAGACAAGGTATACTTCTGTATAACAGGCTTGCTTGTTAGCATACCGACACGGCAACTCCAACGGATAGCCGTCAAGATATTGCAGCATATTGACGAGAGGGAGACTGTTGTGGAACTCATCAAACAAGATTGCTGCTTGACCCCTGTACCCGTCAAAGGGATGTTTATAGTCGGATACGCTGTAACAATTTGCGTATCCACATCCTTCTCGTACCGAACGAGTTTTGCCAACCCCTGTCGGACCGGATATATATGTGACATTCATTCGCCGGAAAACATTTCGATATTTTTCTTCCAAAATGGTTTGTCGCGTCCGATCAATATGAGAGATATCACGCAAATACTCTGGATGCTCACCAAGGATTTGAGCATTGTCTTCCCCGGAGGCAATCAGTTTGTATAGCATTCGCAAATCATTTCTATCTCCCTGCTTTGCGTCAGGCGGCAAATCGCCACTTTCCTCGAAAGTATCAGAGAAATTTGTGCCTACATGTACCTTTCCTTGGGCATCCGTATACTCATAATGGCCGTTTGCATCCTTATGATACTTTGTGCCTTCTTTACGAATATACGCATAGTTTTCGGAGTTGGTGCCCCATTGCGGTACTTCGATGTGTGCTGTCGGAAATTTGTTCTTTAGAGTTTTGAACATCACCGCGTTGTAAAAGACCAGGTACAAATGCGTATGGTAAGTTTCTTCCTTACCCTCTTCATCGCACATGCACCAATATAACAATTTCGCGCCTTTTGCTAGAATAGCCTTAATTGTATCGTGGTCATAACCATGCTCTTTCGGATTGTTGATTGTCAGCTGGTAGCGTCTTGTCGCAAATTCTTTTGCCATTTGATACACCATACACAGCGGACACAACCCATCTGTGTACGCTACAAAGCTTATATCTGTCAGCTTTGTGGACTGTACACGGATGTGAGAGGGTAATACTATCCTCTCACATCCGTGTTGATTTAGTCCGCGGCGTATACTTGCTGTCGAGTCTGTAACACGATCTGCCATTGAAATGTTAACCGCAAAAATGAGACAAGCCCCATTTTTGCGGCAAGGTCGCTATCGCTCCCTTTTTGCGTCAGGTGCCGGGGAAACTCTTAATCGAGCAGAACAATGCTTTCAGGCTTACGGAACTCGTTATAGTAAATCTTAACTTCGCGCCCCATCAAGTCATGGAGGTTGATTTTAAGTCCCGCCATTTTGGCATCGGAAAGATACATATCCTTGACTATAACACCTTCGCCCTTTCCGGCGTCAACCTCCGTTGCAAGATAGATGCGACAACCAGTGATAGGCCGACCTTCCTTGCTGACAAAATCATTACGACTATAACCGATAATTTTCATAATTATTGTTTTCCTTTCTATTATATATTGTTTTTTCAAGGTACTTCTGAACCGCGTCAACGAGGTCATGATTTGACTTGTCGATGACTACTGAGCCGGGGTCAGCAGCGTGGATTTCAGCCGCCGCCCCGGCTATCGTGCAAATTTTCATGGTCTATCACCTCCCAAGCCAAAAAAATGAAGTTCCAACGAGTTTTATAGACTTCCTATTGGCTATATCTTCATTATCTGCAACTCGCAAGCAGCGTCAAGCACAGTATTTATATATTTGGGTTTATAATCTTTTTGTGTGATGCTTGTTAAATATTGCAAAACCCATGTTACTGTCTTATGTAGAAGAGATGCCGTGACTACTGAGCCGGGGTCAGCAGCGTGGATTTAAGCCACCGCCCCGGCTAACCTGCGGATTTTCATATCTTGTCACCTCCCAAGCCGAAAATTTGAAGTTTCAACGAGTCTTTCTACTTCCTTACGGGCTATATTTTCATTATCTGCGACTCGCAAGCAGCGTCAAGCACAGTATTTATGTATTTGGGTTTATTAATCTTTTGTGTGATGCTTGTTAACTAATTACAAAATGGTCTATAATAAAAATGACGAATAACTTTCGCAATATGCGAAGCTATTCGTCTAGACTTAATGTTGAAATGTTTTAAAATTTATACAGCAGATTGATTTTGAAGCAGTTTACGTTTAGCCCTACCAAGTGCAAGTCTCTCATCTAACAGAGAGTCAAGACATGCGGGAACGTTGTCCATATCTCCGTCCATAGGATGCATATACACTCCATTAACACCAGGGTGAGTGTGCCCCACAAGTTCTTCATAGACCCAATTACTTAAGACGTTTTTATAGATTGAAGAAAAGGTATGACGCAATTCGTATGGTGTAATATAAGGTATACCATTATAATTGCAATATATGCCCCAACGCTTACGATAACAGAGTTGCCCGGTAGGCCCAAAAACACGCTCGTGGGGGTCCAGAGGGTTAACGCGGTAGACTTTCTGACTATCTAAAAGCATGTGTGTATATCTCGTTTGGGGAAAGTCACGTGCGGCAAATTCATTTTTACCGCTGGTCGTGATACCTTTGGCATTAATGGCACGTCGTATATGTATATAATTATCGTCAATATCGCCCCATTCAAGGCCCATCAGCTCGCCAGTACGCATGCCGGTGACCACGTTAAAACGATATGCGTAGATAAGACTGTCCTGACAAACGGTGCCGTTATAGGAGGCTTGCGATTCTGAAAACAAAATATCAAGAGAAACAACATCAAGGGCTTGCTTTTTCCCTTTTTTGGCAGTGGACGGTATCCTTATATTGTTTGTGCGAAGGTCGTTCCGAATATCTGATAAATCCAGATAGTTGCAAAAACCGGACAAATCACCACGTATATTTTTGAGGCTTTTTTGACTCAAATCGCATTTTCGATATGCAGTATAGATAACGCGTTTCAAATCCTGCTTAGTCAATAGCATAACAGGTATTTTACCAATTATAGGCTTGATATGATTGTTATATCTGTTGCGAATAGTATAGATATTTGTAGTTTCAAGCTCTTTGTCCTTCAGATAGCGTTCAAATACAGTCTCAACGGTTGTATGATCGCTGACAGCAAATGGACAGGAACCAGACAACCAAGATGCTGCATTTTGAGCACAAATCTTACGTCCTTTATCACCAGGGGTGGAAGAGTAGAAAGATTTTCTAATTCCATTTTTTTGAATATTGATTTTCCAAATTTTTTTCTTCTCGAGCCAAATGGTACGAGAAACCAATTTGCTTTGCATAGTAGGCATGTGGACTCCTTGGAGAGCCAAGATTTTTAGGTAAGCGGCTCAATGAAAATAGTGTAGTAGTCGTTTTTTGGAATGTTTAAAACTTTTCCGATGCGTGCAATTTCTTTTGCCGTAAAGAGCGAATAACCATTCATTTTATGCGACAGGGCTTGTGGGGAAATTCCGATTGCACTCGCAAGATTAGAGCAGGTAAAACCTGCACGGATAATCGCAGAATGTAATTCTCTGTAACTACCTTTCATGTTAGTAATTCTCCTTAGAAAAAATATTTCTTATTGAAGTGTTACTATCATAATATGTAGTTCGCACACTATCGCAAGGGGGATATCACCATCTTTTTTACTTATTCTTGCAAACCGGTTTTGTACCACACTTTTTATTGATGCCGTACCACACTTTGTACCACACATGAATTAAAAAATCCTTTAATGAAATCCATACACATGATAAAAATATCGTTGATATGTATTTCGTTAAAGGAATATATAAGAATATTATAAGTTCGATTCCCGTACGGGTCACCAAAAAGCCTTAGCGTTAGCTAAGGCTTTTTTCTTTTGTATTTTAGCCCTCGTACCACACATTATACCACATCTTTGGCGGTTGGAATATATAAAGTAAAGGCAACACCGCACAATTCCCGCCTGACGGCTTAAGCACCGCTCCGGCGGCTGCGGCACGGCATCTGCGTTGCCAAAATGCTCGATAATGTCGGGTTGCGGTACCCGCATCGTGCTTCGGGGGCAAAAGCCCCTCGCACTCTGTGACCGCTGCCCCTGCTTCGGTTCGCTGTTTCCGCCACTGGCGGCGCTCACCTTTGCAGCATCCAGTATTATCTGCGCTTTTGGCTTGGCATCTGCCGCACCTCGCTCGCCGTATCGGCACTTAGAATTATGCGGCATTGCCCTTGATTTTGTTTGTAGGGGCAGATGCTTGTCATTAGCCCGCAGCAACCTTGCGGAATTGGCAGGTATAGTTTGGTGAGCGGCAACAGCCCGATGCGAGCATCGGATCCTACAAATCATTTGCAGTGCTTGCTACAGTCGATAAAGGTTTCTCCACGGCGGGATGAGGGCATCCCGCCCTACAGATTGCTTGCATTGCCTGCTGCCTATTATAAAAAGCTCTGTAGGGAACGGCTTATTCCGGTTCAAGAGCCGAATCAGCGGTCTGGTTGGCCTCTGAAGTTCGACTGCGGGCGCAGGGACCTGCCGTACATTTTCCGAATAACGCTGCCGGCCAAAAATCTCTCGCCATTTTATCCCATTCGCCCTGAAAAATATGTTGACAAACCGCGTTTCATCTGGTATATTATACAAGCAATCTTTTGCGGTCATGGCCCGTTGGTCAAGCGGTTAAGACAGCGGCCTCTCA
>ULPY01054087.1_pt1 | contig 14403 bp, 10 predicted proteins | sample 1953951 | NCBI WGS metagenome assembly ULPY01 (sample SAMEA4835641, study PRJEB28245) | human gut metagenome | biome: gut microbiome; material: fecal sample | place: Denmark | collected 2008
AAAGATGAAGGCGGATTTGTGGTTTCTTATCCGGATTTGCCTGGTTGCATTACTTGTGGAGAGACAGTGGAGAGTGCGGTAGCAAATGCACTGGATGCAAAAAAAGCATGGATTGAAGCTGCATTAGAAGACGGTGTAGAGATTCATGAACCAGACAGTCTGGAAGACTATTCTGGACAGTTTAAATTAAGAATTCCACGAAGCCTGCATAGATCACTGGCAGAACATTCTCAGAGAGAGGGAATCAGCATGAATCAATACTGTGTGTATCTACTTTCCAGAAATGATGCGGTGTTTTCAAAATAAATGTTGTCAAGTTTATTTACAGCATTTATAATGCTCTGGTAACAAAATGGCAACAGAAAATCAGCGAGCCAAAATAATATATGCAACAGAAATAAAATAACGACAAAAAAGATATAAAACTTAAACAAATATATTTAAGAACATCTTTGGGCTTGCCGAGTTTGAATAATAGGAATCAGAAAAGCCCGCTTCTCTGTGATATGATCCCTCTAAAGCAGACAAGGTAAATAACCAAACTGCTTTAGAGGCTTTTTTATTGTTCTGATATGATACATTATACAAAGAGCAACTTTCGCTACTTTGAGCTTACAGACGATTTTAAGACGGGTGCGTCTTTTTGAAAAACCGTGGAATTGTATCAAAATCATTGTCCTAATGGATGAGACAGAAACCGTGCTATATTGTCATATATATGAGACAACAGGAGAAAGAAGGTAGAAGAAATGGGTTTTCGTTTTCAGCGGCGGATCAAGATCATGCCGGGAGTGACGCTGAATGTCGGGAAGCGCGGGGTCTCGACGTCGATCGGGCGGCGCGGGGCGCATATCACGTTCGGACAGAATGGTGTCCGGACGACGGTGGGGATCCCGGGGACGGGGATCTCTTATACGTCGCTTTCAAAGCCTTCGCATGCGCCGGAGGCGGGGAGCCGGGAGGCGTCGTGGCCGCATCTTGCAAAGTGTCCGTACTGCGGGCATGGGATGCGGAAGCGCTGGGATCGATGCCCGGCGTGTCATCAGGTGCTGGAGCAGCCGCTGCCGGAGGATGCTGTGCGCTGCCGAGGGTGCGGGCGGGTGTATGAGGGGAATATGCTCCGTTTCTGCCCGGCGTGCGGGTGCCGGCTGTTGGATACGCCGGTGGAGATCCTGCCGGAGCTGACGGCGGAGGAGCGCGCGCAGTATGCGGCGGGGCACTGCGAGATGTGTCCACATTGCCGTGGCCCGGTGCCGGATGTCGTGGGGCTGAAGTATTGCCCGCATTGCGGCTTCGAGGTCTCGACAAAGAAGAATCGGCAGGCGTTCTGGGGGAAGTTCTTCTATTGTCTCTTTGTGGCGATCTTGATGATAGGTCTTTTCGTCATGATGTAGCATGGAAAAAGTCCGCTTCTTGCTTTGTTGGTTTGCCCGTGGGGCGTGCCATCCTTTGATTCCGTTTGAAAGTCTCGCTTGAATTAGAAATGAGAAATGCGAAATGGTGGTGCGGCGCATAAAAATATAGAAGCGCCGCGAAGTATAAATAATGGCGATGCACGAAGATGGTATTTAGTCACCAGTCACTAGTCACCAGTCACTAGGCACTCCTAATCCCTAATCCCTAATCCCTAGCCACTTCTCCCTGCTTCCAACCTTTTCTTGCGTCGGGGCGGGTGAGTCTCCGCCTCTTATTATTTCCTTGTGGCTCTCTTGAAAAGATGATAAAATGAAACCCTGGAACTTATTATACGAGAAAGAGGACTGGTAAGAGATATGGGACAGAAGGGGAACAACTTTGTGGAGTATGCCCTCATGCTGGGCCTGGTGGTCGGGATCGGATGGGGCGTTTGGGGGTCTTACGGAGACGGGATCCCCGGGATCTTTGGCTCCGCCGCAGAGCTTCTTCAAGCGGGGAGCAAAAGTACGGAGCAGACGGTCTATGACCGTCACATGAAGTGGCTGAAGGATACGCTTCTTGCTCTCGCACAAAAAGAGATGGGCCCTGGGTTCCAGTCATTTTTTGACTATATGGGCGGACACGGACTGAATGGAAAATATTTCGATAAAAGAAAAGGCCCAGATTTTACGATGACGGATGCGAATGGGCTGATCGATAGTGACAGTCTGTCGCCCTTTGTGAGCCAGATTGATTCCAGTGCGCTCGAAAATGACAGCTGGGCGATGGTCGGTTATAAGGAAAAAGGCCAGCTGTACTATGCGGTCGCCATTTACAGCCCGGATAAGAATAAGGGGACGAAATTGACCGATCAGACGGTGGGGACGACGGTCACGACGGATGTGTATCGGGTGAATCCTGATACGGGTGAGATCCTGCGTCTGGAGAAGAATGTCTCGATGCAGGTGGGAGAGAACACACGAAAGGATGGATCTGGATCTAAGTATCATGTCCTTCGTGATCTGAAATGAGAAGTGCAGAGAGAAACGCACAGGCTTTTTCGCCTGTGCGTTTTTGTGTAAGAATGCGGCTTTCGCCTTCCTTTTCTTCTACGAACTGCCATATAAATATGCTATAATGAAGCGATGTATATTTTTGATTGAGGTGCAATATGACTGACTTAGAAGAAATCAAACGCCGCCGGACGTTTGCGATCATTTCCCACCCGGATGCCGGCAAGACGACATTGACGGAAAAATTACTGCTTTACGGGGGTGCGATCCATCTCGCAGGCTCCGTCAAGGCGAGGAAGACGGCGCGCTATGCGGTGTCTGACTGGATGGAAATCGAAAAACAGCGCGGGATCTCTGTCACGAGCTCGGTGCTGCAGTTCGACTACCAGGGCTGCCGCATCAATATCCTGGATACCCCGGGGCATGCGGACTTTTCGGAGGATACCTACCGCACGCTGATGGCTGTCGACTCGGCGGTCATGGTCATCGATGTGGCAAAGGGCGTCGAAGCGCAGACGAAGAAGCTCTTCAAGGTCTGCTCGGATCGCGGGATCCCGATCTTCACCTTCGTGAATAAGATCGACCATTTTGGTAAGAATCCGTTCGATCTGATGGCGGATATTGAAGATGTGCTTGGCATCCGTTCCTGTCCGATGAACTGGCCGATCGGTGTGAACGGTGACTACACGGGTATCTATGACCGTGAGACGGAGATGTGCCATATCTTCATCAAGGACAATGCACATGGCGTGAAGAAGCTGGAAGTGATTTCCGGCAAGATCGATGACGAAGCCATCGTTTCTCAGGTCGGGCAGGAAGTACTGGATGCGCTCCGTGATGATCTGGAGCTTCTCGATGAAGCGGGCGATCCCTTCGATGCGGAAAAAGTCGCCAAAGGGGAGCTGACACCGATGTTCTTCGGATCGGCTATGACGAATTTCGGCGTACAGCCATTTCTGGAGAAATACCTCGAGCTTGCGCCGCCGCCGGAAGCGAGAAAGACGCTGGAAGGCACCATCGAGCCAGAAGATCCGGCGTTCTCCGGCTTCATTTTCAAGATCCAGGCAAATATGGACCCGAAGCATCATGACCGTGTCGCTTTCATGCGTATCTGCTCGGGCGTCTTCGAGAAAGGCATCACCGTCCTGCATCGCCAGAGCGGCAAGATGCTCCGTCTCTCCCAGCCGCAGCAGTTCCTCGCGACGGAAAGACAGACGGTCGAGAAAGCCTACCCTGGCGACATCATCGGTCTTTTCGATACCGGTGAGCTCGGTGTCGGCGATACCGTCTGCGAGAAGAAGCATCCGGTCACCTTCATTGATTTCCCTGTATTCCCGCCGGAGCTTTTCGCCCGTCTGTCTCCGGAAAGCAGCATGAAGAGAAAGCAGTTCCTGAATGGTGTCTCCCAGCTCGCGCAGGAAGGGGCGATCCAGGTCTACAAGCAGCCTTACGTCATGGAGTCTTTCATCATCGGCGCTGTCGGCCAGCTGCAGTTCGAAGTCATGAAGTACCGCTTGGAAAATGAATATAATGTCCATGTGAATCTGGAACCGCTCTCCTACACCGCAGCCCGCTGGACCGAGGGGGATGTCCCACCGGAAGAGCTTATTGGCATCGACAATGCGATGGTTGTCTATGACCGCCGCGAGCGACCTGTCTACCTCCTGCCGAATGCATGGCAGGCCGGCTGGCTCGCCCAGAGAAATCCGAAAGTCACCTTCCTGGAAAGCCCGCCGCTCGGCGTAGCGAGACTGGAAGGAAATTAAATGAGGAATTAAGCAATGAGGAATTAGGAATGAAGGTGGCGGCTTCGCCGCTGAGCAGGAATCGCCTCCCCTATTGGGGAAGGGGGACCGCGTCAGCGGTGGATAGGGTGCTTTCGTAAATCGTCGACTTGAGACGCATTTTCCCATCCTCTTTCATACCGCCAGTGCCCTATCCGCCCCTTTGGGGCACCTTCCCCTCGAGGGGAAGGCTGACGATACGAGGAAAACCTGCGATCAACAGACCTTCGGGCATCGCCCCATAAATATTTGCGGCGAAGCCGCCAACTAAGCATTGCCCATGCGGGGAAGGCTTAGGCGGAGCGCCGCTCCGCGTCGATTCTTGTAAACGGCGATGCCCGCATTCCGTGCTCTGGTCGCTATCCTTAGTCACCAGTCACCATTTCCTCTGATCAATGAAAACGTCCGCCGTCCGGCGGGCGTTTTTGCGTGCATTTTTCATTTCAAATCTTTGCGGAGACTATGGTATACTAAATGCGAATATGGTTTTTCGTGGCTGGTGATGGGAATTGCGTTTCATAAATAACTGGCAGTTAAATTGACTATCCAATCAAGTGAGAAGTTTGAGGTGAAGGCTCAGCGCATAAAATATGGAAGCGGCGCGGAGTTTTATATAAATCATGAATAGACTGTTTTATAAAATGAGAGGTATTGGGGCGCTATATGAATTGTGCGCCCCTTCCTCCACTCCTCACTCCTAACTCCTCACTCCTAACTCACATGAGGTGATACTATGACTTTTTTTGATCGACTGCTTTCCCGCATCAAGAATGAGCGCGGGGCGTACATGGTCTTTTTCGCGATATTGATCCCGATCCTTTTTGCCTGCGCAGGGCTTGCGGTGGACCTTGGGAATGGCTTTGCCCGTCACGCGCGCCTGCAGAAGGCGGCAGACGCGGCGGTGCTTGCCGCGTCGTATGTGTATGATAAGAATAATTCGGCGGAGATGTATCGCGTCGCGGAGCAATACCTGCAAGCGAATCTGGATAATGAGGAGGATCGCGCGCTCTCTCTTGATGAGATCCGGAAGAAGTATGGCATGAAGATTTATGATAGAGGGCCGCAGGACAGTACGAAGACGGAAGGTCGCTTGTTGACGCTGGATGCGACAGAAAAGATCGGGTCGAAGTTTATCGAGTTCGTCGGGATCCATGCCTTTTCCGTGGATGTGCGAGCAACGACGAAGGTGGTAGTGAGCCAGCCGTCACAGGGGAATGGGGTCTTTGATTATGCATTTATCGGCGCGAACAAGGCGTATTCACAGGAAAATAACTGGGCGCCAGATTATTCTTTGTTTTGGAGCAATACGGGACAGCGGATCCATGGGAAGGTTCATGCCAATGGAGTTATCCGGTTAAATGGTACGTATAATACTGCAGATGGGGTAAGAAATGTATTGATAGATCCGGATGCTTTCAGCGCTGGTAAAGATTTGACGGATTATGACGTTTGGCTATATTATCAAATTGGGATCTGGGAGCATAACTATAAGAAAGTTACACCGCCTGATGCAGGATATTATGATAATGATATTCAGGTGAATCCGAATGACCCCAATTCAAACTGGTATCACTTTATTCGTATTGGGTATGATAATGGCACCAAATGTGGAGAGGACGTTGTGGTTGCTAATTTACCGCCAGAGAGCCGGTTCGATTTAGATATCTCAGTAAAGAAGGATTCTGCGGATACTGGAAATATTTATAAATATGTGGCTGAGACGCTTCGAAATAAATACCCGACGGGATGGGGCGAAAATGGGAAATATGAGGATCAGGAAGTTTATTATTCGACCAATGGGAATTTTGATAAAAAGCAAGCAGGGTGGATTAATTTGTATCAACCTCAAATGAAGGCACATAGAGTCATTGTGGCGGACGGGGATGTTACGGTGAATGAGCAGGATATAGATTTTACTGCGGATCATGTGGAGATCATATCGCTGCATGGAAATATACAAATCAATTTGCCTGAACACCTGAAGCTAAAAGCTCTGGTCTATGCCCCCCAGGGAGATATTACGTATAATGGAAGCAAAGAATTTGAAGGAAGCATGGTGGCGCAGCGTTTCGTATCTAATAAACCTGATGTCACGTATACTTGGAAAAATTTTACTTTGGGTAAAAGCGACAACAGCAGCGGCTCCGGCGGTTCCAGCTCGGGGGGAAGCGATAGCGGGACGGCGAGTGTTTCCAGCGTGATCCTTCACAAGAACAAAGATGCCGATTATGAGGAGCCAAGTTCTCAAAACGAGCTCAGACCATAAGCGCCTGCCATGCGTGAAAGATAGACACAAGAGGGAAGCCTTGACAGGTTTCCCTCTTTTTTAAGTTCTGTTTGCGGCGAATCACGAAATTATATATAATAGTGTGAGAAAAGTCACATAATTATATATAAAAAGGTGATAACAATGAAAAGACTTGCAATGAGACAGCTGATTTCCTGGAAGGACTCTCCTTACAGGAAGCCCTTGATCGTGAAGGGCGTGCGTCAGGTGGGGAAGACGTGGCTCTTGAAGGAATTTGGGCGGATGCACTATGAAAATACCGCCTATTTCAACTTTGATGAGAATCCGGAATATCGGGATTTCTTCCGCACGACGAAGGATGTGCAGCGTATTCTTCCGAATCTGGCGATGGCGAGTGGACAGGATATCCAGAAGGGGAAGACGCTGCTCATTTTCGATGAGGTGCAGGATTCGCCCGAGGTGCTGAATGCACTGAAGTATTTTGCGGAAAATGCGCCGGAGTACCATGTGGCCTGCGCGGGTTCACTACTAGGGATCACGCTCGCGAGGCCGTCATCGTTTCCGGTGGGGAAGGTGGATTTCCTGTCTCTTTATCCGATGAGTTTCACGGAGTTTCTGATGGCGACAGGAAGTGAGAATCTGGCAGCCTATCTGGGGGCGGTGAATGAGATCGAGCCGCTGCCTAATGCTTTTTTCAATCCGCTCGCGGAGAAGCTCAAGATGTACTATGTCACGGGCGGGATGCCGGAGGTGGTCAGCCGCTGGGAGGAGACGCAGTCGGTGGGGCAGGTGCAGCAGGTGCTGATGGATATCATCCAGGCGTATGAGAGAGACTTCATGAAACATCCAGCGCCAAGGGAGTATCCGAAGATTGGACGGGTGTGGAATTCTTTACCATCGCAGCTTGCGCGGGAGAATAAGAAATTTCTCTACAATGTCATCAAAGAGGGGGCAAGGGCGAGGGAGTATGAGGATGCGCTCGAGTGGCTGGTGCATGCGGCGCTGGTCTACAAGGTCTTCCGCATCACGTCGCCAGGGCTTCCGCTTTCCGCCTATGAGGATCTGTCTGCGTTCAAGATTTATCTCGCAGATGTGGGCGTGCTGCGCCGTCTGTCTAAACTCGATCCAGTGGCATTCCGTGAGGGGAATCGGCTTTTCACGGAGTTCAAGGGGGCGCTGACGGAGAATTTCATCCTGCAGTCACTGGTGCCGCAGTTCGATGCCATGCCGCATTACTGGTCGCGGATCAATCCGCCGTATGAGGTGGACTTCATCATCCAGCGGAAGAATGATATCATCCCTGTCGAAGTGAAGGCAGATACGAATATCAAGAGCCGGAGTCTTAAAAAGTATGCAGAGACATTTGAGCAGGAAACGAAACTTCGTGTGCGCTTTTCGATGAATAATTTGCGTATGGATGAGGGTGTGCTGAATATCCCTCTATTTATGGCGGATCAGGCAGATCGACTGATTGGGATCGCGTTGGGAGAGACGCATGAAAAGTAAACGCGCTGAAAGGGTTGGGAAAACGCTCATTCAATCACAGAGTTCGATTTGGCATAAAAATACATGTCAAGTCGGACTCTGCGATTGGATCCATGTTTCCCCAGGGGGCAACCGCCCCATGGGGGCCCTCTTCAAACTGTATTCTTCGAGGGGATGCCTTTGGGCGTCCCCTTTTTTCCATACCATACTATCAGAATTTCCTTTAACGGGAAGGGCTCCCTATGCTCCGCTATGCATATAAGTCATGGTATAATTATAAAGAGAAACTTTGCCCGCTGTTTACGTGCTTTTTACGGGAGTGGGCTATCATTAAAAGGTATGTTTCTGCGTGTGACCTGTTTCATCGCGCACTGGTCTGGCACGCCCCGCGGGCTAACGCTGACGCTTCGCTTGAATGAGAAATGAAGGTGGCGGCTAGGGATTAGGGGTTGGGAATTAGGAGCAAGCGGTGATTGAAATAGCGCAATTGGTACACTGATCGTTCTGCAAGGAAGATCGAGGGCTACGCTCGAGATGACGGCGGCGCGAAGTGCTATCAAAACTCCGCGGCGCTTCATTATTTTCTGCGCTGCACCACCACTTCTCACTCCTAACTTTTACGTTTCATTTTTACGGATATATGGGATTACAAGATACCCGCTGTTTATAAAAGGAGGGCCACTTATGTCGGAACAAAAGCCGCTCATTTACGGTATCATTCACATCGGCTCGTCGAATCTGTCTCTTCGTATCGTAGAGTACAAGAATGTCAATGAAGTCCGTGTCATCGAGTCCGTGAGGAAGGATACGAACTTTGGGGAAGAGGTATTCAATCATAAGAATCTGTCTTTCGCTTCGATCCGGAAGCTCTGCCGCATGCTGAATGGCTTGAAGCAGCTGCTGTCGGATTATCAGGTGAAGGTATATGCGGCGTATGCGACGGCGGTTTTCCGTGAGGCGGATAACTGCCGCTCGATCCTGGATCTGATCCGTGTCAAGACGGGATTCAATGTGCAGGTCGTGGACATGCCGCAGGAGATCTATTTCAAGCATTTCGGGCTTTCCTACCAGCTGAAGCAGTATAACCGTGCGGCGAATGAGCGTCTGGGAAAGAATTTCCTCTTCGTCGACATCACGTCGGGCTGCGTGGGGCTGACGGTGTGGGAGAAGGGCTCGCTCTGCTACCAGCACAATGTACACATCGGGACGCTCCGTCTTTTGGAGACGTTCACGACGAACCAGCGCGAGTCGCGCTATTTCCCGGAAGCACTGGCGGAGTACATCCATGCGATCATGGAGCCGCTCTGGGTATCGATCAGAAAGTATGACATCGATACGGTCGTTCTCTCGGGCCGTGAGGCGAGGATCGTCGCGATGCTCTTGCACCATGACCTTGACCAGCGGGATATCGCGGAGGTGAAGCCTCAGGAATTCGGCAAGGTGTATGACGAGGTGGGAAAATTCTCCACTTCGATGATCATGCAGAAGTATCACATCAGTGAGGCATGGGCGCTCACTGTCTCGCCGACGCTGCATATTTATCAGGAGATCCTGAATGCGATCCCTGTGAAGCATGTAGTCATGATGGGGATGACCTTTGTGCGCTCGGCATCGCTCTTCTATGGGGCGCAGAAGACGAATGATCCGGCGCTTGCGTACATGCGCGCGCAGAATCTGGAGCTGACGCGCTCGATCGCGGCGGACTATTACTATGAACCGGTGCATGCGAAGGCGATGGAGCTCTACAGCAAAGTGATCGTGCAGGCCTTTGACCGCGGAAATGGGCTCAATGACCGTGATGAATTCCTGCTTCGCATGGCGATCATCCTGTACCAGATCGGGAAGTATGTGAATCTTCTGGGCTCGTCCATGCAGGCGTGGAATATGGTCCGCGGGACGGATATTTTCGGGATCTCCGACCGAGAGAAGGATATCGTGGCGTGCATCGTCTATTATGATCACAAGGGGATCCCGAATGATGACGATGAGCCATTCCGTATCCTGTCGGATGAGTCGAAGATGACGGCGCTGAAGCTGATAGCCATCTTCCGTCTGGTCCGTGCGATGGATATGTCGAGGAAGCAGAAGCTGAAAGATCTTTCGGCCCATATCTCGGGGGATGCGCTTGTCATCGAGTATGAATCGAGTGAGGATACGGCCCTGGAGACATGGCTGTTCAATAAAGAAAAAACAATGTTTGAAACGGTATTTGGCATGGAAGCCAAATTGGAGCGGAGGTAACTATGGACGTGCAGGATAGACATCAGCATTATTATCTGAACCGCGAGCTGTCGTGGCTGCAGTTCAATCGCCGCGTACTGCAGGAAGCAGTGGATCCGAACAATCCCCTGCTGGAAAAATTGAAATTCCTGACGATCACGAGTTCGAATCTGGATGAATTCTTCATGATCCGCGTGGCGGGGCTGAAGCACCAGAAGGAAAATGGCGTGAAGCGCCGTGACATCGCCCATATGACGCCGGAGGAGCAGCTCGAGCAGATCTCCGACACCTGCCAGAAGCTCGTCGCGCGCCAGTATCGTTTCCTTCATATGCTTCTGTCCGAGCTTCGCACGGAAGGGCTCTATTTCATCCATCCGGAAGATGCGACAGAAGCGCAGAAGAAATGGATGGAGGACTATTTCGAGCGGCAGGTATTCCCAGTCGTCACGCCGATGGCCGTCGACTCCTCGCATCCGTTCCCGTTCCTCGCTTCGAAGAGCCTCAATATCGCGATGCTGCTCGAAAGGAATGAGCGTGACCTTTCGCTGGATGAGGAAAATGATATCGATGTGAAGACGGCGATCGTGCCGGTGCCATCGGTGCTTCCCCGTATCGTCCGCCTGCCGGATGATCCGGAAAAGAAGGGGCGCCATGACTTCGTCCTCTTGGAGCAGGTCATCCGTCACTTTGCTTCCCGTTTCTTCATTGGCTACGACCTCTTGGAAGCACATCCTTTCCGCATCACGCGTGACGCGGATCTTGCGATCGATGAAGAAGATGCACAGGATCTCGTCGTCGAGGTGGAGCGCCAGTTGAAAAAACGCCAGCGCGGGGAGGCCGTGCGTATCGAATTCGAAGCAGGCACCAGCCGCTTCATGCAGCGCTTCATGACGCAGGAGATGCACCTCGCGAAGGAGGATCTGTATGAGATCGACGGACCGCTCGATATGACGATGTTCTTTTCCTTCTGCGGCATCAAGGGCTACGACCATCTCCGCTATCCGGAAGCGCATCCGCATCGCCCCTGGTCCATGATCCAGCTCGAAAAGGATGGTCGAAAGAATATTTTCGAGATGATCCGTGAGAAAGATCTCCTCGTGCATCTGCCTTATGAATCCTTTGAAGACTCGGTCGTCAATTTCGTCGCTTCTGCAGCGGCTGACCCCGATGTCCTTGCCATCAAGCAGACCCTGTACCGCGTGGCTTCCTCCTCGCCGATCATACAAGCTCTCGAAAAAGCAGCACAGAACGGCAAGCAGGTCACTGTACTCATGGAAGTCAAGGCGCGCTTCGATGAAGCGAATAACATCCTGATGGCCCGCCGCCTTGAAAAAGCAGGCGCGCATGTCATCTACGGCCTTGTCGGGCTCAAGACGCACTCGAAGTGTACGCTCGTCATCCGCCGCGAAAAGGACGGCATCCGCCGCTATGTCCATGTCGCGACCGGCAATTACAATGCATCCACAGCCAAGCTCTATACGGATCTCGGCGTATTCACCTGCAATGACCAGTTCGGCAGCGATGCTTCTGCCTTCTTCAATCTCCTCTCCGGCTACTCTGACCCGCCGCTGTGGGACTCCTTCATCGTCGCGCCGATCAATCTCCGCCAGCGCTGCATGGAGCTCATCGACCGCGAGATCGCCTTCGCCAAGCAGGGCGATCAGGCACACATGGTTGCAAAGATGAATTCCCTCCTCGATAAGGAGATCATAGATAAGCTCTACGAAGCTTCTCAGGCAGGCGTCAGGATCGAGCTCATCATCCGGGGGATCTGCGTACTCATCCCGGGCATCCCCGGCGTCAGTGACAACATCACCGTCAGAAGCCTTGTCGGCCGCTTCCTGGAGCACAGCCGCGTCTTCTGGTTCGCCAATGGCGGTCGTGAAGAGCTGTATATCGGCAGTGCGGACTGGATGCCAAGAAACCTCAATGACCGTGTCGAACTCATGATCCCTGTGCGTGATGCCGATCTCTGCCATCGTCTGAAGACCATGGTCAATATGGAGCTCGCGGACAATCAGAAAGCGCACATCATGCAGTCTGATGGCATGTGGAAAAAGGAGATCGCACCTGCTGATAAAGTGGGCGCACAAGCCGAATTCCAGCGTATCGCGGAGAAGCGTGACCGCGAAGATGAATTGACCCTCGCGCAGAAAATGGAACCCTACATGCCTGTCTTTGGAAAAAAGGAAAAATAAATCATGTATGACAAAAGCCGAAGCGAATGCTTCGGCTTTTTGCGTGACTGGTGGCTAGTGACTAGTGACTAGCGGCTAAGAGCCTAAGAGACGGCAGACTCTCTCGTATTGTCATTTCGAGCGAAGCGAGAAATCTTTGTCATTCGCAAGCGATCAAGGAATGGCACGTTCCATGAGCTTTGATTCTCTATTATCCACTTTTCCTTCTGCCATCTTCTCTTTTTGGGAAAGAATTGTAAATTTCAAGGATTTTGATGGGCGAATTTCCCACTTTACGGAAAAATGAGAAGAACGAAAGGTCAAAGATGGGACAAAGTTGGGCTATCTCGGATGAGAGATAGGGCTGACTTGGGGTTGACAATCGGGCAGGGGTCGAAATGCATAAAATGCGAAAGAAACGATAACATGGGAGATAGAGTGATTCATAATTTGTTAATAATACTCAAATGTCTATTGGGAGGATACAAGATTGACAATTTGATTGATGAATATTATTCGATAATATCGTATAAAAATGGTGGTATAACAAAAAGCGCGTCAAAGGATAGTGTGCGATGTATACGGGAGGATATGCAAGAAATATTCGATAGATACGGAATAAATGCGAGCTGCTATCATTGTCAACATCAGAAAAATTGACAAAAAGTCTCTCTATGGTAGAATAACGGCCATAGGAGATGCATTTATGAAACCTTCAACGATGAATAAAGCGAAAAAAGTATTAGCATGTATATTGGCGGCTGCTGCCTTGGGAAGCCAGGTGGATCTTGCGGCAGCATCTTTGGATTTTCTGGGCGCAAGTCACGCGAAGACAGTGACCGTATATGATGGGGGTCACAAGCAGGTCATTTCTACGGCAGCCTCCAATTTCAAGAATGTATTAAGCGACCTCAATGTATCACTGAAGGCGTATGACACATTCTGGACAAGCACGAAGGACGTCACGGATGGCGCAGTTATCGTGGTAGAGCGGGCAGTGCCTGTTTCCATCATCGCGAATGGCAAGAAAAAGGTCGTCTATACCACGCAGCAGACCGTGCAGGGCGTGGTGAATGATGCGGGCTTCGACTGGAAGAAGATGATGCCGATCGAAGACGGTCTGATGCAGGTGAAGGAAGGCATGCAGATCCACGTCGTCCCGTATACCGCGCGGAAGGTCTTCCGCAAGGAGGCGATGCCGATCCACTATAATAAGTGGTACGATGGAAGCCTCGGGGAGGATCAGGAGGTCGTCGTCCAGGAGGGGATCCCCGGCGAACGGGAAGTGGAGATCGATGAATTCATCTCCGGCGGCAAGGTCGTGAAGACGGTCATCGCGCATGCCAAGGTTCTCTCTGATGGCACGCCGGGCATTATGAAGACCGGTAAAGCAGAAGGGACGATGGGCTGGGTCGCCAATATGCATGCGAGCGCCTATCATCCGAGCGATGGAGGCGGCAGCGGCATCACTGCGACTGGTACACAGGCCGGTCACGGCACGGTGGCAGTCGATCCCTCCGTCATTCCGCTCGGTACGAATGTATTCATCCCGAACTATGGCCATGCTGTCGCAGCAGATACCGGCGGTGCGATCGTCGGTAACCGCATCGACCTCTGCATGGAGTCTTTCGAGGACTGCTATAACTTCGGCAGACAGAATATCGAGGTATTTGTAAATTATTAAGGGTTCGAGGTTCAGGGTTCAAGGTTCAGGGGTGTGGTGCGGCGCATAAAAATATAGAAGCGCCGCGATGTATAAATGGGGCGATGCCCGAAGGTAGTATTTAAGTCACTAGTCACCAGTCACTAGTCACTCGGCGCTCCTAATCCCTAATCCCTAGCTACTCAACTCTGTGTTCAAGGTTCAGGGGTGCGGCGCATAACCTTATAGAAGCGCTGCAGAGTATAAATAGTGGCGATGTCCGAAGGCAGCATTTCAGTGACCTTCGGACATCGCCTTTTCTATTTTGCAGCGAAGCCGCTACTGCAGGCTTGAAGGCGGGGATGAGGAACCTCGAGTGACTGGCAACGAGGAGACTAGAAGACTAGAAGACATCAGACTCCCGTATCGTCATTTCGAG
>ULPY01025715.1_pt1 | contig 14222 bp, 15 predicted proteins | sample 1953951 | NCBI WGS metagenome assembly ULPY01 (sample SAMEA4835641, study PRJEB28245) | human gut metagenome | biome: gut microbiome; material: fecal sample | place: Denmark | collected 2008
CATAAACCACCTTCTCGCCCTCGGGGCAGTTTCCATTTTGCAAGCTGCCAGCCTAAAGGACTGGCAACATTGCAAAATGAAAACCGCCCCTCGCTTGACCGACAGAGCGGTGTCCGAGAGCCTTATCTTTATGGGACCCACGGCTGCTGCGCAGCCCCCATAAAGATAAGGCACTCGGGCTTATCTGTCGCCTAACGGACGTCAACCCCCTTCAGCCCCGCAAATCGGGGCTACATGTGCTAAACTTGCTGCCGGGCATAAACCACCTTCTCGCCCTCGGGGCAGTTTCCATTTTCCAAGCTGCCACCCTAAAGGGATGGCGATCTTGGAAAATGAAAACCACCCCTCGCTTGACCGAAAAAGCGGTGTCCGAGAGCCTTATCTTTATGGGACCCACGGCTGCTACGCAGCCCCCATAAAGATAAGGCACTCGGGCTTATCTGTCGCCTAACGGACGTCAACCCCCTTCAGCCCCGCAAATCGGGGCTACATGTGCTGAACTTGCTTGCGTATCTTGCCCCCACTTCGTTTTCCTTCGGGGAGGGGGCTTGCAGCTCCCCTCCACTCAGGAAAAACGATAGACGAATACCCCCTGAGCAAACTTGCTGCCATGTATTGTGGCTTGCAGCCACAAAAGACGAATACCCCCTATAGCTTGCTGCACTCCTGGCACAAATGGCGCGATATGCGTTTATGATTATCGTATGCGATAATCACGCATATCGCTCGTTAACCCCCTTCAGCCCCGTAATTCGGGGCTACATATGCTGAACTTGCTTCCTCGCCACCACTACGGGGCTTGTCGGCTCAGCACCGCCCGATGGGCGCAGCTTCGCCAACAAGCCCCTACCCCGACCACCACCCCTAAAAGCGGTTAGGTCCTTTTTTGTCGGCTGGCGCTTTGCTCGGGGGCTTTCCACCCCCGAACCCTCCCCATAGTTACCCTATCTTGCTCCCTCGCCACCACTACGGGGCTTGTCGGCTCGGCACCGCCCTTCGGGCGCAGCCTCCCCAACAAGCCCCTACCCCGACCACCACCCCTAAAAGCGGTTGGGTCATTTTTCGTCGGCTAGCGCTTTCCTCGGGGTCGTTCCTCCCCCGAACCCTCCCCATAATCACCCACCGCCCCCTTGCGTTCCGGATGTCCCTTTGCGAGAGTGTAGCGGATGAACCGCTACACCCTCGCAAGCCCACCCCCCACCCCCTAAAGGGGGCTTTTTCTTTCAATGCTTGAAGATTACTAAGGCTCGGTTGCGCCCATGGGAAAATGGATATGATAAGAAAAAATTTAATTAAATAGGTAAGGACCGTTTTTAATTTTTTCTTATCATGATAGGAGGGTAGAAAGAATCTGAAAAACCATGGTAATAAAAAGTTATTTATGAATTTGTCCGGGCTGCGAAGTGGATGAGTACCTGGAGCCATGAAGGTTGGGCGATAGGAGCGGGCATGAACCTAGCCCCTAGAGGGCTAGAACCCTACCCGCCCCTCTCGCCCTGGATGCAGCCCTCATGCTGATAAGAAGGCTACTGCAGTAAGTATATACTTTTTAACTTAAGTGTTAAAGAAAAGTATATACTTTTAACTTAAAAAACTTGCTTTTATCGGGAAAAAGTCGTACCTTTGCATCAGAGGAAGGGGGAAGGCAGTCTTCTCTTAACTCTTAAAGCTATCGTATTATGACAATAGAACAATTATTTCACGTTGAAGACTTTTTAAATATTAATCGGTGCGAAAATGTCCATGTGGCAATAGAAGCCGAAAGCACAATCGAAGAAGCATTTGGCAAAACCTATACTCCTAACATGGATGAAGTTAAGGTTAAAGGTTTATATATCGTCATTTTCCCCGAAGATGATGATGACGCAAGAGAAATTCGTAAAGGCCTAGAAACTATCTTTAGCCTTGATGAAAATAAAGCTAATTGGTATGTATACCGTGACATGTTTGCTTTTGATTTCCGAATCGCTATAGAAGTTGAAAGATATAAATAAGGTAACGAGGGGCTAACCACCCCTCAAATAAAAACTCTGCTATCATGATTAATCAATATATTCAGTATCTAGTTTTGACAAAGGGTTATTCGGAGAATACCGCTAGACAATACGAAACCAGCCTTCGCACCTTCGCTAGGGCTCACAATGGGCGTAGGTGGAGCGAAATAAATCAGAATGATATAACTCTCTATCTCGCTCAGAGAAAGGCAGCAGGCGCAAGCAATAATACCATCATAGCTAATATCTCAGCTATAAGGGGCTTGTATAATTGGATGCAGCGGAACTTTAATCTTGAAGTCAATCCGGCAAAGTACATCGAGAGCCCTAAGAAGGAGAAGACGATACCGCATGTTATCAACTCGCTAGATATAGCTAGAGCAATCGAGCATGAGAAGAATGAGGATATCAAGCTAGCTATTATGCTAATGTGCTCATGTGGTTTGAGGGTTTCCGAATGTCGAAATCTCAGATATGAAGATATTGATATGAAGGCAGCTACTGCAATCATCATCGGCAAAGGTAATAAAGAGAGAAATATCTATCTCTCTTCTCTCCTTATTACTGCAATCGAGTGTAGAGGTAAGAAAGAGGGAGCCATCTTCGAGAAATGGGAAGATAGAGGTTTTCGGTATGCAATCTTTCTCGCTTTCGAGCGTATCGGGGTAAGGGTTAGCCCTCATCTCCTTCGACATACTTTCGCCAGCCGAGCAATCAATAATGGCATGAGATTAGATGTGTTGCGTGAACTCATGGGTCATACATCAATCGCAACAACGCAAATATATTTGCATACAAACTCTGCCATCATGCAGAAGGAGTATAATAATACAATACAATAATATAAGGTAACGAGGGGTTAACCACCCCTCACAATATATAAATAAGGTAACGAGGGGCTAACCACCCCTCATAAAAGCTATCGTGATATGAAAAAGAACAACCTCGACCATGCAGACATGGTCTTCCTCGCCTTCTTAGATAAGATGTGCGTACACTTTGCGTATTGGGCAATCATTACCCTCGTCTATGTTTTATGTAGTAAGTAGCCTATGAACAGAATGACATTCAAGTATTATCGGGCGTTGAAAGCAACGCTCGATATGCTATCAATCAAGTGTAGTAAAGGAATCCTCATGTATGGTACCAACTCCATCGAGCAGAAGACCTTCTGCCAACTCATCGACCTTCGCAAAGCAGCTAAAAGGCTACTCAGTTGTACGAGTATAGAGATAAGAGGTATCGGCCATTATCTCGCAGCAGAAAAAGCCTTTGCAGCCTGGCTCCAAGAGCATGTGACATTACCAGGTAACCCCCGATGGGGCTACTTATCTTCTCCTCATAATTGGTTCCGCAACAACTTTGCTGAAGATTTGAATATCTTGAAGTTGTCAATAGCGCATACCGAATATTACTTGATCCTCAGAGAGGAGCATCTACTTTATATAAGGAAACAATTATTCAGCCCTCGCCATCACGGATAAGGCATTTATATATGAATGAAAAGAAATTTAACGCAGCTAGTAAAGAATTGGCAAAGCAGCTCATCGAGCAAGCCGAATTTAATTGCACAGGACAAAATATAAATTATACAATCGAAGATATAAAACCTTTAAGTGAAGATGGCGCATATCTCGTTTTTGCATCTTCGAGATTTTGCAGAACTACTTTTGTATGTTACGAAGATGGTACAGCCTTCTTCCTTAGAGATTGGCAAAGCCATTACCCAGAAAGCGAAGAAGAAATTGAAAATTATGATTGGGTCACAATAGATTGGAAAGATTTACCATTTTGTATTGGAGGATTGCCACGTCAGTTACATATCGGCTAAATATTAATAGCTAGCTATTGAGATATAAGGCATGAAAGATAACCCATTTTCAAGGCAGCACTTAATGTACTGCCTTATACTCCTCATCATATATTTATTAATCTATAAAATCATACAGTTATGGCAGTAAATCAAAAAGCAATCGGGTGCAAACTCGAAATAAGAGTACTAGAGAAACTAGAGGATTATTGCGCCAAGCGTAACCTAAAGAAAAACGCAGTAATCAATCTAGCTATTGAATATTACATCGACCACGTCTAAGTATAGCCGTGGTGTCCCTCTCAAAGGCTGGCTATCGCCAGCCTTTTTTCGTGCCACCACGCCCCCGACCACCACCCCTCACGGGGTGTTGGAATCCGTAAGCAAAGTTAACCCCTTTAAAATAAAGTTAAAAACTAATTGTTAAAATGTAAAATAAAACTAAAGAAAAGCGGAAAATCCGCCTAAACCTCGCAGATACCTCGGGAGTAACTTGCGTTCAAAAACTTTTTGTACCTTTGCGCACGGTGAGGTACACCCCCTATCCGGGCAGCATGCTGCAGCCATGGCACGCACACCCCAAAGGGTACCACTCCGAATGTATTAACTATTTTGTATAACTAAAAGTATAAAATTATGGCACAATCTAAAGGTTTCTTTGGCCTTCGCAAAGGCTCAACCAAGAGTTTGACTTTCAGTGTCCTTGATGGTAAGCAGATTACTAAGGACCGTGTTTATGATGTCAAGAACCCACGCACCGAGGCACAGATGCGACAGCGAATGCTCATGACCACTATTGGCGCAGCATACAAGACGCTGAAGTCTATCGCCGACCACTCTTTCGAGGGATATTCAAGCGGTATGCAGTGTATGCGTCAGTTCAATAGTCGCAACCTCAACCGCTTCAAACAAGCTGCAGCAGCTAAAGGTAGTGTAGCATTCAACGAATATAAGGATGGAGACATCAACCCAATGCCTTTTATCCTTGCTAGCGGTTCACTGCCTGGTTTCGCTTTCAAGTTCGATGAAACATCTAACTTGGAAATCGTGGGAGAAAAGGAAGACGCAGACTTCACAACTGCTGAAGGCATCTACGCTGCTCTTGGTGTTCAGCGAAACGACCTCATTACTTTCTGTACCGTTATTGGTGAGGGAACAACCATAAATGGTGTGTACTCTTATAAGGCTGAGAACTTCAACATCGTTCGCCTTTATTGCGATAAGTCGGGCAGTGTTACAAAGCCTGCTGATGCATTTACCATCAGCACCAACAACGACCAGGCAACTATCGCAATGAGCACTGCAGCCAATGCTATCACCATCAAGACAGGTGAAGCAGACTTCGGAGCGGTAATTCAGTCGCGCAAAAACGATAGTGGTTGGTTGCGCTCTGATGCAGTGATGATTGTTGATGATACCGTTATCGCAGATGTCAAGACCGCAAACCAGTTGGCCACATATCCAGTCGGCACCGAACTGATTTTGAATAACGGACCGATGGCTAATCAAGGAGATGCCGGAGCAGCTGAAGCTAAACCAGGTGTTAACCCTAAAAATTACACTGTAGCTAGCGGTCAAACCGCACAGATTGGTATCTCGAACCCTAAGAACGAGACAGTGACATGCACCGTCAAATCCGGCAACTCATACTGTGAGGTTACTAATACCGGACTGATTACAAGCACCAACACAGGCGATACGGACCAAAATGCAATAATCGAAGTTGCCATTGGTGCTGCCAAATTCACAGTAAACGTAACCCTTAGTGCTGATGAAGGTCTTGAGTAAAAGTAACATGTATCGCCTGAATCGCTAGAATCTTTAATCATACAAATTAGGCTGGTACCTACTTGTTGGGTTCCAGCCTTTTTCGTACTAAAACCTATATAAAATGAACCAAGATACAAAAGATAAGATAGAATTTTCTTCAGCGGTGATGTGTATAGCTGCTGCAATCGCAATCGGTATTACGAGTATAGCAGTAAGTCAAACGCACAATATAGAAGCAGGTGTATTAATCTTTATTGCACAGTTGCTTATTTTCGCTGCATCAGTATATCAAATCAATTATAAAATTTATCAGTATGGGGAAAGTAAATCAAAAGACGATAAAAAGTGACTTCTTCACTCTCGAAGAATTCACACGCTCAACAACCGCAAAAAGGTTGAAGATAGATAATACACCGAATGATGAAGTGATACGTAACTTGCAGTATGGAGTGCAGATGGTTCTAGATCCTTTGCGAAGAATACTCCAGGCACCTATTATAATCACTTCCGGCTATCGGTGTGCAGTATTGAACAAAGCCGTAGGAGGTGTGGCCAACAGTTGGCACACGAAGGGAAATGCAGCCGACCTAAGAATCAAGGATGAGGAAGAAGCGAAAGCGATATTCCAAATCTTGAAAACACTGCCATCAGTCGATACGGTACTCTTCGAACACTCGTCGACCTCCATATGGATGCACGTACAATGGGACATGGAGAAAACACCAAGACATCATTTCAACTTTAATTTTCAAGCAAAATGAAAAAACTCCTCTTCATAGCTTTACTAATTGCTCTGATAGGCTGCAAGACAAAACAGACAATCGAGCAAGAGAAAGTGCAAACGGAATCTTCGATATCCAAAAGCACCATGGTTGATGATAGCAGTATTATTACTATTGTATATGATATGCTAGACCAAAATGAAACTACCAGGGAAATTACCCCTCCTGGAACAAATGATACGGCCAACTCTCCTAAACCGCCAAATAGAAATCGACATCGGAAAGGAAAAATCGTAATATCGAAGACGGCCAAAAGTGCAAAATCAGAGATTACAGACAGTACTGCAGTAAGTATATACCACAAAACACCGAAAAAAGTAGCAAAACACGTTAATAATTGCACCCTCCTTCCATGGGCGATAATTGCAATATTGATACTAATTCTAGTGATTTGTGTTAAATATCGAGTTTGGCAGCAAAAAATATCGAATAAAATTAGGCACGGTACTGAATAAAATCGTATCTTTGCACCGTCTACTGAGGATAGAAGCAACGCTGAGGAGCGACTTTGAACGGCAGTAGGCGCACGATAGCAGATAGCCGTGAAGCGAAAACAAATCCTCGTTTCACGGCTTCTTTCTTTTCGGAATCTGATAGCAGATTTTAAGAAAATCTGATTACCTTAATACCGGTTAGAATTAAAAAGAGGAAAATTAAAAAGGAGGAAATATTCCGTTGTCAGCCACTCATGATTTCATTCCGAGATTTTTCATTTTCATCATTTCAAAACCTTCTTCATAAGAGAAAACTAAAAAGAGATCAGATAAATTTACCATCCCTAGGAAGCCAACATCAAGATAAAGATTAGTAGAAAACAGAAAAACGTCAATCAAAAGATCAGAATTTTTCTAAGGATTAGAGTTAAAGATCGTGATCAGACGCAAGTTTATGAAAAGTTTTAGTACCTTTGCAAATTGACTTCGGTCAACATATGCATAAACCGATGAAAACAATTAAAAAACTTAGCTGATGGCTGTATCAGAAGATAGAAAATTTACAAAAGAACAAGTCTATACCCTACTTGAAGGAGCAAAGGGCAAGACGCTTGGTGAGGTTGATAAATCCCACCAGTTTGCTCGTACCTTAGAAAGTAAAAAGATTACAGGTATCGCTGGAGACGTGATAGAACAGTCTGTTTTCGGTTACAAAAAAGACAGTAAACAGGAATGTGATATTGAGATTGATGGCGTTCTTACGGAAGTTAAAACCACCGGAGTACGGGTACCCAAGAGAGACCAAAAGAATGCTAATGGAAAGACTGGTGAAGCTTATAATGTTTATCTAGGTGCAAAGGAAGGTATCAGTATTACACATGTTACCTTTGAACCGCCGATTCAGACAGACTTCGACACATCTCATTTTTGGGAAAAAACAGAACGGCTTTTAATCATCTTCTATGAATATAAATCTTACGAGGTTGTACCTGCTTCAGGCTATGCTAAGTTCCCTATTGTTGACTACTGCTACAATTCTTTCTCACAAGAAGAAAAAGACAAATTACAAAACGACTGGGAGATTGTCAGTAGCCACCTGCAACAGGTTTATCATGATTATCAGGATGCAGAAAAGCGTAACGAACAGCTGGTTGGTTTCACTCACCTTCTTCGTCCAAATCTCTTGCTGATAGAATTAGTACCAGGATTCAAGCGCACAGCAACAGGCTCTTACCAAAAGCCCCGATATAGATTGAAACAAACCTTTGTTGATTACATCGTACGAGGACATTTTGACAAAAGCAGAGCAAAGAACGAAATCGTACTGAAAGAATCTTTTTCAAGTTTCGCCCAGCTGGATGCTCGTTGCCATGCACTTACATTAATGTATAAGGGTAAGACTCTGCCTGAGTTAAGAGAAATGCTCGGAATAGATGCAAAGGTCAAGGATATTTCAGCTAAATGCGTTATCCGTATGTTCGGAACCGATTGCAACAGGTTAAATCAGATTTCAGACTTTAACAAAGCTGGTATCATAGCGAAGACCATTACGATTACGCCCCAAGGTGGAAGAACAGAGGATATGAAGCTCAAGCACATCGACTTTGAAGAATGGGCAGATAGAGATGCAGACTTTGAAGATTCCGATGTATACGATTACTTCTGTGAGCACAGTTTCCTCTGCCCTATCTTCTGTGAGCATGATAGTAAAGACCCGAGCAAGACCGTTTTTGAAGGTTTTAAACGCTTTGCTTTTGATGAAGAATTCATCGAGAATGAAGTTCGGCGTACCTGGGAGGATTCCAGAAATCTGATTCATAGGAATGAGTTGGAATGGGAATACGTTTATGACAAAAAGGGTAATAAACGTATGAACAATAGCGGTTCCTATATGGGAGCTCCAAACTTCCCTAAGAGTTCTGAATATAAAGTTTTCTTCCGAGGAGGAGCTGATATTTCGACAGAGAAAACAAGAACAGAAAGTGTGAATGGCATAAGAATGCTTCCGCAGTTTTTCTGGCTTAAGGGTTCATATATTGCTAAAAAATTACAAGAAATTCCATACATATAAATATGTCTAAAAATACAATAAAGGTAGTAGAACTATTCGCAGGCGTAGGAGGCTTCCGCATAGGTTTGGAGGGAGCTTCAGATGCCTATGAAACCATCTGGAACAACCAATGGGAACCATCAACCAAACACCAAGATGCTTCACTCGTATATAGAGCACGCTTTGGTTCAAAGGGTCATAGCAACCAAGATATTAATACAGTACCAACAGCTGATATTCCTGATCATGACTTGTTGGTAGGCGGCTTCCCATGTCAAGATTATTCTGTAGCTTCAACTCTTAGCCGTTCTGGTGGAATTGAGGGTAAGAAGGGTGTGCTTTGGTGGCAAATCTATCGCATCTTAAACGAGAAGGGAGATAATCGTCCAAGCTATATATTCTTTGAGAATGTTGACCGTTTGCTCGGTTCGCCTGCCAAGCAACGTGGACGTGATTTTGCAATCATTCTTGCTTCACTCGCAGATTTGGGCTATACGGTAGAATGGCGAGTAATCAACGCAGCAGAATACGGAATGCCTCAGCGCAGACGCCGTACTTATATTGTCGGTTACCGTGAGAATTCAAATGTTTCAAGGCAAGTACAAGAGTTGAAGGATTGGGTGCTTTATGAAGGCGTGCTGGCAAAGGCTTTTCCTTTTAAACCGAAGGACAAAACCCTCTCTGAATTTGAGATTAAAGGAACTATTAAGGAGGTTTCGGATAATTTCAACAAGGAAGGAAAAGACAGTCCATTTGGAAATGCCGGTATCATGCGCAACCGTTGTGTATATTCGGTAGATGCAGAGGCGGTTTATGATGGCCCTGTTATGACACTTGGCGGCAATATCGTTGATGAGTCCCTGGTACCAGAGGAGTTCTTTATTCCGCAAGATGAAGTTGCAAGATGGGAATACGAAAAGGGTGCAAAGAAAATAGAACGCACTACCAAGGAAGGTTTCAAGTATCTTTTCTCTGAGGGCGGAATGGCCTTCCCTGATTCCCTGGATAAGCCTTCACGTACAATCATTACAGGTGAAGGAGGTGCTGGTGCATCACGCTTCAAACATGTCATCAAGACTGCATCAGGTCGCTATCGCCGACTGATACCTATAGAATTGGAGCGTCTGAATATGTTCCCAGACAACCACACCTTGCATCCCGATGTTACGGATGCTCGTCGGGCCTTCCTGATGGGAAATGCTTTGGTGTGCGGAATCGTTCAGCAGATTGGCAAGAGTCTTTACCGCTTCATCTATGAGAAGGAACCGGTTTCTACCCATCCGATAGATATTAAGCGTGACTCTCAACCAAAGCTGAATTTTGGCTTATTCTCAGAATTGAATCCTGAGTTGAAAATAAATAAGCCGAAGAAGAGCTACACCTTGGATATGAACAAAAGTCTCTTGGTAGGCTTTGTCAAGGAAGATAATACAGATTATTTCCTAGATGGTGGTCAGACAAAGATTTACTATACCGGTAAGACCAAGTCTTTCCCATCGACTGTTGCGCTCAACAAGCTTTACTATTTCATGCCCTATATCAAGGGCAAGGGAGTCAAGGATTTGTATCTCATTCGCATAGCTCGCATAGGCTGCAAGGCAGAGATTCATCCAGAGTCAAATGATAAAGACCCACGCCTTGTGTTCGAACTGGAATATTTAGAGAGCTTGCCAAACTACATGATGCTGAAGCCTAATATCTTCAACACCTATAGAAACACAGTTCTAGGAAGAGTGATGGGGGAAATAGAATAATTCTATCCCCTATCCTTCTTCAAGGAGAGAGTTTAATATAAATATAATAACAATTTAAAAAGAAAAGACAATGGCAAAATTTCAAATTTTCCAATACATGTTTCGCCCTGTAATGGAAAATCAGGCAGGACTACCTTATGAAGAGTTTCAGGCAGTTGATGTTCAAAAATCACTAAATGAAAAACAAGATTTGCTAGGAATCGTACTTGACGATTACGCATGTGAGCAAAATGAATTAAAAAAATATTACCAATTCAATGGTGAAACATTTAAATACCGCTCGTTTATCAATCAGGGCGATATTTATGTAATGCGTATTGCTAATAATAAAAAGACGAAGCTTGAAGCAGACTTTAATGTCTCAGAATTAGACAACCATCCTTCATGTTTAGTCATTATTGACAATCGAAAAGACAGACAGATAATTGCTATAGAGCGCAATATTGCATTCTCAAAAAGTAGTATGGTCGCTGATATCCTACAAAATACCTTTCGTCTTAAGTTACTTTCTCATCGCCTAACACTTGACATCGCAGGAAAATTTCACACCGCAGAATTTTGGCAGGTAAGAAATGAGAGTATGCAATTTAAAGGTATTGAGTCTGTTGATTTTCCTTTTGCCTATCCAAATCTTCCAGCAATAAGCGACCTCGTGGGTGATTATTTCACAAATCTAGCCCGTCGTACCAATAGTGAGCCAACATTACATCTTCAAGGACAGAACCATGAAAGCGTTAATCTGGATCCAAATGACATGTGGATATTAAATGCCATTAAGGCTTGTGCTGCAAGCGGAAAACCAATTCTTATCAAGCCTAAAGGTAGCCAAGTTAAAAAGATTGGAGTTGAAAGTCCTGTAATAGAGGAAATTGCTGATGTTGCCGTAAAAGAACTCGGTTCAAGTGATTTGTTTGATTCTAAATTTAATTTGATCGTAGAATTTCTTAATCGAATTAAACTTGTGTATGAGTAATTTGGAATCAAGAATGCTCGAGATTTTCCTCTCTGACCAGTTGTTCTGTTCGCTTTATCCAGCTCTTTGTTTTATGGAAAAGCAATATCATGCCCCATCACCAATTAATATATGGATGGAATCCCTGGAAATAATGCAAACAATTGCAAAATTTACTAGGGCTGATTTAATAATTGGACGCATGTTTGCTGATAAATCAGAGGCTGAGGCTTTATGCGAAGAAGCGGTTATATTCTATATGTTCATGACTGCTGGTCGGGAGGAATCCCAAAAGCCAACCGCTTTAAAAGATGCTTTAGCCCAATTGATGCTGGACCATGGTGAGTTATGGCAGACCTTATACAAAGAAATCAGAAAATCAGAAGAAGATGAAGAATTAAAAGGCTACCACATAGATTCATGTGATTACAGCAGCAAGTCGAATCAGCTTGTCTCCCTTATACAGAAAGAACTGGATTCTATGAAGACAAATAATCTAGACTTGAATCAAGCAAAGGAAGTTGTAAGAATAATAGTAGACAATTGTATGGGGCTTACATGTAATACTATAGAAGGAATCCTAGTCCCTTTGATGAGTACTAACGAACAATACAACGGTATCTTTAATGAGGACGTGAATCGGCTCAAAGAGAAATTGGGAATTAAAACCGAAACAAAAATAAAATTCGAAAAACTTAACGACATCCACGACAATGGACAAGTTAATATAGGCGGCAAATAAAATTATGGCAGATATAAAAATGGATTTTAATGGTGATGTGAGTATTGACAAAATGTTTGATATTCACGACAACCAGCAAGTTGCTATTTACAACAACAGCAATAATGGGAAAAAGGAAAATCCTAATAATTCCCAAGAAGAAATTGCGGGGAAAAATATCAATTTCCCTTCAAACGTATTCTGCATAACAGAGCTTCACCATACTTACTGGAAGGAGTTCTGCGATGCTTACTATTCTAGTCTTGGCTTCTTACCGAATGAAAATAGTACTTACGAACAAAAATACAAAACCTTCTGCCAACTCAAAGGAAAATTGACAGAAAGAAAAGGCGAAATAGAGAAGGGATTGACGCTCAAAGAAGAAGATTTCAAGTTCCTTAAGATTTTGGAGAAAAGACTTTATACTCTAAAAGAAAGAGAAGAATTGATTTCTACCCTATACTATTTTGTCCGGACTATTGAGAGTGTCAGAAGAAAAATAAAAAATGACATTTGGGTAATTAGAAACATCAACCCATGTTATGTTAAAGCTGACTATTCCGGGTACCGCCTTGATGAGACACAACGTTTTTCTGAGGGAGACGAATACTGGTCTATCATCAGAGACGTTTTGAAATATCACATGAATGAAGAAATGCTAAAGGAGATGCTGGGAGAATATCGGTTCTATGAGTATACTGTGGATGAAACACGAACTGAAACAAACGAAGATACAGGAGCAACTTTTGAATACAATCCCGCCGATGGAAGCGTTATTTTTCTTGTCAATGAAATACTTGAAACAGAAGTTCAAGGATTTAATCATGATTTACACGAATTAACAGCTATTCTGTCTGAAAGTAACAAGTGCGACGATGGAAAAGAACTGAAATTATTTCTTTATCGTTTCTTCATGTCATACGAAAGCTCGTTACCAGAAATCAAGAATATGCTTGAAGAACTTCCTTCTCCCCTAGATTTTAATATGATAAAGGAAGAGCGTAATGGCTTGATTAAAGTATTCAGAGAAAATCCTCTCGGCAATCGGTGGATAATGTGTATTGAGCACGAAGATGGAATCAAGAAAATTGCAAAATATTACATGAACCATCAGAATGATTTCACAACGGAGGAGAAATATCAATTCTTCTACAACCTTGATAAGATTTGCATTATCGAAGAAATTCTGAAAGGTAATGCTCAAAAATATGGGTTAAAGGTAGATTATCCTGAGGATTGGTTTGCAACCGAAAAAGGTACAAAGAATGTCAATGTGTCTGAAGAAGTAATCATTCCACAAAATTGCAAAGAAGCTATCAATAATGTCTTTACAGATACGTTTAAATTTTCAGATAAAAAAGTGGAACTGAATTCAAGAATTCAAATTGCTAAAGCGGCACACTTGATTAACTTGAAAAGAAATTATGAAGTGGCCATATTAATGTATATTTCTATGGAAGTAAATGCAATACTGCCAGGTGTGAGATGTATAGATTTCATCCGTGCTTTGATTGGAATTGGGGTGGTAAAGTATAGCGATGATAACGCTATAACAACTATGTCAAATGGAATGAGTAAGAAAATGAACCGCTTAAAAGAAGAAAAAGTTTCTTCAAATCATGCAGACTACCTTCTTTGGAAGAACAAGGATAAAAAAATCGGGGAGAAAATCTATAAAGCAATGACAACAGAAAAAGTATAATCTGTTGTTTCTTGAAACTAAATACGCAATAGAAAGCGGCAACGATTATCCGACATAAGGATAGTTGTTGCCGCTTTTTGTGTTTTTTGCATTCCGATTGATTCCTTGATTTTATTCCGATTGATTCCTAATGATTCCTACCGATTCCTAATACCATGGATTTCAAGGATTTAAACCGATTATTTTTGCACTCGCACGGATTTTTCGCCTTATCTTTGCACCCGTCATCTGATAACAAGATGACTACCCATCA